>Ga0209075_1000031_pt1 | contig 102681 bp, 82 predicted proteins | sample Stecom2011_FD_187523 | JGI IMG/M metagenome (GOLD analysis project Ga0209075, IMG submission 187523) | Agricultural soil microbial communities from Utah to study Nitrogen management - Steer compost 2011 (SPAdes) (version 2) | ecosystem: Environmental > Terrestrial > Soil > Agricultural land... | reverse complement strand
ATTTGTCTTTCAATATCGATTCATCAAAAACAATCACTCCTGATTTTTCTGTTGATTTTGAATTTAGCTTAGACCCAAATAATAGCGATTCACTCGTTTCATTTGCTGCAGGAGAATATTTAAAGATCACACACAAAGAAGGTGAATTAGATATTTCTCTACCCAACTTGTCCTTGAATGGCGAGGGGCTTGATTTCAACTCCATTCTTAAAGATATTGCAGACATTCCCATTCCATTTTTAACCAAAACCAGCTTGTCTGCACTCCCTTTTTTCAATGGTGCAAATAGCAAAATATCTGTCTCGAATTTAGCCACCACATTGAATAACAGTGCCGCTAGTTTATCTATGGCATTGAACGCTGCCATAGAAGGGAAGACTATTAATCTTACCCAAGCCTCAATGAATAATTTATTGAAGCAATTGAATTTAAGCTCTTTATTTAGCCCTGAAATATCTTTAAAAAGTTCAGTGGGTGGCGAGTTAGAATATGAACTTCGCTTGGTACACGAGTTTTCTAATCTAGGGGGTGATTTTGATGCACCACTATCTAATGATTTTTTTATTGCAGCATAAACACTTGAACTCAAACCCTAAACGCTTTCAACTTCCAGCTTTCCTTCACCTTATAGTGAGAATGATGCGGCATAGGCGCTTCTGATTATCCATAAAAACAAAAATAAATAACGAATTTCGAGAGAAGTGTCTCGTTTTAGATCGTTTTTGAACTAGTTTTTCTTTTTATTCTGTATTTTTCTATTATTAAATAGATTTTAAAGTTTTCGTTTGAAAGGATTTTTTATGCCCTTTTTACCTGTTCAAGAGCAACTAGATATTTTACTTCGTGGTGTGATCGAGGTCACGCCTCAAGATGAGTTAGAGAAAAAACTACAGAAATCGTATGATTCTGGCAAGCCTCTTCGTATTAAATTAGGGGTGGATCCCACAGCTCCAGATGTGCATTTTGGACACACCGTGGTGATGCGAAAGTTGCGACAGTTTCAAGATTTAGGTCATACCGTGGTTTTAATTGTGGGTGACTATACTGCTATGATTGGTGATCCAAGTGGACGAAACAAAATGCGTCCCAGATTGTCTCACGAGACCGTTTTAGAAAATGCCAAAGAATATCAAGAACAGTTTTTTAAGGTGGTTAGGCGTGATCAAGTCGAAATTCGTTACAATGGGGAATGGTTTTCTAAGTTGCCTTTTAATAAAGTGACCGAGCTTATGGGGCAATTCACTGTGGCTCAAATGCTAGAGCGAGAAGATTTTCACAATCGATACCACTCCAATCAACCCATTTCTTTGCACGAGTTTATGTATCCCATGATGCAAGGCTACGATTCTGTGGCTATACAATCCGATGTGGAGCTTGGTGGCACCGACCAAAAATTTAATGTGCTTCGAGGGCGAGATTTGCAAATAGCAGAATCTATGGAGCCTCAAGTAGGGCTTTTTATGCCTATTTTATTGGGAACCGATGGCAAAGTAAAAATGAGTAAATCCATTGGTAACTATGTGGGGCTCAACGAGGCACCCGATGTGATGTATCATAAAATTTATTCTTTAGCTGATAATTTAATTGAAAACTGGTTTGAACTTTTAACTACAGTGCCACTAGATGAAATTCACCTTATGGTTGAAAAAATAGCGAAAGGGGAAATGAATCCCAATGAAGCAAAGCATCTATTGGCGATTAATATTGTTTCTCAGTACTACGGAGAAGCTGAAGCAGAGGCCGCGGCAAAAAAAGAAAGAGATGTGCATAGTGGTAATGCAATTCCAAGCGATGCCGTAGAATGCAAGCTGAATCCAGGTTCTTATGGCTTGTTAGATCTCCTAGCTGAAATAGGAGCTTTTCCTAGCAAGGGAGAGGCTCGTCGTATGATTCAGAACGGTGGAGTTCGAATTCGTTTCAAAGCAGGATCCGATTTTAATATCAATGATAAAGTAATTCGTAATGATCCACCTGCGAATATCATTCCGTTAGATGATCAATGGTTCGAATGGAAAGTCGATGATCCACAGGCTTTTGTTAAATTTGAAAAATCTTCTTTTGTAGTTCAAATTGGCAAACGAAAATTCTTTAAGGTGAACTTCTAATGCAAAACACAACCCTTATTTTAGGCTTAAACCCCACATGGCAACGGCTTTTTATCACCGAAGATTTAGTCTTGGGTAAAATCCATAGACTCCCAAAACCAGTGGAGTTTGCCTCGGGTAAAGGCATAAATTGTGGGCGAGTTTTAGATTTATTGGGTGGAAAGCCCATCCTGCTGCATTTTTTAGGTGGAGCTAATGGTAGGTTTATTTTTGATGAACTTGCTGCGGCGGGTTTGGTTCAAATCCCTGTATGGATTCAAGCAAACACAAGAATTTCTACTACTTTAGTGAGCGAAACGACCACAGAACTCATAGAACCTTCTCCCGAGATTAGCCCCGAAGAAAATGCGGATTTTATTAAAACTTTAATCGAAAATTGGGATGGAGTGGATAGGATTGTGATTTCGGGCTCTTTTCCTTTGAGCTTTGATACCCAAGCTTTTTTTGAAACGAATCTTAAAGACAAAAGGATTTTCATCGATGCAGTGACCGATATCGAAGAGTGGCTTGAGAAAGGGGTGGAACTTTTAAAAATCAATAGCAATGAATATTTTACTCTTTTAAAGCAAATGGAAATCCCTCAAGTGACTTCTAGTCCAAAATTTTGGGAGATTTCCGCAGAGGCTCTCCTATCTAAACTTCCTATCCGATATTTAGTAGTCACCGACGAAGAAAATTTAGTGAGGGCGTTTTTTATAGAAGAAGAAAAGCTGCATTTTGCTCAACTCAAGCCACCAACGGTTTCTGTTTTAAATTCTATTGGAGCAGGAGACTCTTTTCTAGCGGGTTGGTTAAGAGGCGATGGCCTTCAACTGAGCTTCGAAGAAAAGCTATGCAAAGCTACCGCTGTGGCAGCCGCACGGTGTGAGGTGGACCGACCTTGGAACATCCGATTAGAAAGAGTTTTAGAGCTCGAATCCAAACTTCAAACTCAAATCGAGTGGTTCAACAACTGATGAAATCCTTACTCCTTGTTTTTGCGTCTGAACTTGAAGCTAAAACTGTTTTTCCTGATTTAGATTTTAAAGAAAACAAAGAGTTTTATCCGGTGCATCCATCTATAGCGGTGGCGGTTCTAGGGGTAGGGATTTTGCCTTTTAGTCTTTCTTTGGTGAAGCTTTTCAATACACGCTTGTGGCATAGCGTTATTCAACTTGGGATAGCAGGGGCTTTTGTACCTAGTGCTCTCAAAATTGGAGAGGCTGTGATCGTTGAAAAAGATGTTTTAGGAGACCAAGGGTATCAAAAGGCTAGTGCTCAGTTTTTTAGCTGGGCTCCTCCTGCTTATTTATCCTCTCCCATCCAAAATCTTCCTCCATCACTACAAAGTTTAAAACGCGTATCGGCTATCACCGTGAATACTTGCACAGGGACCCAAGCCTTAGCTCAAGAACGCTATCAAATTTTTCATGCCGATATCGAAAGTATGGAAGGGGCTCCGTTATTTGCCTTTGCCAAAGATTATGGGGTAGAGGCTTTTCAAATTAGAGCTATAAGTAACTTTGTGGGCCCTAGAAATAAGAAAGAGTGGGATATTGCGTCTGCTTTAGAAAGATTAAAACAAATATATAGAGATATAGAGGCTTTTTATGAAAACGCTACGACTGGGAATCTCCACTTGCCCCAATGACACTTTTATTTATGAATATTTAATTCAAGGGCTTCCTCACTCCTCAATCCAGTGGCAAGTGACTTATGCCGATGTCCAGACTCTCAACGAAATGGTGCTTGCAAACCAATTAGATGTAGCCAAGGTCAGTTGTGGTGTCTTAGCTTTAGTTCAGGATGCTTATCAAGTCTTAGCCGCTGGGGGAGCCATAGGCTATGGTTGTGGCCCTTTGCTGCTTTCTTCAAAAAAACAAGAGTTTTCTTTAACAAAAAACACCCTTTTACCTGGAAAAAACACCACTGCAGCACAACTTTTTAGATTTTGGATGGCTCAAGAGCACAGCAGTCAAGAGTTGAGGGTGGAGTACAAAAATTTTGATCTTATATATAGGGACTTGCAACAACAAGCAGTTCATCAAGGAGTCGTGATTCACGAACATCGATTCACTTGGGCTCAAGATGGTCTCTATTTACTCCAAGATTTAGGGGCGTACTTTGAACTGAAGACAGGGGCACCTATTCCACTTGGGTGCACCGTAGTGTCTCGTCGCTTATCAGACGCATTGAAGAGTGAGGTTCAAAGTGAAATCCAAAAGAGTTTAAGGCTTGCTCAAGCAAGAAGTTCTGTGGTCACCCCTTATATTAAGAGTTTAGCAAAAATAGAAAGTGATGAGATTATAAAAAAACACATTAAAATGTTTGTGACAGATTTTTCTTATGATATGGGGGAAAAGGGAAAATCAGCTTTAGAAATACTTTTCTTGACGCTTCAAAAGTAAAAAAAAAGAGTTTTTATAGAGTTTTTGGTCTTTTAATGCAAAAAAACGCAGTCTGTAAAAATAATTTTGCTTTAAATCGCGCTTTTTAGAAAAAGTTTATTTATTTTCTTTTTACACCTTTTTTGGGAGTACATTATGAATTTAATTGATAGACTAGATGAAGAAACTCTTTCTTTTAAGCGAGAGTATGAAAAGTTTGAAAAGGGCAACAAGTCCGCAGGTACAAGGGCTCGCAAGTTTTTGCAAGATATAAAAAAGACAGCCCAAGATCTTCGAGTTGCTATTCAAGACTCTAAAAAAGAGGAGGAAGGTGCATAAAAAAAAGTTTAAATTGGGAGTTGATTTACACAAAATCTCTTTTGAAAATAAAAATCAGTAAGAAAATGATTGACTAAGAAGAGTTTTGAAGGTATATTCCACTTAAACTTAAGTTTGCTTAAAGCTTTTTAAGCAAATATTATACGGATTAAACTTGTAAGTGTTTTTATGATTGGAGAAACCTAGCAATATGACCCTAAAAAAACTGGTCTTTTTTTTGACCGGGATGCTGTTGTTTACAGGACTCGCTTCGGCCAAGATTATCAATGTGCCGGGCGACTATTCTAAAATAGCAGATGCTCTCGGAAACGCAGACGCTGGAGATACTATATTAGTTCGTCGCGGCGTGTATAACGAAAACATCACTCTCATCATGGGCGTCGTGCTCAAAGGTGAGGATCCAATAACAACAATTATCGATGGCGGTCGTCGCGGACCAACAGTCATGGGTACTTCGGGAGCAGAAATATCGCATTTTACGATTCGTAATGGGTTAGAAGGTATTTTGTGTGAAAACGCAGCTCCATTCATTCATGATTGTTATGTTCTCGATAACAAAGCCACGGGTATTGCAGCTTTTATTTCTCTTCCCCATGTTCGAAACAATGTGGTTTATGGAAATCGATGGTCTGGAATTTTAGCGTGGGGTGCTAAATCACTCGATGCTTATGTGGAGCAAAATGTGGTGCTTCGCAATGGTTATTCTGGGCTCACTCTAAAAGGACCAACCAATATAGTGGCTCGAAATAATATTTTTATGGAAAACCACTACTATGGTGTTTTTGCAGATCCGGCTTCGGGGCAAACTAAGTTAGAGTACAATAATATTTACAAAAACTATTATCCTTTCAATCGCTTTATTAAAGTAAACCGTACCAATGTTTCTTTAGACCCTGTTTTTATTAGTCATTCCCTTAGCAAACCAAACTTTTATTGTGCTCCAGCATCTCCAATGCTCAAAAGAGGAAAGGGAAAGTTAGATATTGGACTGACCACCATGGAGTTCACTCAAAAAGAAGAAGAAGTTGAAGAAACTCGTAATCCAGACACTGATGGTGATGGCTTATGTGATCCTTGGGTTTCCGAAGAAGGCTTTTCTGATAAATACGCTGACATCTGTAAAGGGATAGACCTTTGTTCCGACGAGCCCGAAGATTTTGACGCTTTCCAAGATGATGATGGTTGTCCTGATCCAGATAACGATGGAGATGGCATTTGTGACCCATGGGTTGCTGCAAAAGGCCTTTCTGAAAAGTATGCACACATTTGTACAGGGACTGATTTATGTCCAGATGAATCAGAAACTTTCAATGGATACAAAGATGAAGACGGATGCCCAGATGAAGTGCCTGCTGCTCCCAAAAAAGTGTTTGTTCTAGAAGGAGTTAACTTTGAGACAGGTAAAAGTACCATTACACAAGATTCATATGTTTCTTTAATGAAGGTAGTCGATATTATGGAGTCTTTTCCAGAAACTACTTTTGAGATTGTCGGACACACAGATAATGTAGGCCGTCCAGAAAAAAATCAAGCACTTTCTGCAGAACGCGCCGCCTCTGTCAAAAACTTTTTAGTTGAAAAAGGGATTGATGATGGTCGTATTAAAACTAGTGGGGCTGGTTCCAATAAACCAGTCGCTTCAAATTCAACACCCGAAGGTCGTGCGAAAAATCGTAGAATTGAGTTTAATCGCACAGACATTAAGTAAAGGAGAAGCTTAGGTGGCTCGTATTAGTTTCATCAAATCAATAGCCTTAGGGCTAAGCTTAGCAAGCTTTTTAGTTGCTTCTCCAATGTATTCTCCTCATAAATATCAACAAAATGATTGGTTTGGAGAATTCGGCGGAAACACTTCTATGTATGTAAATCCAGCTGGAATAGCTGAAACAGATCAAATGGAGGTGACTGTTGGCTTTTTTAGCACTATTAGTGGTGAAGCAAGCCAAGAATATATTACTTTAACATTTCCAATAGATTATAAGCACACTCTTGGCTTTTCATACTTTGAAAATGGTGCCACAGTCGATGGCAACTATTCATACGATGAAGATGCTTTTATGATTGGTTACGCTTATAATCTAATGCAGTTTTTGGCACTGGGTGTGGATCTTTCTATTCTCCATATCAATCAATTTGGAAGTAATAAGCAGTTCACCATAGGTGCTGATGTTGGAATTAGTTGGAATCCTATTGCCAATTCAAAGTTTGGGCACCTTCAAATAGGCTTAGCTTTCCAAAATGCTATACAACCTGCGATTAGTACTGCCGATAAATCTGATGGTTATAGTTTTATATTTATGACCGAAGAAAATGCCTATAAAATTCCTAGCAACTTGAACTTCTCTATCTTTTATCGAGGTTTAAATCGTATGTTAGAAGTGAAGGCAGAGGTAGGTGTCATCGACTTGATTCACGACGATGATGAAGGTGGAAAAGGCACAAATATTGAGCCTAGTGTGACACTTACTTATTATTTGAGTCAGTTCTTAGGCGTGCGTGCTCGTTTCACCAAAGAAGGTTATCCAGTAATTGGTGCTACTGTCAATGTCAAAGACTTGTCTTTCTTTAGATATTTAGCCTTAGATTTAGAAATGTCTCATGATGATATTTATGAGCAAAAAAATCGTGGCTTTATTTGGGCAGTGAAAGTGACCGCTCGATTTGGTGATACTCGAGAAGAAAAAATCGGTGAAGAAAGGTACAGACGACTCAAAATTGAGCCAGAAAATGACTATCGTGCAGCGATGCGTCTATACTTGAATCGTCAGTTCTTAGAAGCTTCTTATGCCTTTGGTAAAGTTCAAACCAAATACCCTGCTTTCCATTTGGTGGACCAAGCGGCATTTTATAAGGCTAAATCTTTTGAAAACATGAGAATGCACAAAGCTGCAAAATCAGTTTATGACGATGCTATTAAACGCTATCCTCAGTCAGACCAATTGCCAAAATATTATTTCCAATTAATGAATATTGATTACAAAGAAGGTAAATACACTGAGGCTATGACAAAATACCAAGGTATTGTGCAAAAGTTCGGTGAAAGCGATGTAAAGGCTGATGCTGACTATGTAGCAGGTCAAATCAAGTTCGAACAAGGTTTATATCAAGAATCTGTGGACTTGCTAGCCGCTATTTTACCCGGTAATGCGAACTACTTTTATGCTCGCTATACTATGGGTATTGCTTATAGCCGTCTCAGTAAATGGGATGAAGCAGAAAATAGTTTTCGTGACATTATAGAGCAGCCTACTTCTAACCAATCAGAAAAAGACCTTCAAGATGCGGCTCTTGTTAAATTAGGACATATTTATTTTTCAGGCGAAAATGCGAATATTGGAGAAGCCGCTCGTTTGTATGGACAAGTTAAATCTTCTTCTCCTGTTTATGACGAGGCTATGCTTGGTGTGGCTTGGGCTTTCTTAAAAGTGAGCAAACCAGACGAAGCCTTAAAACCAGCACAATGGATTATTCAAAACCTTCCAAATTCTTTCTTGATTTCGGAGGCTTATCTTGTAGAAGGTTATTGTTATTTTATGAAAAGAGACTATAAACGCGCCGAAACTTCACTTGCTAAAGCAGAAAAACTCACCGAGCAACCCATTGTCTCCAGTGCTGCTAGAGATAGTGCAAGGCAAGCGTATGATAGTATGGCCGAAGAATTTGATGCTGTGCAAGTTGAAGCATTAGACCTTGCTCGACAGCTCCCTACACCTCGTGTTGAAAAAAAGCGGGCTGCATTAAAACCAACTTTTGATAAGGCGAATAAGTCTATAGAAGATTATGCTTCGTTCATGCAAAAGTCAATACAAAGTGATCGCTTTGAAGCTAACCGTAAAAGAATCCTCGATGATGCTGGCTTTACACTAGCAACGGTAAAAACAAAGATGACACAAAGTGGTGGCGGAAGCAGTTCTATGGAAGGTTTAGAAGATCTTGAAGATTTGGACGATTTAGATGATTTGGATGATTTGGATGACCTAGAGTAAAATCTGGGTTCTCCCTTTTTTAATAAAGCTAATATATGGTGGATAAAAGAAAGATGAAAAAAATATTGACTTTTTGTTTACTGTTGCTACTCTCTTTTGGAGTTGCAAATGCAGATCCTTGTAAAGACAAGACAAACGAAGCAAGAAAGATGCTAGCAAAATGTAAGAGTATGAAACGAGGCTCAACGGATTATAAACGGTGTGCTAGTTCTTATAATTTGTTGAAAAACCAAGCAGCTCAAGCTTGTCGTTCTGGTGGAATCGACGAAAAACAAATGCACAATGCCATAGCTCAATGGAAAAAGCAAGTAGATAATTGTCAAGGTAGAAAAAATGCTCGTTGTGCCAGTGCCTTACAGCAATTAGGGCATTATCAATACCAACTCGAAGAAAAGCAATTCCTCGATAAAATGGCCAAGTATGACGATGAAGCTTCTTGGTGTGCAGACCGTGACAATAAACCAGAAAAATGTAAATCCTTAGGAGCGCTTCCAAAACCAGATCACCAAAAATCTTTGGGTTATTTTTTAGAGTATATTGATAAGTACCCAAAAGAAACCAGAACTCCCAATGTTATGTTTCAAGCTTCTTTTGTTTTGGAATCCAGTGGCGATGAAGCAAAAGCCTTTCGCTTGAGAGAACGATTGGTAAAAGATTTCCCTAATCATGGCTTGACTCCTAAAGCATGGTTGCGTATAGCAGAATACCACTTTAATAATCGTAAGTTCCGTGATGCTATTGCTGCTTATAAAAAAGTAACTGGTTTTGATAACTTAACTGGTAAAGAAGCGGCTTTGGCGATGTATCATTTAGCGGAATCTTATTATAACATTGCAGAATACGAGACTGCAGCTATGAAATACTACGATTATATTGTAGGTTCTGACCAAGGTAAATATCCTAATGACCTTCGTCAAGAAGCAATGGATTTTATGGCTGCCGCTTTTTCTGACTTAGATGATGGAGTTCAAGTCGCTGCGAAGTTTTTGAAAAACAAAAAAGTAGCTTTTAAAGACTCGGTTTATTATAGAATTGGTATGAAAAACAAAGATCATGACCGTAATGAAGAAGCTGTTCAATCTTTTAAATATTTGTTAGATATCAACCCTAACTATGTTGATGCTCCTTTGGCTGACATTGCTATGGTAGAAATTTTAATTGTGCAACAAAAATTTGAAGAGGCTCAAGCTCAGCGTTATAAAGTCGTGGAGCGTTACAATCATAATTCCAAATGGCATAAAGCAAATCAAAAATACCCAGAGTCTGTTAAAAATGCAGACAATGCTATTCGAGCTGCAATGTTAGATATCCCACAATACCATCACTCCAAAGCTGCAAAAATTTGGAAAGAGGGAGATACCGAACTTGCTAAAAAAGAATATAAAAAGGCTATTGACAATTATATAGCTTTCTTAAAACGATACGAAAAGCAACCTTCTTGGGATGAATATCGTGTTCATATTAACTTGGCTTTAGTTTACCAAGAAATGCAACAGCCTACTAAAGCGGCTCAAATGTTTAATTGGATTGTGGATACCGATACCACTCGTTACGGTCGACGCCCTATGGGAGCTGCTGCACTTCTCAAAAAAGAAGAAGCCGGCTATAATGCTGTTTTGATGATGGATCAAGCAAGAGAAGAAGCCAAGAAGTCAAAAGCAAATGATGACCCTGTAAAAGCTTATAGTTTGCCAGAAACCAAAGCATATTTTGATCAAGTGGCAAAATATATGGCGAAATTTGGCTCACAAAAAGAAGCCGCTGAACTAGCTTATAATGCTGCGATTGTGCATTACCAAGCAAAGCAATTTAAAGTAGCTATTCAAGTTTTAGAAAAACTCCGTGCAGATTTCCCTAAACACCAGTATATACTTTTGATTAGTCGTATGCTTGCTCAGTCTTTGTTAGAAGCTGACCGTCTCGATGAATCTCAAAAAGAATTTGAGTGGTTGTACAATCAGTACGCAAAAGTTGCGGAAACTCGTAATGATTCTATGGCTAAAGAAATAGAAAAAGCGATAGCGGCGGTGCTTTTCCAAAAAGCAGAAAAGTCTGTAAAAAATGGTCAGTTTGAAGATGGTGCTAAAGCTTATATGGGCTTAGTCAAACGCTTCCCTCAAGCTGAGTTTGCTGACAAAGCAGTCTTTGAAGCGGCTGTTGCTTATGAGAAAGCAAATCAATGGGCAATGGCTGCAGAAACTTTTATGGTTTTACCTAGAGAGTATGGTCGTTCTCCGTTGACTATTCGAGGTGTGCTTCGTGCTGCAACGGCTTACAAAAAAGATAATAAACCTAGAGAAGCGGCCAGAACCTTCCTCTTTATTACAGAAAACTTCCCTCAAGATTCTATGGCATTTCAAGCCATCGGTTTTGCGGCTACAACTTATGATTCTATTCCAGATAAGGCACAAGCAGCTCAAACTTTTGAAATCGCTTATAAAAAATATCCCAAGCACGAAAATACCCCCGGCTTTTTGTACAATGCTTGCTTGAGTTATGATGAAGCAAAAATGACTGATGAAGCGATTCGTTGTTCAAAAGATTTGGTTCGAGATTATCCTAAAAGTTCTTATGCTTTAGATGCTGCATTTAGCATTCCTTTAGCCTACCAAAACGCAAAGAAATGGGATCTTGCTGCAGCTGAATACTTGAACTTTGTTAAAATGTACGATTCAGATAAAGAGAAGGTAATTGCTGCCTATATTGGAGCTGCAAGGGCATTTATGGAGCTTAATGAAAAAGATAAAGCTATTGCAAATTATAAGAAGACTTTAGAAGCTTATGATAAATTTGGTCTCCAAATTAAAAATGCTGACCCTGCGGTACCTGCTGAAGCTGCGTTCTACTTGGGTGAAAGTGAATACGAAAAAATGCAACCTATCGTTTTACAAGGTAATGACAAAGCGAAAGCCGCCTCTATTAAACAATTGGTGGATATCCTTCAAAAGGCAATGGCTCATTACTCTAAATCTGCTGCCTATGCTTCAGAAAAATGGACATTCCGTGCTACAAACAAAATGGGTATGCTCTTTGTGACAATGGCTGCAAAAATTAGAGAACAAGAGTTGACTGGTAAAAAAATAGAAGAACAATTTGCAGAACGAATTGGTGTTGTTCAACAGCTTCCTGGTTACTATGAACAAGCTCGTCCCATATTCCAAAAAAATGTGGATCTAGCTCGTGATCAAGGATTTTACAATGCTGATGTTATTCAGGCCGAAGAAGGTTACATAGAAATGTTCTACCAAGAATGTGCTGTGTTCGTTGAAGTGGCAGATGCCTTTCAAAACGCTCCTTTACCTGATAGTGCTGCCATTGTGCATGAATATATAGAATACGAAGGTATGGTGAAAGAAGATGCTATTGAAGCAGCTCACGAGGATTTAGAAGCCTATCGTGAAGAGCTACAAGGTCGCTCAGAGGCTGCTAAAGAAGCAGGTGCACCTCGTTGTGCCACGGGTATTAAAGCGTCAGCACACTATGGCATTGATAATACATGGACAGCGAAGCTTTATGAAACCTTAAAAAGTTTGGATACAGAGAATGAAGCCTTAGCGATTACAATCACAAAGTTTGATCCATCTAAGCTTTTTCAAGATCCAAGTTATTTCCGTACTAAAGCTAGAATTGAACAAATTTCTAAATCTGAAGTAATGACTCCACAAGAACAAATCACAACTTATAGAGACATTATTAAAGAGGCTAAAGACGAAAACAAAAAACTCAAAGAAGAATTGGAAATACTTAAAAAGCGTTTAGCTCCTCCTGAACCAGTAGGTGAAGTAGAAGCTCCTTAATGCAAAAGTGACTAGTTTTTCTAAAAATGGACAAAAAAGAGGTGTTTTTGACCTGTAAACAAAGTTTTACACAAATAAAGCTCCTCTTTTCAAAAAAAAAAAATAAATATAACACAGGAATCAAATTAAACCTAAAAACTCGATATAAGGAGTATTCTAATGTCTAAAATGCTTGAATCTTTCAACCCAGAATCCGATGGTTGGCAGTTTATGTGGCTTATCCTCGCCGTATTTATGGTCGGTGTAGGTTTTTCTATCGAACGATTTATTTATATAATGTTAAAAAGTGCCAAAGGACGCGCCAAGTTCCTTAAAGATTTTGGAGAAAACATCTCTGCCAAGCAATACGACCAGGCTCTTAGCTTAGCTAATGCTTCTGGGCTTCCCATTGCCAAGGTGATGGCTTCTATTGTGGCATCTCGTGATTCTGGTCGCGAAGGTATGACTGCCGCTTCTGATGCTGTGTTTTTAACAGAAGCACCTCGTCTTACTCGTTATGTATCCATGATTTCTGTGATGGCATCTATATCCACTCTTCTAGGTCTTATGGGTACTATTTACGGTCTTATCTTTACTTTTGATGCTGTGGCAAACAAACCTGCTGCAGAACGCCCTAAAGCACTTGCCGATGGTATCGCTATTGCTATGGGAACCACTCTATTAGGACTTTTATCAGCTGTTCCTCTTCTAGTTTTTGTAGGTATTCTAAATATGAATAGCGAACGCTTAATTCAAGAGATGGAAGAAAAAGGTCTTAAAATAATTAACTCCTTGGCTTAATTTTAAAGTTTTAATAAATAGGAGTAAATTAAATGGCAAAAGAAATAAAGAGACCAGCAGCACCCGATGAACCGGATCTATTGCCGGCTATGGGTCTGTTTACGATTCTTATTCCGATGCTGCTATCTATGACGGCTTTCCAAAAACTCGCTATTGTTGAAGTTACACTGCCCGAACGCAGTATGATGAACTTGAGCGATGATCCGCCTCCAGAACCAGATCAGCAGAGTCTGAATTTATCGTTAGCAATCACCTCTGACTATTTAGTTATAGGTGCTCGTGGTGGGTTTCAGCCAAATGTCTATTTTAAGGAAATGTGGACATTCCGTTGTAAATCCGACGGACAACTGATTACACACGCTCCCGAAGATGTAAAAGCTACTGTGGCGGCTGGTAAAGGGCCCTTATGTAAAGACGGTAAAGAGATGGATCCCGAAAAATATATGTACGAGATCGAAACTATTGAGTTATGGTCTCTTTACAAAGAGTCCGAAGAAGATCCTGGACGCGTCATTTGGGCTGTTTATTCTTCTCAAGGAGAAAATGTACCTGATAGTGTTTTTGTTGATGGAAACAACGATTTCTTGTCTATTGTGGGCGAGGGTAATTTAGGTTTAAGTCCTCCTCCAGCACTTAAAAAACCAGGTGCAGGTACGGCGGTAGCGACCCTTGCGGAGAACTCAGCTCGCAAATTACGCCCCGAAGACGCTGCGAGAAGCATTATATATCCATTGTCTGCATATGATTTTATTGCCAAAGATTTGATTGCTATTCATACGCAATTTATTGATTTGGAAGATGCAGATAATATTATTGTAGTAGCCAATGACGACACTCAGTTCGATAAAATCATCAGCTTAATGGACCGTTCCAAGGAAGCTGGTTTCACCAAAGTTAATTTAGCGAAGTTAGGAGGTTAATTATGGCTAGAAAAATGCGAAAATATGCAGATGACACACCATTTTCATTAACCTCTATGATGGACATGATGACTATTATCTTGGTGTTTATGATTAAGAACATTGATGCTGAAGGTCAATTAGTCACTCAAGCTGAAAACTTAATACTACCTGTTTCTACTTCTAAAGTACAACCAAAAGAAGTTTCTTTAACGGTGATTGTAGATAACAATTATGTGTTAGTAGATAATTCTAAAATCATTGAAACTGCAGAAGTTCTTGAACAAGAAGACCTTCTTATCGCTAAAGTAGATTCTGTACTCAAAGAGAGACGCGAAACAGAAAAAGAACACGCTCTCACAATGGGCTTACCTGCTGATGAACCAGGTAATATCATCGTGCAGATCGATAAAAACATCCCTTACGATGCTATGTATAAAGTGATGGCTACTTGTGGCTTTTCCGGTTATAATAACATTGCATTCGCTGTGAGTATGAAAGACGGCGGGGAGGAATAAATATGGCAAAAAAGAATACAGTACCCGTAGATCCATTAGTCAGCTCGTTAATGCCTGAATCGGACAAAAAACTAGCAGGTATTACAGGTATTGCTGTGGCTTGTGCTTTAGCATTTTCTTTTTGGGCATCTATGTATGAGGCTGTGGTTGACGAAGTTATATTCGAAGATTCTGCAGCTGCAGACCTTACTGCTTCAATGAAAATTGAAGAGAAGAAAGAAGAGAAGAAAGAAGAAAAGAAAAAAGAAGAGCCAAAGAAAAACCGCAAAAAAGCGGGAGCTGGTGGTAAACCAAGAGGTAAAGGGAAACCCAATGCCCCTCAAACTCGTGGAGTGCTCAAGCTCTTGACGGCTCAAACAAATAAAGCAAACTATGGTGCTTACGATTTAATGAAAAATCAAAAATTCACCAAAGATATCGATAAAGTGCTTAAAGATGTGGCTGGTTTGCAAACTTCCGGTAAAACTGTTTTAGGTGGTCGTCGTGGTAAAGCCGATGGTGGTTTTAACGAAGGCTACGCAGAAGGCGGTTCTGGAGGTATCGGAGACGGTCTAGCAGGGCTTCTAGGCGGTGGTGGCGGTGGAATTGCTACCAAAGCAAGAGGTTCTATTAAGGCTCCTTCAGAAAGAGATATTGATATGGGAGCTGGTGGTGGTTCTCGTAGTGCTGCTGATATCATGAAAGTGGTTCGTCAACGCACTCCAGGTTTACGCCATATCTATAATAAAAATCTTAAAAAGAAACCAGGTTTTGCAGGTAAGGTTACACTTAGATTTACCATTGCTCCAGGTGGAGAAATCATCAGTATTTCTGTTGCTTCTTCAACGACTGGTTTTGCAGCGTTTGACAATGAAGTTAAAAATGCTGTGAGCCGATGGACTTTTAGTAAAATTAAGTCTGGAAATACTACAGTAACTATTCCCTTTACCTTCTCTGAGTAACATTTAAGTTTATGAAACGAGGCTAAATTTAACGATTTAGTCTCGTTTTTTTATTTTACTATTGCTTATTGGTGTTAATAAATTTATCTTTAAACATGGTATCTATAGGAGTTTCAAATGAAATTAAAAACTGTTTTACTTATTTCCCTTCTTTTTGCCGTTATTGGCTTAGGTTCTGCTTTTGCTACATTTGCAAGGGTTGAATCCATGGGTAAAAATACAACCTACATTATGGATGATGCTAGTATTTTTGATAACCCTGCAAACATTAATTTTTATCCTAATTATTTAATTGGGGAGTTTGGTGCATACACCGAAGATGTGGCTGCTGGCACCAATAAAGACCCGCAAAATCCTACTTTCGGTGGTATTTTTTCTATTCCCTTAACTATAACGGGTTCTCCAGACGCTCGCATTTCTATTGGTGGTCTTTTTGGCCGTAGCGATATGGAGCTATTCAGATTTTTACCTTCTCGATTTATTGGAAATAATTTAAAAGATACAATAGATTTACCGCAAACGGTAACGAATTTTGATGGTTTTCTAGGTGGTACTCTGTCTAGTGGCAATGCTATTGGTTTGCATATTTATATTGCTCATCAAGATGGTGGGGATCAAACACCTAGTGGAGTTTATCAAGTGGATCCAGGTGCTTATACCTCAGTGGTTCGTGCAGATGCGGGTTTGAACTGGCAGTTTGTAAACTCTATAGATTTCGAGGCCTCTTTTGGTTTAGCACGAATCCAGTATGGACCCGAACACAAAGGTTTTTTTGATGACGGAGACTTTTCTTATTTAGGAAAATCTAGAGCTTTTTTTGCTCTGGAAGCTATTGACGGAGAGTTGATCCCTGCATTGTCTGCTTCTTTTGTTCAGGCTCCAGGAATTAAAAATAAACATGCACAAGTTGGTGTGGGTATTAATGTTGCATTGAATAGAGGCTTCTTTTGGTTAGGTGCTGATTTTATATGGAATGAGCTTAAAGCACACGATTGGGATGTAGATTATAATACAGGTGTTTCTACCTATAACTCACAACACTATAATTACGACCTCCTTTGGGATAAAAGAACAGAAACTGGTGGACAGATTAGTTTTGGTATCGAAAGGAATATTTGGTTTGACTGGTTTGTTATTCGAGTGGGTGGAAAGAAATCCATTCTTTATACTCAGTGCAAACAAGATCCTCGTAATATTGGAAAGTCTGGTGTGTGTACAGAATCAGGAAATTTCTTTAGTACCAATCCTCTTGGAGATGGTACCATGGATGACCATGTTGGTTTTGGTTTTGGTATTAATATCGAAGAAAAACTTAAAATTGATGCTACTGTTGCCGAAGATTTGTTATTCCGTAATCCTTTTCAAGGGGAAGGGCGTTTCCTTTCACGAATCTCTGCCACTTACTCTTTTTAATTCGATAATTAATTTTGAATCCTCTCCATTCGGAGAGGATTTTTGTATTATAAAGGGTATCTTGTCAAAGGTGAAGGGTTATGAAATTCAGAACTAGTGTTATTTTTCTTTTTATTGTTTTTTTCTTTTTATCTTGTTCAGAGCCAACAGAACGAATCCAATCAAAATTGCATCCTTTTTTGCAAGAAGATTTAAAATTTATGGTCGCCGAAGTTTTATCTGCAAAAGGGACTAAAGAAGATCTTTTAGATACGCCGTATTACTCCATTCAAGAATTTCGACAATTTGAAGGTGCAAAAGCAGAAATTTATGCTGCATATGCAGAAGTGGATTTTTATATTTATAAAAAGATTAATTTGCATCAGAAAAGAAAGTATCGCTATGACACACATTACCGTCGATGGGACAGGTATTACAAGAAGTATTTTTTCCATTAAATTAGAAGATGTTTATAGCTATTTGAAATAGTTTAGAATTAATTTACAAATAGTTGTTTTAAATTGAGAACTTGCTTTTTTTATAATCTATCTGTTTGTTTATAGGTTAAAAATAAAATTGTAGTTGAAAATCAGCTCTAGTTTTAGATGCATAAGGGTGGGGAAGCTTCAGTTTCTTTTTAGTTTTCAAATAAATCTGTAGTTATTTTGAACGCAGAAATTCAGAGTTTTTTTGTGTTAGGGGTTGTAGTGGAAATCTTTTTTTTGAGCCCGATATATTTTACTTTTATGTTTTGAGTTAGTGGGTATCAAAAAAAATTGAAGCGAAAAACCCGACCCGCTTCTTGGACTATAATTTGTAATGGCGGGGAACACCATCTTGCCTTTTAAAATAATGAATAAAAAGACTTTTTTTATCATTTGCTTTATCTTTTAATGTTTTTATGAGTCTGTTTTTTTGCTATATTATCTTAGGTTCTTCAACGCATTATTAGAGGTTCATTTTGTTTAGATTATTTTCTTGTGATATAGGTATCGATTTGGGTACTGCAAATACATTGGTTCATGTGGCAGGGCAAGGTATTGTGATTAATGAGCCTACAGTAGTTGCTGTGGATCCAAAGAACAATAGGCTTTCTGCAATAGGTAGCGAGGCTAAAAAAATGTTGGGCCGTACCTCTAATGATAGTCGAGGAATTAATTCTATGAGTCGTGTGGTGCGTCCTATGAGAGACGGCGTGATTGCTGAGTTTGAATTGGTAGAAGTCTTGCTTCAAAATTTTATAAAAAGAGTCCAGAAATATCCATTGTTTTTGGTGAAACCTAGAGTAGTTATTGGTGTTCCTTCTGGGATTACAGAAGTTGAAAAAAGAGCGGTGATTGATGCAGCAAAAATGGCTGGAGCCAAAGAAGTGCATTTGTTGTACGAGCCTATGGCAGCCGCTATTGGTATGATGATTCCCGTCGATGAGCCTGTTGGGAACATGATTGTAGATATTGGAGGCGGGACTTCGGATATTGCTGTGATTTCTTTAAATGGAACAGTATGTAATGCGTCTATTCGTGTGGGTGGAGATGAGATGGATAATGCTATTATTCGATATTTGCGTAATACGCACAGTTTGTCTATCGATGAGACGACCGCTGAACAAATTAAAGAAAAAATAGGTTCGGCTGCTCCACTCGAAGAGGAACTGACGATGCAAGTCAAAGGGCAAGATCATTCTAAAGACCTTCCTCGTTCTATTACGATTACTAGCGAAGAAATAAGGCATGCTGTGGAGGAACCCGTTTCTGCAATTGTAGATGCTGTGAAACAAGCTTTGGCTAATACTCCTCCAGCCCTTTCGGCTGATATTTTGGATAAAGGGATTATTATGACCGGAGGGGGAGCCCAGTTAAGAGGTTTGGATATCCGTGTGTCCAATGAGATTGGGATTGCTATTCATGTGATTGATGATGCGATGACCTGTGTTTGTAAAGGGGCTGCTCGCGTTCTAGAAGATTTAGATAAGTATAGACCTGTTTTGATTGCCTCTTCCAATTAAAAAAATGGGCGGCTAAATCATGTTGAAAATAGTCCGCACTATCCAAAGCCTGCTTTCGATAAGACATGGCTTTTTTCTGTTCCTTTTTCTTTTGTTTTTAGCTCTTTTGATGCAAAAATCAAGTTTGACTATTAAAGAGAGTGTGGTTTCTAAAGCACTGAGCTCTGTTTTTTTTCCTGGGCAATTGTTTTTGAGTTCTATCAGTGACTTTCATAAGAAAACAGCCGAAAATGAACGCTTAAAAAAAGAAAATGCAGAACTTTTGATGGAGCTCTATCATGTGAAAGAAGGGATTAGAGAGCTGCCTCGATTGCATCAATTAGTGCACTTCGATAACCAATGGCCGTATTCTATTGTGACGGCTCGAGTGGTAGGGCGTAATCCAGGGCGATTTTTAACGACTTTAGTTATTAATAGGGGTTCTTTGGATGGCTTGGCCAAAGATATGCCTGTGTTTTTTATGAAAGGCCTTGTCGGGAAAACTTCTCAAGTGCAGGCTAAGCACTCTACAGTGCAGTTGCTACTCGATCCAAATATAAAAATTTCCATCATGATTAAACGCTCTAGGATGGTTGGTTTTATGGAATCTGTGCACGGACACCTTTTGTCTGCGACTATTCCTTCGAATGCAGGGGCTAAAATTGGAGATACGGTCATCACTTCTGGTTTAGGGGGGATTTTTCCAAAAGGGATAGAGATAGGTGTGATTGAAAATATTCGAAAATCTGATTTAGAGGTGATGCGTTATATGGATATTAAACCTTTTCAAGAATTTTCACTACTAGAAGAGGTTTTTGTGATGCAAAAAGAACCGGATTGGGTGGTGCAGGAGTTATTAAACTGATGTGGAAATGGATCCGTTTTCCTCTATTGTTTTTATTAGCTATGATTTTGCAAACGACGCTAGCTAAGTGGCTTCGTTTTTTTGATTGGGGTCCCGATTTTATTGTTATTTTTGTGGTTTTGATTGCTTTTCGACGAGGACCAATCGTAGGTGCATTGTGGGGCTTTTTTGCTGGGTTTACCCTTGATGTTTATGCTCCAGTGGAGTGGTTGGGTGCAAATACTATTGCGTATCTTTGTTTGGGTTATGCGGTGGGCTTATTGGAGGCTCGCTTTTTGAGTTTGAATATTGCGATGAGAGTGGTGATTTTGGGACTTGGATTTTTTTTAGTGGATTTTATTTACTTTTTTATTGTGAGCACTTCAAAACAATTTTCCTTTTTGTCTTTTTTGTCTACCAGTCTTCCAGAGTGTTTGTACACGATGTTTATAGGGGCATTGGTTTTTAAGCTTCTTTTTAAGGGAAGCCTTCAAAATAAGCGATAATTCTTTTTAGAAATATTAAAATTATGTATAAAAAAGCCTCCAAGAACGAAGAAAAACAAGATCGAAATTTAAAAATATTAGTGTATTTGATGCTAATGTTTTTCTTTTTTGGAGTGATTGTAAGTCGGTTGTTTTATTTACAAGTGATTCAGTTCGAAGAAAATTTTAATCGTTCAGAAAATAATCGCTTGAGACAAGTGATCTTGAGAGCCGAAAGAGGCTTTGTTTTTGATAGAAAAGGTCGTGTTTTGGTCCGTAATCGCCCTTCTTATCAAGTTGTTTTGCAGTCTATGTCTTTGCCTAAAAAAAAAGAAGAAAGAGATTCTGTTTTTGTACGCTTGCTTAAAATACACGATTTAGAAGGTAAATTTTTGTTTGATTCTCTTTCTTTGGATACCGCTTTCCAGAGAGCGAACTGGATTCGAAATCGCCCTATTCAAATTTTAGAAGATGCAACTTCAGAAGAAATAGCTTTGATTGAAGAGAGGTCTAGTGATTTGCCAGGAGTTTCTGTATTAATAGAATCCAGAAGAGAATATCCATATGGAACTTTGCTTGCCCATGTTTTAGGTTATACAGGGGAAATTTCTGAAGATCAGTTACAAGAAGAAGCATACAAAAATTATTCGCAAGGGGATCGTATTGGTCAAAAGGGTCTAGAGTTTGAATACGACGAGGAGTTTAGGGGAATAGATGGACTGAAGGTGATTGAAGTGAATGCAGCTGGTCGAGAAGTTGGAGTGATAGAGGGAATGAGTAAAGAGCCTGTTGCAGGAATGCATTTGATCACCACTATTGATCTAGAAGTTCAAAAAATAGCGGAGCAAGCTTTTCCAGATTCTGTAAAAGGGGCCGCTGTAGCTATTGATCCAAGGACAGGAGAAATTATTGCTATGGTGAGTTCTCCTCGAATGGACCCCAATATATTTTCACTGCGTAAACGAGATAGGAATAAAGGGTGGGCAAAAGTAGCTTTGGATTCAACGCGTCCACTGACTAATAGAGCTGTGGCTGGAGCTTATCCGCCAGCTTCGGTTTTTAAGTTGGTGACTGCTGGAGCCGGTCTGGAGCATGAATTAATTCGAGAAAACACTCACTTTTCGAAATCTTGTACCGGAGGCTTTCAATTTGGAGCTCGGTATCAAAAATGTTGGAGTAGCCATGGGAATCTTAATGTTTTGCACGCACTTCGTATCTCTTGTGATGTGTTTTTTTATCAGGCAGGCCTTTTGATAGATATGCCTAGAATTAATGAGTTTGGAGAGCGATTTGGTTTGGGGTCCAAGCCATTGGGTGTGGATATTCCAGGAGAGAGGGTGGGGTGGCTGCCCGATTCTGTGAGCTTTAATGAAAGGAATCATAGAACAGGTTGGCGATGGGCAAGGGGCTTAATTCTTAATTTAGCAATAGGTCAGGGTCAATTGGTGACACCTTTGCAACAAGCCGTTTTTATAGGTTCACTTGCTACTAATCAAGGAGTGTATCGACCTCATTTTATGAAAGAAATCCAGACAGTGGATGCTAAATTGGTGAAAAAATATGAACCTATTAAAATTAGAGAAGGGCATATGAAACCAGAAACGCATGAATTGCTTTTAAAAGCGATGGATATGGTGGTGAATCATCCAGGAGGAACCGGTAAAAGAGGAGCTGTTCCTGGAGTGCGCGTGGGGGCAAAAACAGGTTCTGGAGAATGGAAAAAAGGGGAGAAAACGCACGCTTGGTATGCTTCTGTGGCTCCATTGGATAATCCAGAAATTGCAGTAGCAGTCATTATGGAAGCTTCGGGTGGTGGTGGTGCGGTAGCGGCTCCTGTTGCTCAAAAAATCATGCAAAAATATTTTGATGAAGCGAATAAGGAAAAAGAAACTCAGTGAATATCCAAAGAAAACTTTTAGACACTAAATTGAAGATAGATTGGTTGTTAATCATTCTTACATTTCTTTTAATGAGTTGTGGGATTGTTTTGGTCTATTCAGCGACTCAAAATTCAAGCGATGTTTTTTATAAAACTTATTGGTTTCGACAAATTATTTATTTTATCGTTGGCTCTTTTGCTGCTGCAATCATTAGTTTGATAAAAATCGATTATTTTAAACGATTAGCGTTTCCCATGTATTTTTTGTCTCTGGCAGGTTTAGTTTTTATCTTATTTAGTGGTGGAGATCTTGTCAAGGGAGCCACTCGCTGGATTGATTTGGGCTTTTTTAAAATTCAGCCTTCTGAATTTGCAAAGCTTGCCTATTTAATTGTGTATTCGCACTGGTTGGCTAAACACCCGGTTAGTTTTTTTAATTTAAAAAGCTTTGCAGTCCCTACGATCTTATTTTTAGTGCCTTTTGCTTTAGTTTTAAGGCAACCTGATCTCAGCACGGCTCTTGTTTTTATAGCTATCAGCCTCTCTTGTTTTTACTGGGTGGGATTGACTACACTGGATATGTTTCTATTAATCAGTCCTTTTTTATCGGTGCTTTTGTCTATTTCAAAATTTGCTTATTCGCAATTCTTTTGGGGTTTTTTGATTTGCTTGGTGACTTTAACGCTCTTTTATCGGAAATTGCCAAAGTTAGTGACCAGTGTGTTTTTTTTGGCCAATGTTTTTGCTGGTTATGTGAGTAGTATGGTTTGGGCTTTGTTAAAACCTCATCAACAAAAAAGAGTGGAAACTTTTTTAGACCCTATGAATGATCCTTTAGGGGATGGATACCAGGTTTTACAATCTATGACTGCTATAGGCTCAGGAGGGACTTATGGCAAAGGCTTTGGTGCAGGCTCTCAAACCAACCTTTCTTTTTTACCCGAAGAACATACAGATTTCATTTTTAGCGTGCTTGGAGAACAGTTTGGTTTTTTAGGTTCTTTGTTGATATTGATTTTGTTTTTTTTGTTTTTATGGCGAGCTTTGTCTATCTCTAAACTTTATGAGGAACCATTTGTGAATTTAATGGTGGTGAGTGTGACTTCTGTTTTTTTCTTTCATATAATAGTGAATATTGCAATGACACTCGGTTTAATGCCTGTGACAGGTTTACCGCTTCCTTTTTTATCTTATGGGGGCTCATTTGCTATAGCAAGTGTGGTGATGGTAGGCTTTTTACTTGCTATGCGTTATCAGGGTGGGAATCGTTAAAAAATAAAAAATAAGTAAAAAAAAACGTTTTATATTCGTCTTCATCAGTATGTCTGTATTGAATAGAATATCTAATTTTATTTATGGTTCTTCTTGCTTGGGTTGTGGATTTTACACCGAAAAACTAGACCCATGGCTTTGTCCGTCTTGTAAAGAAGAGCTTATAAATTTCGGCAAAGAGCCTCGTTTTTTTAATGAAAATGTGGTCTCACTATTTGAATTAAATGCATTGACTCGGCGATTGGTTTATGCTCTTAAATACCAACATATGCCAGGTTTGGCAGGTTATTTAGTGCGACATTCCGCTTTTAAAACTGGAAATGAGGTACAGTATTGGTTTAAAAATTTAAATAAGCCTCTTTTGTTTGTTCCTGTTCCGTTGCACTCATCTAGGTACAGAGAAAGAGGCTACAATCAAACAGAAAAAATTGCTTATGCGATGGCAGCAGAAACACAAGGACGAGTATTTCGAGGCTTATATAGAAATTCTTTTAGGGAGTCACAAACAAAATTGAGTGGAAAAGAAAGAAAAAACAATGTGGCGGGGGCTTTTTATTTAAAAAAAACGGCTCCGGAAGATAAAATTTATGTGGTGGTGGATGATGTTTATACCACTGGTTCTACAACTAAGGCCTGTGAATACGCCCTTTGCGAAAAAAAACAATTGGAAGTGAAAATTTGCACTTTGCTTTATGAGAAAAAAGCATCAGCTAGTTTAGATCTAGTCGCAGACTCTAAAGTAGAATGGAAGAGTAACGGAGGAAGAGGGACTCGAACCCCCAAGCCTTACGGCGGCGGTTTTCAAGACCGCTGACTTACCAATTAGCCTATTCCTCCAAAGGAGTACAGCAATTATAAAAAAGAACTTAGATGCCGTCAAGACTCTATATTGAAAAGAAATACTTTCAATTCAAATCTTTGATAAAATTTCTTCTCTTTAATATAATATTTTATAGATTTTATATGTGATGGAAAATATAAATCAGAAAAAAAACATGAATTCAGAGCAAATCCTTTCTTTGCTTTTTGAATATATGCCTAAAATTGCAGAAGAAAGAAAAACGGATAGTCTTTTGATTTTAATGGCAGATTTAGGTCGCTCTTTGGTTTCGGCAGATCGCTGTTCTCTATGGTTATTAGACGAAAAAGAAGAGTTTTTGTGGACCAAAGTAGCTCATGGTGTGGATATTTTGAAAATACCAGCTTCTTCGGGTTTTGTGGGCCATACCTTAAAAACAGGAGAAGCTCTTTTAATTGAGGATGCTTATTTAGACCCAAGATTTGATATTAGTAGTGATAAAAAAACAAAATATCGTACAAAATCTGTATTAACGGTGCCCTTAAAAAACTCACAAGGGATAGTTTTTGGTGTGTTTCAGGCCATCAATAAAAAAGAAGAACTGGCTACAGGTTTTACCAAACAAGATTTAGAGTATTTAAGCTTGACTTCTGTTTATTCAGCAAAGTCTATTGAGTCTATGGTTTTAACCGAAGAAATAGAAGAGACACAGGCAGAAATTTTAGAAAAATTGGGCCGTGTTTCTGAATATCGAAGCAAAGAAACTTATGACCATGTTTTTAGAGTGGCTCAAACAAGTTATAAATTGGCTTTGTTTTATGGACTTTCAGAAATAGAAGCAGAAGAAATTCGTCGTGCAGCAATGATGCATGATTTAGGAAAAGTGGGCATTCCCGACGCTATTCTTCAAAAAACGGGCCGTTTTACGGAAGAAGAATTTACGATTATGAAAAATCATACGACTATAGGCTATGATTTATTAAAAGACTCTTCAAAATCTCTGTTGAGATTGGCTGCAGATATTGCTTATTATCATCATGAACACTGGAGTGGAAAAGGCTACCCCAATGGCTTAGTCGGAGAAGAGATTCCACTAGCGAGTCGAATTTGTGCTATTGCCGATGTTTTAGATGCACTCGCTAGTCCCAGATGTTATAAAGACCCTTGGCCAGAAGTAAAGGTTCGAGAAATTTTCGAAAAAGAACGAAATCAACAATTTCAAGGAGAATTGATTGATATTCTTTTTGAAAATTGGGATCTTTTGTTTGCTCCTTACAAGGATATAGTGTTTTAGAAGCAAAGATTCATTTAAAACAAAAAAAACTCCAAAAAAGGAGTTTTTTTTGTTAATAAAGTGGCTCCGAGCGGAATTGAACCGCTGACACGCGGATTTTCAGTCCGATGCTCTACCAACTGAGCTACAGAGCCAATTTGTTAGTAGGTGCTAAATTTAGTACAGCAACTAAATTGTGTCAAGGGTATGTGACTTAAAATACGAAAAAACAATTGTAAAAAGAAAATGACAAAAAAAATGTTCTATTTTAATATTTTTCAAGTAAATTTAATAAGCGTTGGAGTGAGTGTTTGGCTTAATAGATTAGTCTTTAAGTTTATAGGTGATTTGCATAATGATTCAAAAGTTTTCACTTCTTTTTTTATTGGTGTTATTTCTTGCTATTGTAGCGTGTGACGATGGTGGAGGTGTTTCTAAAAAAGATGACCCAAATGAGTTAGTCAGTTCAAGTTCTACTCTTGTTTTACCTCATGACTCACTTTCATCAGGATTTGTCCCGAACCCTAATAGTTCAAGCTCTTTGGACCCTTTGTCTAGTGGTGCAATAGATACTACAGGACAACCATTTAGCTCTTCTTCTGTTTTTGTGCCAGAGGATTCTGTAGCTACTTGGATGGGGCAGTCTGCTTTAATTATCACAGAGGTGATTTCTGCAAATATTGATTGGGATGACCATGAAGGGGATGATCCAGGTTGGGTCGAAATTTACAATGCTGGTTCTGAAACAGCAAATTTAAGTGGTTATTCTTTAGTGGAAAACTTAAAAAATCCCCGTAAATGGATTTTTGGCAATGAAACCATTGGACCTAAGCAATTTCGCATTGTTTTTTGTTCTAAAAAAGATTTGCCTACGGCACCAATAGGCACAGACGGATCTAATACACATTACAGAACACATACAAATTGGAAACTTGAAAAAGAAGGCGGGACAATTTATTTGATAGATTACAATTGGTCCATTCGAGATTCTGTAACATATCCTGCTTTAGAGCCTGGAGTGAGTTGGGGGCGTGTCGATGGTGGTGGCTGGAAATACTTTGCAAAACCCACCCCAGAAAAGAAAAATACAGAAGCGGACCCATTTGAAGGCATGGCACAGCCCGTAGAGTTTGGCAATCAACAAGCCGGTTTTTATAGTGAACCTATTTCTTTAAATCCCCCTAGCTCTCCTGATGGGGCTGAGATTCGATGCACTTTTGACGGCTCACTGCCTACCAAAAACTCTCCTGTTTTTGCAGCTTCAGAGTTTTTAGGTTCTTCTACCATTGTGCGTTGTGGGGCCTATAAATCGGGCTTACTCACAAAAAACATAGTGACGAACACCTATTTTATTGGTGAACAAATCAGTGGAATGCCCATTGTGTCCATTGCTGTGGACCCTTATGATATGTTTGACTCCAAAAATGGTTATTATTCTCAGGGAGTATCATCTTGTGTGGAACCGTGTAAAGAAGCTAATTATTGGTGGGACCTTGAGCTTCCAGTCCATGTGGAGTTTTTTGATAATCCAAGCGTGGGTTCTAAAAGAGCATGGAATATAGATGCAGGTTTATCCATTATGGGACAATGGAGTCGATATAATCCTAAGAAATCAGTGTCTATTAAAATGAAAGAAGAATACCAAGACGGTAGATTGCATTATCCGTTATTTAAAACACGACCAGAAAATCAAAAGTTCAAGGCTTTTAATTTACGAAACAATGGAAATCGTTTCCATTGGGATTATATAGGAGATGCTCTTGGGGCTGCTATGGTAGAGGGTTCCGGAGTAGATTACCAGCGTTCAAGACAAGTGGTCGTTTTTTACAATGGAGAGTATTATGGTATTCACGATATGCGTGAACGCTTGAATGAACATTATATTGAAACTAATTATGGAATTGACCCTTCTACAGTCGATATTGTAAAGCATCTGGAGAATAACAAAATTACTGCCAATGGAGGGACTACGGATGCTTATCTCCAAATGCTAGATTTTGTGAATAGCAGTGACTTTTCCGGAAGCAATAATGCTGCTTATGCGACTATGAGGACTATGGTGGATGTAGGCAATTTGGCGGATTATATGGCTTTAGAAATCCATCTTCGAAATGGAGATTGGCCCAATAACAATGTGCGAGCTTGGCGTGCAGCACCGGATCAGCCTTGGAAGTTTATTATTTATGACTTAGACCACGCCTTTGATTTTGAATGGTCTGTGAATGATTTTGGCGAATGGACTAATATGTTTGAGTGGATTAAAAGAGGAGGATCTTCTAGTTGTAACGATGCCAAGTGCTTTGCTCAAATTTTTAATAAATTGATAAAAAATAACGATTTTAAGCGATTGTTCATCAATCGATCCGCAGTCATGCTTAAAAATTATTTAACTTCGTCGAGAGCGGATTCCATTGCCGATGCTATGACTGCTACCATTCCTAGTCAAGAAATGAGTAGGGATTTGGCTCGCTGGAGTAGAAATGAAGGAGCTTATTTTTCTAAAACGGGTTCTGCACTCAAAGACTTTTTTAGAAGCAGAGAATCTGTAACATGGAGTGAATATCGTTCAGAATTTGACTTAGACTCTGATATTACAGTGAGCATTCAATCTTCTGGAAATGGTGTGGTGCTTATGGAGGGCATGACTTTGCCGCCAAGCAACTCGAACACCACCAATTATACGGGAACTTTCTTTGGTGGAAATGATATGGAGCTCACAGCGGTACCGACTCAAGCTGGTGCGGTCTTTGTCAAATGGGAAGATGGCTCTATAGAAAACCCCCGTATAGTAAAACCCAATAATGGTGCTACTTATGTAGCAACTTTCAAGTGATAATGCAGCGGAGTTGAACCCTCGCATTTGTAAAACTTCTTTAGCAAACACTTTGCATCAAAAGAGTTTATTTTAGATGGACTAAAGAGAGTATAATTGAGTGCGAGAGTTCATGAAGTTTTATTTTAAGCAAATTTTTATAGGCTTATTTTTCTTCTTTTCTTTGTTAGATGCGTCTTCTGGTTTAGACTCTAATCCTTCTGCTAGTCCAGAAAACTTAAAGAAAAAAAAGGCTCCTTCTGTTTTTTTGGGTTTTGACCTGAAACCTGGTTTTTATGATAATGAAGTTCAATTAGAAGCGCCTATGCTCCATGAAAAATATGATTTTCGTTGTTCTTTTGATGGCTCGATTCCAACAAAAGACACCCCCATATTTAAAAAAACAAGCATAAAGAAAACAACCGTGATTCGCTGTGGGGTCTTTGATGGTGCTTTTCTAAAAAAATCAATTTATACGGGGACTTATTTTATTAAAGAAACTGTATCGATGCCCGTGATTTCCATTGCTGTGGACCCCTATGATATGTTTGATCCTCAAAATGGATATTATATGAAGGGAGTGAAAGAATGCGAAAAAACTAGCTCTAATTCTCCTTGTTGGAATGCAAATTATTATAAAAAAATAGAATTACCAGTGCACATAGAGTTTTTTGAAAATTCTCAGTCCGAGCAAGCCTGGCAGGTGGATGCAGGATTAACTATGATGGGGCAGTGGAGCCGTGAAAACCCCAAAAAATCGGTGAGTATCACTATGCGCAAACGATATCAAAAAGGGCGAATAAATTACCCTTTATTTAAAGTTAGACCAGAAGCGTCTATTTTTAAAAGTTTTAATCTAAGGAATAGTGGAAATCGATTTTATTGGGATTATATGGGGGATGCGCTCGCGGGTGCCTTGTTAGAAGGCTCTACCGTAGATTATCAGAGATCACGGCAAGTCGTGGTTTTTTATAATGGAGAATATTTTGGAGTCCACGACTTACGCGAGCGTTCAAACGAACATTTTGTGACTACAAACTATGGGCTTCCCGCAGAAAAAATAGAATCCATAAAGCATATAGAAAGGGGGATAAAAGCAAATGCTGGAAAACCAGATGCTTATATAGAACTTTTTGATTTTATAGATTCAAACTCATTTGAAAACTCCAAAAGCAAAGCCTATCAAAGCATCCAAAAAGAAGTGAATTTAGTGAGTTTAGCAGACTATATAGCGGCACAAATTTTTTATCGAAATGGAGATTGGCCTAATAATAATGTGCGAGCATGGCGTGCAAGCCCAGAATATGCTTGGAAATTTGTGCTTTATGATCTAGATCAGGCCTTTAATTTTAAATGGTCTGTCAAAGGTTTTACGGATACTACTAATATGTTTATGTGGTTAAAACAAGGAGGTCGATCTCTTTGTAATGATAAACGCTGTTTTGCGACTATTTACAATAAATTAATAGAAAATCCAGATTTTAAAAGACTTTTTATCAATCGATCTGCTTACTTATTTCATCATTTTTTTGAACCCGAACGGGTAGAATCTATTATAGATACTATGGTAGCTTCTATGCCAATAGAGGAGTTGCAAAGAGATGTAAAACGATGGCCTAGAGATACCCCACCTTTAACTTTTGATGGTGTCGTATTTAAGGAGTTTCTCAAAGAGCGACAAAAGAGTATTTGGCAAGATTATATGAAAGAGTTCAATTTGTTGGATCCAGTCGAGATCACTATTGAATCCGTTGGAAATGGTCGAGTTTTGTTAGAAGGGGGACCTCTTGCTTCTTCAAACGATGGAATTACTTCTCACAAAATAAAGTTTTTCAAAGAAAATCCAGTCCTAATATCGGCTGAAGCCATCAACAAGAAAAATCGTTTCTTGCGTTGGAAAGATGGCTCTAAGCAAAATCCTCGACGGATTATTCCCAAAGAAGGGGCCACATACACTGCAATTTTCACTAAAAACTAGTCTAAAAAGAGAATTGTTTTTATCTTTAAGGCATGCCAAAAGCCCCTATTCAAAAAATGTTTGATAGCATTGCAGACCGCTATGACTTTTTAAACCATACCCTTAGTCTTTTTAGAGATGTGGCGTGGCGTAAGCACAGTGTTAGGCTCTTAAAAAATAGAGCTCCAAAGGATTGTAAATTATTAGATTTATGCGGAGGCACAGGAGATTTTTCTAAAACTTATTCCAAAGAGCTTGGAGTCCCTCAATTGAGCGTTGTGGGGGATTTTTCTTATGCTATGCTCTCCAAAGTGAATGCAAAATCCAAAGAGCTTATTTCAGTACAATTAGATGCCACAAAAACACCATTTATAGACCAATCCTTTGATGTGATTTTAAATGCATTTGGTATGCGAAATTTGTTGGATACCGCACAAGGTTTAGAAGAGGTGCAAAGGCTTTTAAAACCAAAAGGGTATTTTTTAACCTTAGAGTTTTTTTCTCCAATTGATGTTTTTTCGCGACTTTTTTATAAAATTTTAGCTCCATTATTCATTCCTTTTTTAGGTTCTATTTTTAGCAAAAAAAAAGAAGCCTATGAGTATTTGGTGCGTTCAGTGCTTCAATTTTTAAGTGTCAAAGAATATCAAGATTTAGCTGAGCGGCTAAATTTTCAATGTGTGAGCATAAAAAAAATGGATATGGGCATTGCCTATGCTGTTTTACTACAAAAATTAGAGGTGAAGTCATGAGCAAACGGATTTTGTTGGGAGTCACTGGAGCTTCTGGTATTATTTATGCCACAAGACTTTCTATGCATCTAAAAAATTTAGGGCATCCAGTGGATTTGATTTTAACAAAAACAGCAGAGCAAGTGCTGAAACATGAAGCTCAAGAACAGCTTTATAAATATGCACACGCCATATTTCCCATCGATGATTATTTTAAAGAACCTGCCAGTGGCAGTTCTTCTTATTCGGCTATGGTGGTGGCCCCTTGCTCCATGGGCTCTCTTGCTAAAATTAGTGCTGGAATTGCAGATAATTTATTGCTGAGGAGTGCTGATGTGTGCCTCAAAGAGCGAAGGCCTTTGGTGCTTGTGCCTAGAGAAATGCCTTACAATGCCATCCATTTGCAAAATATGCAGAATTTGGAAAAAGCGGGAGCTAGCATTATCTCTGCAAGCCCTTCTTTTTACAGAAATCCAAAAACAATAGAGGATTTGGTAGATACTGTTGTAGCAAAAGTTTTAAGCCACATTCATGTCACACATTCCTTGGCACCTGATTGGGGGACTCATGTTTAAAAAAGTCGCAGAATATGGAAGCCTTGTACGCTTCAGTCACACCTTGTTTGCTTTGCCTTTTGCCATTGCTTCTATGTGGGTGGCAGCCGATGGTTTTAAATCTTATAAATTATCAGAAGCTCTGTTTCAAGCTTTTTTAATTGTAGCAGCCATGTTTACAGCAAGAAGTGGAGCAATGGCTTTTAATCGATTAGTAGATGCTGATTTGGATGCTATAAACCCACGCACTTCTAAACGGCATTTGCCAGCTGGCAAAATGACCAAAAAACAAGTGTCTTTTTTTGTGATCGTCAATGGATTGCTGTTTATAGGGATAGCCTCTTTTTTTAATTCCTTAGCTTTATTGTGTGCGTTGCCAGTTTTTTTACTGCTCCTTTCGTATTCTTACTGGAAACGATTTTCATTTTTATGCCATTGGTATCTAGGTTTTGTGATAGGGCTTAGTCCTCTGGGGGCATGGGTGGCTATTCGAGGTGAATTTGCTTTGTTACCTATGTTTTTGGGTGTGATATTAATGTTATGGATGGGAGGCTTTGATATTATTTATGCTACACAAGACCAAGAAATAGACATTCAAACGGGTTTGCATTCTGTTCCGGCACGATTTGGGAGAAAAAAGGCCCTTCAGATCGCCTTAGGAAGTCATATCTTAATGCTTTTGGCAGGGCTTGTTTTTGGATTTTATTTTGCTTTAGGTTGGATTTGGTGGGTGGTTTTGCTTTTAATGTCTATTTCTATTTTTTATATTCATGTGTATCGAAAATCAGAAGATTTAGATACTATGAATAGAGACTTTTTTTTGGCCAATGTGTTCATTAGTTTTTTAGTGATGCTGGGTCTAATCATATGGGTGATTTATGTCTAAAACAAACAAACATAAACGGGCAATTTTTCAAAAAATAACTTTACTAATGGGGTTAGTTAGTGGTGTTTTGGTGGTCCTTTTAGAACTTCATATGTTTTCAAAAGCGATAGAGCTGTGGGTAGATCATTTTTTAACGCTGGCTATAGTAGTACTTGCTGTTGGTTTAGCCGGGAGTTTCTATTACAAGCAACCTAATAAAAACAAAGAAAAACCTTAGTTTCAATTCTTATAAATCTTTAGATTTTAGGGCATTTGCATATAGGAGACTTTGTTTTGTTTTATTTTTTATTATTTTGATATTATGAAAAACATTTTAGTCCTTTGTACTGGTAATATTTGTAGAAGCCCAACCGCTCACTTCTTGCTTCAAAAAGAATTGGGAGAAGATTATGTGGTTAAAAGTGCAGGAGTAGCAGCTTTGGTGGATCACCCAGCGGATGCAATGTCTATTGCTATTGCAAAAAACAATGGTTTAGATATTTCTTCTCATCGGGCCATGCAAATCAATGTGGACTTGCTACGATGGGCTGATTTGATTTTAGTGATGGAAATGGGGCATGTGGAGTATCTTCACGAACATTATCCATGGCTAAAAGGAAAAGTTTTTCGTTATGGAGATCCGTCTCAAGTGGATATTCCCGACCCATATCGTCGCCCAGAAAGTGCTTTTATTATGGCATGGAAGTTTATAGAAAAATTCACTTCTCATTGGGTGGATTTTATAAAAAACTCAAAAAAATAGATGGTGTATTATGGTTAATTTAATTCTTTGTGGCGGCTCAGGGACTCGTTTGTGGCCCATCAGTCGAACTTTAATGCCAAAACAATTTGCTCGTTTGTTTGATGGTACTTCTTTATTTCAAAAAGTATTAAAAACAAATTCTAAATTTTGCAAGTCTCAATTTATAATCAGCAATGCAGATCAATACTTTTTAGCTAAAGATCAAATGGAAGGGGCTTTTTTAGACAAGGCTCGTTTTTTATTAGAACCTATGGGTCGAAACACTGCTCCTGCTATTGCACTAGCTTGTTTTAGTTTAGATCCAGAAGATGTGGTTTTAGTCTCTCCTTCTGACCATATGATCAAAAACACCGAAGCCTATTATAAAGTAGTAGAAAAGGCTCGTCAACATGCAAAAGAGGGCAACTTAGTCACTTTTGGGATCCAACCCACTTCACCGGAAACAGGTTATGGATATATCGAAGCCGATGGTGAAGATGTGATCCGATTCATAGAAAAGCCAAATGAAAAGAAGGCCGAGCAATATTTAAAAGCGGGTAATTTTTATTGGAACAGTGGAATATTTTGTTTCAAAGCAGGAGTTTTTTTAAAAGACTTAGAAAAACACTCTCCAGATATTTTTCTTGCAGCTCAAACGGCACACTCCAATGCTAATGTTGAGGGATCCTTAGTTCGTATCTCGCATGATGACATGGCTTTAATCCCTGCAAATTCTATTGACTATGCGGTCATGGAAAAGTCTAACAAAGTAAAAGTAGTACCTAGTGATATCGGTTGGTCTGATTTAGGTTCTTTCGCCTCTCTTTATCACGAATACCCACAAGATAAAAGTGCAAACAATCTCAATGAAAACCATTTGTCGGTAGACTCCAAAAACTCTCTAGTCATTGGATCACAAAGACTCATTGCCACTGTAGATCTAGACAACATGCTGATTGTAGACACTCCAGACGCCCTATTGGTGGCACCCTTGCAGAGCAGTCAAAAGGTAAAGGATGTGGTGGAGAGGTTAAAAGCAGCCAAGTCTGATTTACCTATTGTGCCTCAAACCGTGAATCGTCCGTGGGGGACTTATTCGGTTTTAGAATCGGGCTATCGCTACAAAATGAAAAGGATAGAAGTGAAACCTGGTGAAAGGCTTTCTTTGCAAAAACATTTGCATCGATCTGAGCATTGGGTGGTGATCAGCGGCACAGCCACGGTCACTGTAGGGAGCAAAGTTTTTTTGGTGCGCCCCAATGAATCGACTTATATTCCAGCAGGAGAAGTACACCGATTACAAAACGAAGGTAGACTTCCTTTGGTTATAGTCGAAGTCCAGGTTGGTGAATACACAGGTGAAGATGATATCATTCGTGTAGAAGATGATTATCGCAGGTCATAATCTTTCTGAAATTGAATGCTTGACTAAGAATTCCTTTGGAATACAAGCTTCTGCTAAGTTGTTATTGTCAATTCAAAGGACAAGGTTTCCCCTTTAGCATTCAAGTGAAATATTTGCTTCAAACCTCTTAAATTTTCATTTCACAATCTGGCTTATGCTTTTTTTCCTCTTTTTTAGTGAAGTCTCACACACGCCTGGCTTTTTTAGTTTGAAATTGGAAACGCTTAGTCTTTAGAGATTAGCGACATATTCTGGCAAGCACTTTGAAAGTTTTAGTGCACCCCATTTTGCATGGGCTCTTCCTCCGTTTCAAGCACGCGTCCCCGCCTTATTTCGACAGGCTTTCACACCGTACTCCGCATTATCGCGAGTAGAATAGCCCATAAGAAATAGAAGTAAAAAAACACCAGATGAAAAGCTATTGAAACACTGTTTAGATTATAATTTATAAAGTATTTTTAATAGCTAAAGTCTAAAGCATCTAAATTAGGAAGTTTTAAATCTTTTTCGCTTAGAATAGGGTTTATATTTCCTAATTGCCAATCAATACCAATTTGGGGACAATTCCAAAGGAGTCCGCCTTCATCTGTAGGATCATATAATCGAGTGCATTTGTAAATAAATGTAGCCTTTTCACTCAGGACTGCATAACCATGAGCAAAACCTTCGGGCACATAAAATTGTTTTTTATTTTCGGCACTTAAAATCACTCCATACCATTTTCCAAAAGTCTCACTGTTTTTTCTCAAATCCACTCCCACATCAAAAACAGTGCCTTGAGTGACGCGGACTAATTTCCCTTGGGGATTTTGTTTTTGAAAGTGTAATCCTCGCAAAACTCCTTTATTAGAATGCGATTCGTTGTCTTGCACAAAAGAAGTTGGAAGGCCTGCCTCTTCAAATTCCTTGGCACTGAAGCTTTCCATAAAATACCCACGGTGGTCTCCAAAAACAGTGGGCTCAATAATGCTTAGACCGCTAATAGGAGTTTTAATAAATTTAAATTTACTCATAGCTCTATATCTCTTGGTACATTTCTTGGAAGTAGTTTTGATAATCGCCTTTTAAAATGTCTTCCCACCAAGCTCTATTTTCTAGATACCAGGCTATGGTTTTTTTAATTCCATCTTTGAATTGAGTTTGAGGTAAAAAACCCAAGTCATTGTGGATCTTGGTAGGGTCAATGGCATAGCGTCTATCGTGTCCGGCTCTATCTTTGACATATCGAATCAGGGACTCTGGTTTTTGAAGTTCTTTTAAAATAATTTTGACAATATCAATATTAGAAACTTCATTGTTGCCACCTACATTATAAACTTCGCCTACCACACCATGGTGAATAATTAAGTCTACAGCCAAGCAATGGTCTTCGACATAGAGCCAGTCGCGTATATTGAGACCATCGCCATAAACAGGAAGTGCTTTGTCTGCAAGGGCATTGACAATCATTAAAGGGATTAATTTCTCGGGGAAATGGTATGGCCCGTAGTTGTTGCTGCAACGGCTAATAGTCACAGGTAGATTAAAAGTACGGTGGTAGGCCAAAACCAATAAATCCGCGGCAGCCTTACTTGCAGAATAAGGACTAGAGGTGTGAATGGGTGTTTTTTCTGTGAATAACAGTTCGGGCTTGTCCAGAGGGAGGTCACCATAAACTTCGTCGGTAGAAATTTGATGGAATCGCTCTACTTGAAATTCTCTACTGGCATCCATAAGGACTTGTGTGCCCAGAATATTCGTTTTCAAAAAGATTTCAGGGTCTTTGATGGAACGATCGACATGACTCTCTGCTGCAAAATTAACTACAATGTCTGGCTTTGTGCTTTGAAAAAGCTCAAAGATTCCCTTTCTGTCTGTAATGTCTAATTTAAAAAAACTAAAATTGGGGTTCTCCATCACTGGGCTTAATGTTTTTAAGTTGCCAGCATAGGTTAAGGCATCGACACAAATTATTTTGTATTGAGGGTGTTTTTTTAGCATATATAACACAAAGTTTGCCCCAATAAAACCTGCGCCACCAGACACTAATATCGTTTTAGAATTCATGTTGACCTCGATTTAATATTTGATTTTTCCCAAGGCGACTTTTCTCAAGTGTTCACCATAAGAGGATTTTCCATATTTCTCTGCAGATTCCATTAGTTTTTCTTTTGAAATCCACCCGTTTAAAAATGCAATTTCTTCGACTGCAGCTATTTTGATGCCTTGCCTCTTTTCTATCATTTGCACAAAGTTGGCGGCATCTAATAAACTTTCCATGGTGCCAGTATCTAACCACGCAAAACCGCGACCTAAAAGTTTTACATCCAATTCTTCTTCTTTAAGGAAAAAGAGGTTTAGGTCCGTGATTTCAAGCTCTCCTCTGGGTGAGGCTTTGATTTGTTTGGCTGCTTTTACCACTCGATTGTCATAAAAATAGAGTCCAGTGATGGCGTAATTGCTTTTTGGATTTTGGGGTTTTTCTTCTACAGAAATTACTTTCCCTTTGGAATCAAACTCTACTACACCAAAGCGTTTTGGGTCCTCGACAAAATATCCAAAGATACTGGCTCGGCCATGGAGTTCAGCATTTTTCACAGCCTCTTTGAGCAGAACGGAAAGCCCATTGCCATAAAAAATATTGTCACCTAGAATCATGGCACAGGAGTCGTTTCCAATAAAAGATTCTCCTAGCAAAAAAGCTTGAGCTAAACCATCTGGACTAGGTTGTTCTATATAAGAAAGTTGCACACCCATGCAAGATCCATCTCCTAATAATCTTTTAAAATTAGGAAGATCTGTGGGGGTGGAAATGATTAAAATATCTCGAATCCCCGCCAGCATCAGTGTGGAAAGTGGATAATAAATCATAGGCTTGTCATAAACGGGGAGTAACTGTTTACTGGTTACTTTAGTTAAGGGATAAAGCCTAGTCCCAGAACCTCCAGCTAAAATAATGCCTTTCATGCTACAAATATATAAAACAAATAAATTTTGTAGATAAAATCAATAAAAATGCCTGTACTTTTTAGTAAAAGCGTGAAAATAACACCAAAATGACGCGAAAGCGACTAAGTGATGACAAAAAATAGACAAAACTATTGCTTTTATGACAAATGGAGTTATTTTATAGAGGTAGGGTTGTTGTCAAAGTCTTTTTGAAGGAGGTGCATTATGAAAAAGGAGGGCTTTACTTTAATAGAGTTAATGGTGGTGGTGGTGATCATAGGTGTTTTAGCAGCTGTAGCGATACCTAAACTTTTTGGTATGGTTGCTAAATCTAAAGCTTCTGAGTTAGGTCCAGCGGCTGCTACTTTTATAAAAATGGAACGAGCTTATATTTTGGAAGCACAAATGATAGGGTCGTGGAAGCTTATAGGATACAGTCCACCGGGAGATGAGTCTTTTCAAACTCATAATTTTGTTTATTCTTCTCAATTAGTGGGGAGTGTGGCTTTAAGTGAAGGTCAGGATTTTATGTGGTCTGCTGCTAATAAAGTCACTCTCAATGATTGTTCTGGAGATGGCAATACAATTAACTGGCAAATTAATATTGAAGAAAGTAATGAAGAGGAGGCTCTCTTCGAGGTTATCATAGCTTCTGGGTGTAAAGAGCTCACTCCAAATTTTAGTTCTATTACTCAATAGGACTGATTGGTAACAGTCTGAAAATAGAAATGAAATATCTAGAGTGGATACTGAAGTATCCAGTAAAAGGATATTATTTTGATTTATCTTTTGAATTAGTATTATTTATAAAGAGAATCTTTTTTTTTTGGAAATTTATGAGATTGATTTTATTTTTAAGTTCTTTGTTGTTTGTGATTTCTATTCACGCTGCTCCAGCTGTCTTTAATCAAGTAGGTTTTCACCCTAAGTCTACCAAGCAAATTGTGGTGCGAACGGAGTCTGTAGATACAGTGCATATTATAAATATAGTCCAGGGAAAAACGGTGATGCAATTAGTGCCGCCTTTTTCAAAAAAGTGGGACTACAGTGAAGAGTCTGTACAATTGATTGATATTTCGTCCATAAAAACACCAGGGACTTATTTGGCTATTCAAAATGGAGTGGCTATCAGTAACAATATAGTGATTGATAAGGATGTCTATGTGGATTTAGGGAAATCTCTTTTAAAGTGGTTCTATTATCAACGATCGAGCACCGCTTTAGAAGCAAAGTATGCGGGTAAATGGGCCCGCTTGGCTGGGCATCCTGACACTTCGGTTTTAATTTATGGGACAGATAAAAAAATAAGTTCTCCTAAAGGTTGGTACGATGCGGGCGATTACGGTAAATACATTGTCAATAGTGGCATCACTGTTTTTACATTGCTTAACTTGTACGAGCATTTTCCAAAGCTTTGTGATACTTTGCAGCTCCATATTCCAGAATCCAAAAGAGGGAAGAGCGATTTATTGAGTGAAGTGCGTTGGAATTTAGATTGGATGTTAAGCATGCAAGATGCAGATGGAGGGGTGTATCATAAATTAACTACAAAAAAGTTTAGTGGTTCGGTTATGCCTCATCAAGACAAAGCAGAACGCGTTGTACTCCCTAAATCAACAGCTGCTTCTCTAAATTTTTCTGGTGTTATGGCACAAGCTTCTCGTGTTTATAAAAAAACAGATCCTAGTTTTTCAAAAAAAACCTTGGTAGCGGCAGAAAAAGCATATTTATGGGCAAAAGAACATCCAAATGTGGTGTATGAACAGCCTCAAGATGTGAATACCGGGACATATACACCCAAAGGTGAAAACAATTTAGATGAGTTTCGTTTTGCAGCAGCCGAGTTATATGAAAGCACAAAAAAGACGATATACTTAAAGGATTTGAATGAAAATCTTTTCAATGCAAATGGACCGTGGTGGGGGGATTTAAACTTTTTGTCGGTGTATAGGGTTGCTAGTTCCAAGGCATTTAAGGAATTGCAAAAGACAGCTCAAGATACTTTGTTGACTGTGGCCAATCGAATTTTAGAAGTCGCTAAAAATTCTGCCTATGGACTCCCTATCGAAGAGTGGAATTGGGTGTGGGGCTCAAACTCTGCGGTGGCAAATAATGGAATCATTCTTTTGTATGCTTATTATATCACTCAAAATAAAGACTTTTTAGGGGCGGCTCAAAGTGCATTAGATTATGTTTTGGGCAGAAACCCTCTGAATTTTTCTTATGTGAGTGGTTTTGGTTATAAATCTCCAAAAAATCCGCACCACCGTCCTAGTGAAGCCGATGAAATTGATGACCCTGTGCCTGGAATGGTTGTCGGTGGAGCTCATTCGGGTAAACAAGATGTGGGTGAAGAGCCGTGGCAGTGCAAAGATTACACTGCAGAGAAAATTCATGCACTCAATTATACCGATGATCGCTGCAGTTATGCGACTAATGAAGTGGCTATCAATTGGAATTCTCCAGTAGCTTATTTGACCATCGCTTTGCAGGCTATATACAATGGTTATGTGTATAAATTCAAGTAGAATTTTAAGTTTTCTTTTTTCATATCTAGCTCTTTAATAAGGCTTTGTTTCTTTTAATCTCGTTTGTATTTTTCGATTTAAAGGTGAACAAGTAGTAGAATAGAGTTCATTTTCAATAGATTTTGGTGTTTTATTTTTATGAACGAGATAAAGCCAGGCGTGTGTGAGACTTCATATAGATAATTTTAATGTGTTTTGAGTCTGTTTGAGTAGGGGTTTCGTATGACGATTTTGTCTAGTTGTATGTTTTATGATATGAATCTTTTGAAATCAAGAGTTTTGTAAGGTTGATCCAGCGTTTGAAGAGTGAATAGATTTTTTACAAATGTTTACATTTAAAAAGCACAATCCCCCGGAGGATGCGTACCAGGGGATTGTAGGTTTTGGGATATTAGGATACTCATATTATAGAATATATTTTTTAAGAAAGACGCTTTTATCTGTTTGTTTTTTTATAATCGTTGAGGTTAAAACAACAAAATACAGGTTATATTGAACGGATTGTAGTTTTTATCTTGTGGTTTATATAAATTATAATTATGCCAGATGTCCTAAATTATTTAGAATACCGAGAATACCTAAGAGATTGGTTTGTAGAAAGTAAAAAGGAAAATCGTTTTACTTCTTATCGATATTTAGGCCAAAAAACGGGAGTGGATCCCGCTTGGCTAGTTCGAGTTTTTCAAAAAGAAGGCCATTTGAACGAAGAGGCCCTCCCTTCTTTTATTCGTTTGTGTTCTTTAGATGATCGTCGTGCTGAGTATTTTAAAGTTTTGTATCGCTTCAATAAGGCCAAAGCTAAGGAAGTGATTTCTGAGCATTATCATCGATTGATGGAGCTTCGAGAAATGGAAGCCCGTGTTTTAACGAATCCTGAGTTTGTATACTTTGCAAACTGGGCTTGTACCGCTTTAAGGGCTTTGATAGGGATCTCAGAAGATACTTCTGACTTTGAAGTTCTTGCTAAAAAAATAATCCCTCTTGTTTCTACCCGTGATGCCAATAATGCTTTTGAAGTATTGAAGCAGCTGAAATTAATTGAACCCGATTCAAAGGGTGGCTGGAATATTACGGATCAAATCGTTTCTACGGGTGGTGAAGTCCAAAGTGGTGCGGTGAGAGAGTTTCATCGGCGTACTTTAGAATTGGCTCAAGAATCCTTAGATCGTTTTAAGGTTGAAGAAAGGGATGTTTCTTCTATTGTTCTTACTGCAGATGAAGAAGATTTACCCGAGATAAAAAGACGAATAGAGGAGTTTAGACGCGGATTGCTTCAATTTGCTAATCGTTCTGAGTCTGCGAATCGTGTGTATGCGTTAAATGTTTCTATATTTCCATTAACTGATACTGTGGATAATGTCGTTCAAAATAAATCAGAAAATTCAAAGGAACTTTCGTGAAAAGAGTTTTCTTTTTATTAGCCTTATGGTGCTTTATAGGATGTACTTCTGATGTTGCTGGGGGTGGACCTTCTGGCACAGAGGCTGGTAATGCTATAACCGCATCTGTGACTATGAAAGACAACAGCGTGGCTGCTTTGGCAAGGGTGTATGTAAAGTCCGCATCTTCTTTGGTGTCCACAGAGCGAGAGTTTCAAACAGACTCTATGGGGCAGTTAAGGGTGACAAATTTAGAGGATGGAGCTTATGTGGTAGAAATTGCTACTAAAGACGAGGGCTTGCAGTTCAAGGTGAATTTGTCTAATGGTGAATCTTATGAAAAAGGTGAGCTTCGCTTGAGTTCGTATGCAAAGTTAAGAGGAAATGTCGATGTTTCTGAAGGGAATGGAGTGGTTTATAGTCAAGGGACTAGGTATAAAGCCGCCGTAGATGCTAACGGAAATTTCTACTTTGATGCTTTACCCGCAGGGCCTCATACGCTGATTTATACAAAAGAACAGAATATATACGCTTCTTATGTTCAAGTGTACGAGGAAAATCAAGAATATGCACCTCCTTTTGTTATAGAAACTGAACGCTTGCTCTTAGATGACTTCGAAGATATGAATACAGAACATCGTTTTTCACCATATTTGGGAGGAGAAACCGCTTGGTGGTTTTTGAGCACTCATGATTCTGTGAAAACGACTTTTAACAGCTTGTTTCATGGAGATACCGTGAGTCCTTTAGAGGGAGATGGAGTGAATCAATACATTCACTTTTCTACAAGATTTCCAGAAAATCTCGAGGATGATTATCCTTGGGGCCTTTTTGGTATGCAAATTGGAGATTCAGGGAAAACTTATGATTTGACTGGATTAGACTCTATTGTTTTTAAAGCAAAAGGAGTCGGTACTATTTATTTGCAATTGTTACCAGTCAATGAAAATTGTGCCGAAGTTTCGAAAGCTGAAGCCATAACTTTAGAGTGTCGTCTAGGTCTAAAATCTCCTGAGTTTAGAATAGATCTTTTAGGTGATGAATGGATGCGTGTTTCGGTTCCAGTGCAAAAATTAGAGGGAGTGAAGGAAAACCCTATCCTTTTGACAGAACGGCGTATTATTGCTTGGGCGTTTGATGAAGATGTTGATTTTTATTTAGACGATGTAGAGTTAGTTGGACTCACAAAAGAACAACTTTGGTTCTAAGGATCTGTCTGGATTTTGACTAGGTGCGTAAAGACAGATCAACAAGGTGTTGCTAAAGCCTTAGAAGAAAAAGTCCTTTTGTATCTCAATACATTATATAAAAGACCTTTGGCAAGGCATACAATTAGGGCTTTTGAGGTGGCAGAAGGTTTTGTCAAAAAATTTAATAAAAAGGTGGTTTTAGACTCGGGGTGTGGAACTGCAGACAGCTCTTTGGTGTTGGCGGAGCGTTTTCCAGAGCATCCTGTGCTTGGGCTTGATAAGTCCGATTTTAGACTTTCAAAACAAAAAAAAGACTTGCCTCAAAATTTGCTTTTATTGCAGGTGGAGCTGTTGGATTTTTGGCGTTTGGCTTTAGAAGCAAAGTGGAGTGTGTTGTTTCACGCTCTTTATTATCCTAATCCATGGCCTAAAGAGGTGCAACTGGGCAGACGATTTCATGCCCACCCTATATTCCCTACTTTTTTAATGCTTTCTCCTCATTTCGAGATGCGTACTAATTGGAAAATATATGGAGATGAGTTTTTGAAGGCTTGTGAAATTGCACTCCCAAAATTGCAAATGTTTTCTTCTGTTAAATTAGAAACTTGGAGACCACAAAAACCAGAAACTGCATTTGAACGGAAGTATTTGAATAGTGGTCAAGATTTGTGGCGTGTGATCACTATTTAGTAAAAAAAGTTTCGCTTTCTCTTATTGCTTTAGTATTATATTTTTCTATTAGAACTCTGATTTTCATTGAATTTTCTATATTGATTTTATATGCCCTTGATTCTTTAGGGTTCTTTTAAAAATAGAGGCTTTTATGACTTTTGAAGAAGTGTACAATCTAGTGTGTCAACGAAAAAAAGAAATGCCAGAAGGTAGTGGGAGTACAGAATTATTCAAAAAAGGTGCACACGCTATTGGTAAAAAATTAGTAGAAGAAGCCGCTGAATCTTGGATGGCTGCTCGTTATGAAAGCAAAAAAGACCAAGCAATTGAGTTATCACAAGTTTTATATTATGTGGCCATGATGATGGCAGAAAAAGGTTTAAGTCTCGATGAGGTATACAAAGAATTATGATAAAAGTAGCTTTACCCAATAAAGGAATGCTTTTTGATCCCACACAAGATTTATTGAAAGCCTGTGGTTATAAAGCCTCTAAACCTTATAAAACACTAACTTCAATAGACCTACAAAATGGAATAGAGTTTTTCTTTTTAAGGCCCAGTGATATTCCTATGTATGTGGGTCGTGGGATTATTGACGCAGGGATTACAGGGATCGATTTTAATGCCGAAGCCAATAGCCCAGCTATTAAAGTTTTGGACTTACCCTATGGGGCTTCTAAGCTTTGCGCTGCGGTGCCAAATGATAGCTCTATTGCAAGCTTAAGTGATTTAAAAGAAAGTAGTATTGCTACCAGTTTCCCAAATATTGTAAATCAATTTTACCAAAAGCAAATGAATATCATTAAATTGGAAGGGGCTGTTGAAATTTCTGTGAATCTTGGCGTTGCCGATGCTGTGGTGGATGTGGTGGAAACAGGAACGACTTTAAAACAAGCTGGGCTTCGTATTCTGGGCGAGCCTCTTTTTAAGAGCAATGCTGCTTTGTTTACACACCCAGATAAACAAAATGACATTAAAGTCAACACTTTAATTCGTCGCATAGAAGGAAAATTGGTCGCTTCTTCTTATATGATGATCGAATACAATGTGCCTAGTCAGTTTCTTTCTAAGGCTTGTGATTTGACTCCTGGTTTAGATTCCCCCACTATTTCACAGCTTCATAACCAAGATTGGTACGCTGTCAAAGCAATGGTGCTTCAAGATGATGCCAATGAAATAATGGATCAATTGTGGGCGATGGGTTGCCGAAGCGTTTTATTGTTTACGATAAAGTCGGCACGCATTTGATTTATGGATACATTTGTATATTTGGCTCGACAACCTATTTTAAATAAAGAGCAGAAAGTTTTTGGCTATGAACTTTTATTTAGAGATTCACCAACAAGCCAAAGAGCTGTGATTCAAAATGATTTTTATGCCACAGCTTTTGTTTTAGAAAATGTATTAAACAATATAGGTTCTTCTAAATTACTTGGAAACCACAAGGCATTTGTGAATGCCAATAGAGAGATTTTATTGGACCCAATTCTTTCTGTGTTGGACCCTAAACTCTTTGTCATAGAAATATTGGAGAGTGTGAAGCCCGATAAAGATGTGTTATTAGCAATACAAGCCCTTCACCAAAAAGGTTATACTTTTGCTTTGGATGATTTTCAATTTTCGTCTAAAAGTGTAAAGTTGTGGACTTCTGTTTTTCCTTACCTTTCTTATGTTAAAATAGATTTGCCACGAAATAAAACAAGAAGTAGAAGAAAAGCTGTCGAGTTTTTTAAGCCCAAAGGGATACTACTTTTAGCCGAAAAAGTGGAAACGCAAGCTGATTTTATGGCGTGTGTTAAAGAGGGTTATGATTTATTTCAAGGCTATTTTTTTGCCAAACCGGAACTGGTCACAGGACAAGGACAAAAAACAGAAATAGCGACATTATTGAATTTAATTCAAAAAATAAAAGCTTCAAAAAGTGCTCAAGAAGTAGAAGATCTTTTTCTTCAGGAGCCAGATTTAGCAAATCTTTTGCTAAAACATTTGAATTCCACTCCTTTGCTAGAAAAACCTTTAGAAAACTTCAAAGACGCCATTGCATCTATGGGGGAGCTTCGTTTGAATCATTGGCTTCTTTTAATGCTTTATTCCAGACCAGAAATGGGAGAAAAACCTCAATCCTCTGCTTTGTTTCAAAACGCTTCTCATAGGGCTCGTGTTTTAGAAAATTTGGCGAAAAAAATAGATGCAAAGAGTGATTTAGCGTCTAAAGCCTTTGTTTTGGGCTTGATGAGTCATATAGATGCTTTGCTTAATGCTCCTTTTAAGAAAGTTTTAAATGCTTTAGATATAGATAAAGATTTGAAAAAGGCTATATTAAAGAGGAAAGGTGTTTTAGGGCAATTGCTTTCTTTGATAGAAGCAATCGAAGAAGATTCACCTAAAAAAATCCAATCGATTTTAAAGAATTTGTCTTTAACAGACACGGCTTTAATGGAGTCTATCCACGAAGCTTATTTGTAGGTAAAATATGATTGAACCTCCTAGTTTAGAGCGGCTGATAATTGAATTTTCTGGATTTCCTGGTATCGGCAAAAAAACAGCCCGTCGTTTGGCTTATCATGTTTTATCAAAATCCAAAGAGAAGGCTGTTGCTTTTTCTGAGGCTTTGTTGGACGCTGTTGAAAAAGTGCGGCCTTGTTCAAAATGTTTTTCTTATGCTGAACAAAGTTTATGTGATATATGTAAAAAACGCAGTGGTGCAAGTAGTTTGTGTGTGGTAGAGAAAACTTCTGATATTCTTCCATTTGAAAGTTCAGGAGTTTTTCAAGGGCTTTATTTTGTATTGGGGGGTGTTTTATCTCCTTTAGATGGTGTAGGTCCAGAGCATTTGCATATCCCTTATTTGATAGAAAGAGTTCAAAAAGAGAATATTCAAGAAGTGATTTTGGCTTTGGGGTCTAGTCCAGAAGCAGAAAGCACTGTGCTTTTAATCGATCGACTCCTTAAAGATATGCCTGTGAAACGATCTCGTCTGGCTAGGGGTATTCCCATGGGGAGTGACCTAGAATTTGTCGATGAGATGACGATGCTTAGAGCTTTTGAAGGGAGGGTGTTATTTTGACAGAACCTCAGAGTTTTTCGGTGTTTTCGGCTTATTTTGTGAAGAGTGCGGTTTCTCTAAAAGATTTGCCTCAAGAAAGGCTCCCTCAAGTGGCTTTTTTAGGGCGTTCTAATGTGGGTAAATCTACCTTGCTAAATGCTATTATGGGTAAAAAAGGATTGGTAAAAACAAGTTCGACACCCGGAAAAACCAGAGAATTGAATTTTTTTAAAGTGAATGAGAGTTTTTATTTAGTGGATTTGCCTGGAGTGGGCTATGCTAAATTAAGCTTTAAAACTAGAGATCAAATGACAAAGTCTGTGGAAGATTATTTAGAAAAAGCAGAGGATTTACAGGGAGTGGTCTATCTTATAGACATTCGCCACGCAGGAACCTCGCTTGATGTGGAAACAGTGGAGTATATTCGAAATAAAGGTTTGCCAGTTTTACTGGTAGCAAATAAAGAAGATAAGGTAAATCGAAAAGAATTCATAAAAAACATGAAATTGATTCAAGAAAAGTTTAGATTAGAGGAAAAGCCTTTGAGTGTGAGTGCTGTTTCAAAAAAAGGGCTTGATATTTTATGGTTTGAAATTATAAATGCTATTCGAAACTAAAATGCAAGAAAATAGAGCCTATAAAAACTTTTCTTATTTAGGAAAAGCCTTCCATTTAATGGGAGCTTTCTTTTTGGATACAAGCGTAGGCCGCTTGTTCAAGCTTTTTATTCAATCTTTTTTTGCAATCTTTTCAAAAAAAAGAAGTTTTACAGCCGATTCAAGAAATATTATCAATCAAGTTTTTTTCACTGGAATCGAAATATTCCCAGTGCTATTTGTGGTGGCGACTCTTTTTGGTGCCGTGATTATTATAGAAGTCATTAGCATGATGAGTAAAGTAGGCTTCTCAGATGTGGTGGGTGATTTAATGGTGATCGCCATTATTCGGGAGTTAGGGCCTGTATTCACGGCTTTTTTAATTGCAGGTCGTAGCGGCTCTGCTTTGACTACTTATATTGGGAGCATGGCTATTAACTCAGAAGTGGATGCTTTGGCCTCCATGGGAATTGACCCTATTCGATATTTAGTAACCCCCGCTTTAATTGGTGGGATTCTGGCAGTGTTTATAATGACAGTATTGTTTAGTTTTAGTGGCGTTTTTGCTGGTTTTTTGGTCACTAAGGCATTGATTTATATTGGAGGGGATTTGATTAATATTCAAATCACTTGGTCTTATTTATCGTCTGCAATTTTAGACTCTTTAACTATAGCGGATTTCTTTTTGATGGTTTTGAAGCCTGTTGTCTTTGCGTGTATTATTGTGACTAATGCGAGTTATCAGGGTTTATCTATTCAAAAAGATATTCGTCAGGTGCCGAAAGCGACTTCAAGGTCTGTTATTTATTCTTTTTTATATATTGTCATTGCCGATGTTTTACTTTCTTCTTTTTATATTTTTCAATACTTAGGAGAAATTTCAAAAATTATATGAAAAATAAAGCCCTCATTGTTCAAAATCTGTATTTTGACTATATGGAAGTCTTGTCTAGTAAAAAGACTGTGAAACCAAGCTTTTTAAATTTAAATGGCTTGTTTGGGGCTGTTTTTGAGAATAAAAAAAAAGAAATATTTAAAAACTTATCTTTTAGTGTGAATATAGGGGAAACCATTTGTATAGCAGGGCCATCAGGGCATGGAAAGAGTGCTTTTTTAAAGATTGTAGCAGGTATAGTCAAGCCTCAAAGAGGTGATTTTTATTACTTTGGAGAGTATTTGCCTTTGGAGCGATTTTCTGCTTTGGAAGTAGCGGAAAGGCAGGTGGGTTTAGTGTTTCAAAATGGAGCTTTAATTTCTAATTTACGAGTGAGAGACAATATTGCATTGCCTTTGCGTTATCACGGGCGTTATAGTGAGTCTGAGGTGAAAGAAAAGGTGAATATGGCGATGGATTTGATGCGAGTACGAGGAGAGGCAGATCATTTCCCCCATACTTTAAGTGTCGGCGTAAAAAAAAGAGTGGCCATAGCAAGAGCGTGGGCGATGGACCCTAAGCTTTTACTTTTAGATGAGCCTACTTCTGGTTTAGACAACTATAATCGAAATAATTTATTGCCTTTGATCGATAATATGAGGCAATTGTTTAATACAACTATTGTGATTGTGACTCATGATTTATTGCTAGCCGAAGAGTTGAACAGTGATTTGGTTTTTTTGCAAAATCAGAAGTTTACAGCCCCCAAATCTTTTAATGAATGGTTAAATTCAGAAGAATCGGTCCCAAGAGAACTTTTTAGGAATATAAGGACTGTTTTTTAGTTTTTATGTTATTTTAATTTAGTATGAGATTTATAAGACAGATAAATTGGACAGAGTTGTCAGGGCTTCTTGTAGGAGTTTTTTTTGCTATTGCAATGATAGTTTTTGGGGTTACGCTTTATGCTAAATTATCAAGTTCTGGGATTATAGGAGTCGAAGAATATAAGTTATATAGTGATTTTGAAAAAGCCTTGGGTTTGCGTTCGGGCACAAAAATTCAAATAAGTGGTGTGGATATAGGGCGAATTTCAAATATTGATATTCAAGAAAAAGGGGTGAGATTAGAGTTTACTATCCGGTCAGAATTTCAAAATTGGATCACTGATAGTGCCTCTGTATTTGCTATTCGTGATCAAAATGTGATTTCTGCAAGAGTGGTGAATATCGAAACTAAAAAGGGAGTGGGGCGTGTACTTGAAGATGGAGACTTTTTGTCGGCTGGAAAAGCTCAAGATCTTGAAACTGTTTTAGAAACAACGAATGAACTTTTGATGCGTGTGAATTTACTAGTGGATGCCGCTGATACTTTGGTGAAAATGGTGCTAGATACAGGGACTACAATTGGGGCTTTACTGGGGTCTAGGCATTTGTATGATAACTTAAATCTACAATTGAATCGCTTAGATAAAATGACTTATGCGGGGACGCATATTTTAGATGCCATCCATCTGAAGATTCCAGGCTTGTTTGAAAACATCGATACACTGACGACTGGTGCACGGGGGCTTTTAACGGGCTTAAAAGACTTGCCATTACAAGTGGATAAAACTTTCAATTCCTTGGATTCACTACTAGGAAAGGTAGATGTTTTGGTGGGAGATTTGAGCGGGGTGACTTTTTCTTTGGATCAATTTATTGGAAATAGTGAACAAACTTTGCAAAACGCAGAGGATTTGCTGACAGGACTTTCTAATATCTGGATAATCAATCGATCTATACCCAAAAAAGATAGTATTCCCTTTATTGTGGAGTCTTTATGGTAAAAAAGTGTGTGATACTTTCTTGTTTCATTTTTCAGTTTTTATGGGCTTCTGAATCTGGAGTGCTTGCATTTAGAGCTAAGCAATCTGTGTTAGAGGGGCGTTTTGCTAAAGCTTATTCTCAGTTAGAAAAGGCTTTGTTAGCCTCAAGAAAAGAATCTAATCTTCAAGCAGAAGGAAGAGTTTTAATAGCAATGGCTCAAATCAGAATACAAAGCCTGGACTATGATTTTGCAGATTCTTTGCTTTCTTTGGTGGATTTAAAAGACATGGATTCTTTGACTCTTTTAGCACACATTCATGCGAGATTAAAGCTATTCAATGCAAGAGAACGCTATGAGGAAAGCTTATCCACCATTCAAAGTCTGGACTTTAAACAGGTGAAAAAAGCTCCCAAAACTTTGCAAGCTGGTCTGTATGCAGAATATGCTTTTGCCTTATTTGCACAAAATAAAAATGAAGATGCAGAGAAAGTATTAGAAAAAGCAAAGAAAAAAATGAATATGAAAAAAGGCCAATGGAGTTTTCTTTTAGGTCGAATTGCTTTGATACAAAAAGAATATCCCAAAGCGGACTCTTTGTTTTTGAATGCTTACGAGAAATCAATCGCTCAAAATGAGATTTATTATTCTGCTAGTGTTTTGTATTTAAGAGCTCAAGTGGCCCTTGCTTTAAAAGAAAATGTTCAGGCTAAAAGTTTTTTAAAAAGAAGTGCCCATGCTTTTGAGCTAATGGGACTTCAAAATAATGAAAAGCGGAGTTTGGATTTATTAAAGGATTTAAACTGAGAGACACCATTATATCAATGTTGTCTGGCTTTCATTTCTTTTTGGAGAATATCCATTACAGAGTCTATTTGGGGGGGAGTGTAAAATACAGAGTTTGCAAAAGAAGAGTGGATTTCTTTTAAGCTTTTTTCGTGATAAGCCACTTTAAATTCTGTAAATTTGAGTCCGTGTGCAGTGCTGATAATGGCCACCTCTTCTTCTTTGTCAATATCGCCACTCTCGACTAGTTTTTCTAATGCGGCAAGAGCAACTCCAGTGTGTGGGCAAGTGTAAAAGCCAAATCGGTCGGCACGGTGGGCGGCGTTGGATAGCTCTTCTTCGGAAACAGCAACGACGAGTCCGTTGTAGTCTTGGATAGCTCGAACGGCTTTGGGGTAACTGACGGGGTTTCCTATTTGAATGGCACTAGCGAGAGTTTTTTGAGCTTGAAGGGGCTCTAGTTGATTGAAACCCCTTTGGAACGCTTGATAAAAAGGGGCGGCTGCTTGGGTTTGGGCTACTATGATGCGAGGCTTTTTTTGGATTAAACCTATGGCTAAACAGTCATCAAAACCTTTGGCTAAGGCACTCACATTGCCTAGGTTTCCACCAGGGATAATGATGGTGTCTGGAACTTGGTAGTTTAATTGTTGGCAGATTTCGAGGCTGATGGTTTTTTGACCTTCGACTCTTAAGCTGTTCATGGAATTGGCTAAATAAATGGAGTTGTCTGCTGTGACTTCTTGGACGATTTTCATGCAACCGTCAAAATCTGTGTCTAAAGCAAGGACGATACTGCCGTTGCTGATGGGCTGGATGAGTTGTGCTGTGCTAATTTTACCAGCCGGTAAAAATACGATGCTTGGGATGCCTGCTTTGGCACAATAAGCTGCTAGTGCTGCAGAGGTGTCTCCAGTGCTTGCACAGGCAACGGCTTGAATAGGAGCCCCTTTTTGGATCATGGAATGGACTTGACTGACTAAAACAGTCATGCCCAAGTCTTTGAAGCTCCCTGTATGAGAGTTGCCACTGAGCTTCATGTACAATTTTTTTAGACCGATTTCTTTGGCTAAAGTTTTGCTTTCTATGAGGGGAGTGAAGCCTTCTTCTAGTGTGATGATGTCTTTTTCGGCGATTTCGGGGAGCACAAGCTCTCTTTTACTCCAAACTCCACTGGTGTTGACGGGGTTAAAGCTTTGTCGGCGACTGGCAAATAAGGCTTTCCATTCTTCGGGGCTTTTAGATGCTAAGGCATTACGGTCGTGTTCTACCTCAAGAAGGCTGTTGTCTATTTTGCTTCTATAGATAATTTCATCTAATGGGTAAGTGTCATCACCATTTATATTTTTGAATCTAGCAGAAAAAGGGCTCATGTTGTCCTCTGTTGGAGTATTGCATTGTTCATAATTTAGAAAAAAACTGCGATTATTGAATTCAATTCAAAAAAAAGATATGGAGCATTGTGAGAGCTCAGGACTAAAATAATGGATTAGGGGAAGAAAGGAAATATTACAGGGAGTGCAAATACCATCACCACTCCCATCACCAACTGGAGTGGCAGGCCTACTCGAATGTAGTCCATAAATGTATATCTGCCAGGAACCATAACCAGTGCGTTGGGAGGTGTTGAAAATGGAGACGCAAAGCACATACTGGCAGCCACACTCACTGCAAATAAAAATGCATAGGGACTCACATTCATAGATTGAGCGGCACTCAATGCGATAGGGGCAAGTAAAACTGCCGTGGCTGTATTGCTAATGAACATGGTCATCAAGGATGTTGTAAAATAAATTCCAGCAAGTATGGCATAAACCCCATAAGAACCTAAAGATTCGACTAAACTAGTAGAAATAAGTTGAGAAATTCCTGTTTTTTGAAGGGCTATGGACATGGGTAACATGGCTGCTATTAAAACAATGCTTTCCCAGTTGATGGATTTATAAGCATCTTCAACATTTCGCAGGCAACCTGTTAAAATCATCAAAATAGCGGCCACTAATACAGAGGCAACCGGAGGGATTAATTCTAAAACCATGGAAAGTATCATGCCAACTAAAATAATGGCAGCAAGGGGCATTTTATGATCTAATGTTTCTTTGGTGGCTTCTTCGAGGGGCTGTCCAAGCACAACCCATTCATTGATTTCTTCGGATAGTTTTTGGATAGATTCCCAGTGTCCTTGCACCAAAAGGATGTCTCTGGGTTTAAAATGCACCTCTTTTAGATCGTGTATTAAGTATTCTCCTTGGCGGTGCACACCCAAAATATTGACTCCATAACGGGTTCTAAATCGAGCCTCTAAAACGGTTTTATGAATAAGGGAAGAGTCGGGGAGTAATAAAACTTCGGCAATGCCTATGTCTAAGAACTTGAGAGTTTTTTGGACTTTATTTTCGTTTTTGTTGGTGATGAGTTCCAATTGGTTTTCTTGGATCAATTTTTCTATGTGTTTTAATGCACCGAGCAAATGTAAAGTGTCACCACTAGCGAGGAGTGTGGAGGGGCCGGCAATTTCTTGTTTTTGAGATTTCATTAAAATTTTTGACGAAAGAGAGGGTTTTTCTACTTCTGTCACTATGAGGTTGTAGCGAGCGGGTAAAAATAAATCTTGGAGTTTTTTTCCCACAAAAGGAGAATTAGCTTGGACTCGAACTTTTACAATGTTTTGAAACAAATTGTATTCTGTGGCTAAATCACCTAGAGATTTTTTGGAGCGAGAAAGAGACCTATTTTTGCTTGATTTTTTTGTTAAAAGTTTGCTAAGAGGGATAATCATGATAAGACTCACAATCAATGAAACGAAACCTACGGGAGCAAAAGAAAAAAAATGGAGTCCTTTTTCCCCTGCGTTGATTAAGGCGTCGTTGATCACCATATTAGGTGGAGTTCCAATCAATGTGAACATCCCTCCAATACTACTTGCAAAAGCCAAAGGAATTAAAAGTCTTTCTGGTCCAATATTGGCACTCAAAGCCATACTCACTACGATAGGTAACATCAAAGCAACTGTCCCTGTGTTGCTCAAAAACCAACCCATAAAGACGGTGACTAAAAAAACCACAATTAAAAGGGTCACCTCATTGTTGCCGGCTAATTTGACAATGCGAGTCCCTATGGTTTTGGCAAGTCCTGTTCTAAATACAGCCCCTCCTACTATAAACAGACCCACCATCATAATAACGATAGAATTTGAAAATCCAGAAAGGGCTTCTGAAGCATTGAGTGTTCCAGAAATCATCAAAAGAGTGGTGGCAGAGATAGCTACAATGTCGGCCCGAATTTTGCCTTGAATAAAGAAAAACATGGATAAAGCTAAAACAATAAGAGTAAAAATCATAAAAACACCAATCAATGAAAAAATGATAAAGGGACTCTTGGTATAAAGTGTCTGGAGTCTTTATTGGAGAACTTAGAAATTTCAGTGTAAAATTTAAAGGGATACGATACAGGGGGTGTTTTTTGACTGATAAATATGTTTTATGGAGTGTCTTGAGTAGACATAAACAAACTGAATAAAACACCCAGCAATAAAGCTACTAAGATGATGAGTAAGCTATGTATTGTAGAGATGGTAAATATCGAAGCCAATATCATTTTTAGACCTACAAATGCTAAAATGAAAATCAAAGAATGTTTTAAATAAATGAATTGATTTACCATGGCTGCAAGAGCAAAATAAAGAGAACGAAGCCCAAGGATGGCCATGATATTGGAAGTGAATATAATAAAGGGGTCTAAGCTTATAGAGAATATGGCTGGAATGCTATCTAAAGCGAATAAAATATCCGAAGCTTCAATGACAAGTAATGCCAAAAATAAAGGGCTTAGGTGTCGTATTTCGTTTATTTTAATAATAAAATGATGCCCTTGGATTTGATCTGTCACAGGAAAAATTTTTTTGAACATTTTCACCACAAGATTTTGTGAAATGTCTTGAGAATCATCATTTTTTTGAAAAGCCATTTTAATAGCACTTATTAACAAAAGAGCTCCAAACACATACATTAACCAAGAAAACCGATAAATTAAAGCGGTTCCAGCAAAGATGAAGCCTGCCCTCAATACAATGGCACCCAAAATACCCCAAAAAAGCACACGGTGTTGATATATTCTTGGGATTTTGAAAAAATTAAATATGGCGAACATTACAAAAATATTGTCAAGAGACAAGGCCTTTTCAATAGTATAGCAGGTGAGGTATTCCAAAACCATCTCACGACCATGCCCCATCTGCTGCGATTCATAAATAAAATAAACCAAAATAGAAAAGAAAAGTGAAATAAGAATCCAAAAACCGGTCCAGATTAAAGCTTCTTTTGTATTTATTTCTTTATCATCTTTGTGAAACAGCCCTAAATCTAAGGCAAGCATAGCAATGATGAACAGTAAAAAAATTGTCCAAAAAATAATCATATGGACAAAATATAATTATTTGACTAAAAAAAGAAGAGAGAAAGCCTTTTTTATTATATCTAAGTATAATTCTTTGTATATTTGTAGTGTTAGACAGTTTTTTTGGAGCTTTTGTGAAAAAAATCTTATTTGTTCTTTTATCACTTTTCTTGTTACAGGCTTGTATTTTTGATTCCAATACAGAAGGAGCCACGGCGTATTTTGAAAGTCAAGGTTATCCGTTGAATTATCCGGTAGAAACTTTGGAAATCCAGTCTATACCAATTCAACAAGCACAAACTTTTTTTAAATCTGATTTGTATTCTGCAGATTTTAGGGCTGTTCTCGGGACTTCCTTTGATTTGACTCATGATTTGTATTTAGACTTTGCTTTTAGAGACGAGGCGTTTTTTCAACAGTTCTCTAAAGATACTTCGGCTAAAGCGAGCCTGAGTCTTAGCCTATTAAAAGATTTTTATAACGCCACATCTTTGTCTTATAAAGATTCGCTCCCTTTAAAAGATTCTATGACTATTGAATGGAGTTGGGTGTTAAAAACAGGAGAAGGCAAAACTTTTGTAGATAGTGCAGGACTAGTTCGCAATAGCGAGTGGTATCAAAATTTAAAAAACTGGGACATCCCTAGCATAGATTCCACTTATTCTTTAAAAATAAAAAACTTTGACTCTTTGTTGGTGCTTCCTTTTCCTCAAGATTTAGTCCTTGCCTTACAAAAAGTAAAAGACGCTTGTCACTTGCAGTTGAAAGTTTCTGCCCCTCAAAGTTCAAGACTTTATCGCATGATGGGTGCTTATTCGGGCAAGGCTCCCATTTTAAAAATTGAAAAATCAGATAGTTCTTATACTCTAGCCACACCGTTCAGAATGGCTAACCACACTTTTTACACGGACTCTATATTAAACCCTATGCTCTTGCACGCTGGAGGACTTTCTGAATCCCTGGTGGTTGAACTTCCCAAAGAGCCTATATTAAAGGCATTGTCTGAATTTTATGGAGATGAATTCCCTTATATGGATGGAGACGGGATGGATGTGAGGCAAATGGTGGTGCTTGCTCAATTGAGCATTCCTATTCATGATATTCAGCAGGGAGAGCAAAACTTAGGGAAACCAATCCAAGTCATCGCTGGTTCGTTTGTGGATAGTCTAGGTAAAACCGTGCGAATCTTAGAAGCTGCTAAGATAAATAAAAGTTTGGTAGAAAAAGAAGGACAACAAAATTTATTGTTTTTTGAAAAGGATTCTTTAGTGATACAGTTGACTTATGGAATGCGTGATTTTATTAATAGAGCCAGTAAAGAAGAGGCTTTTAAATTCATGCTTCGTTTAGGGTATCCGGTGTTGCAGCCTTACAGCCTGACTTATAATGATAAAGTAGATGAAAAAGGGGATAGTTCGTATTTTTTATTTCCGCATTTTGATTATGTAAAATATGATTTTGCACCATCTTTTGAAAAATCAGTGAATTTGAAATTATGGTTAGCGAGTAAAAGAGGAGAAAGGCGATGAGATTTTTGTTGTGTTTAGTTTTTAGTTTTAGTGTTGTTTCTGTTGCTTCTGTTTTAGGTTTAGAGGCTTTAGGTTTCGAAGATATGAGCGGTGCCAGTGCTTCTTTAGCGGCGACTGGCTATGCTGGAAATGCAAAAATAGAAGAAGGCGTTTCAATGCTAAACCCTGCTAGGCTTGGTTTTAATAAAAGCGTTTCTTTTTCTGCAAATTTAGAATATCAACTCACCTCTATTTCTACAAAAAAATCTTCTTTTAGTACCAATAGCATTTCTATACCTTCTTTTTATTTAGCTTTTCCAATGGGAAATTTAGGTGCTTTTTCTATGGGTCTGTGGCAACGCTATAGCTCTATCTTAAAATACGACTTAAAAGATTCGGTGGCTGGTAATGATTTAAAAATAGAATACCAAGGCAGTATTTTTGAGTTTACTCCCTCTTATGCATTAAAATTGCCTTTTTGGTACCGTTTGTCGGTCGGAGGGACGGCACATATTGTGATGGGCAATAATCAGCGTTCTATGGAGCTTGGAGCAAACAATAGTTTATTGAATGAATCAGATGTTTGGGCCACCAATAATGCCTCCATTACGGATATAGCTAAAGGTTCTTGGGACATTTTAAATCATCCTGCTTATTATACTTTGTCAATGCAATATAGAGGCAAAAGATCGAATATGTTTTTTTCTTATACCAATGGACACACGCTTATAAATGATCTAGAATACCGTTTTCAAGAGAGCGAGTTAGACACTTTAATCCCTAGCAAAACATCTAGAAAAATAGAAGTACCTGTCACTGTGGCTACTGGAATATCGCATCGCTTTTTAAAAGAACATCATTTGTTATTGGATTTTATGTGGCGTCCATGGTCTAAATCTATTCCTACTTTGGCGGGCGGTTATGCTCTCCATGACAGTGTAAAAGTCCAAGAGGAATACCTGTTGTCTTTAGGGTACAAAAAAGAGGGGAGCGGTGTTTTTTATGAGTCGTATTTATCCCGTATGTCTTATAGTGCGGGGGTATGGCATAAAAAGCATTATTTAAGAGGAGTCAAAGAATTGGGAGCTTCTTTGGGCTTAGGTTTGCCATTAGGAAGGCGAGGCACTGTTATTGATTTGGCATTTCAAGGGGGAAAACGGTCGTCTAGTTCAAAATATCACGCTAGTGAGGCCTTTGTGGGTTTCAAATTGGGACTCATGGGCTTAAGTTCTTGGGGCAATAAGTATTAATAGAAGGTGCAAATGATGAAAACAAAAAAAACAGTGAAAAAAGTGGCTGAAAAAGTATTAAAATCAGCAAAAAAAACAGTGAGTGCTGCGAAAACAGGTGCAGACAAGGCCTTAAAAGCTACCAAACGAAGTGCGGCAGACATAACGGCAACTGGTGCTAAAGCGGTGCGTTCCACTTCAAAAACATTGAATCCTGCCAAAGAATCTGTTAAAAAAACGGTGAAAGCGATTAAAGGTGCAACTGAAACTACTGTAAAAGCTAAAAGTCAGGTGAAAAGTCCTCTTAAAACCACGAAAACAGTTAAAAAGGACGAAAAACTTGCAAAAAAAACAGAGAAAACAACGAAACCTTTAAAGAAATCGATAAAAAACATTAAGAATTCTGTAAAAGAAGTGCGTGAATCACAAAAAGCATCCAGTACACAGCCAAAGAAACTAAAAAAGTCTTCGGACACAAAAAATGTAGGTTCAAGTCTAGATCACAATACTATCCAACACTCTTTTTCACCAGAATATTTGGTTTTGATGCAAAAAGATCCGAATTGGCTTCAAGCTTTTTGGGAGCTTTCTGAAACTAGATTAAAGGATGTTAAAAATGGAAAAGAAAAGTTAGTGCTTCGTTTATTTGATGTAGCATCCGATTTGACGGTGCGTCGCTCTAAAAAGCAAAGTTTTCAAGACATTGAAGTGCCTTTGGATGCCAAAACCTGGTATGTTCAAAACCATTATCAAGAAAAAAGTGCCTTAAAAATGATCTTAGGTACCGAAAAGCAAGGCAAATTTAGTCCTATTTTAGAAACAGGAGAAATGAAAGCTTTTAGTTTTGAGTCCATTCAACCTAATACAGATGATTTGTTTTTCAAAGCTTCTTTGGGTGGAGCCACTATTGGTAAGTTAGGGAGCTCGGGTGTTTCGAGTGATTTCACTAAAGACTGGCTAGATTCTCTTTCTAGTTCGTCTGAGTCTATGTATTCTGGGGCTTTGTCTAGTGGTGCATTGTTTTCTAATGAATTTGGTGAGCACAAAGATTCAATTCAATATGGTAAAGATTTCTTTTTATGGGTGAAAACTCGATTGATAGTTTATGGTGGGACCAAGCCCGATGCCCATTTGCAAGTGAGAGGAAAAGAATTTCCATTAAATTCGGATGGGACTTTTTCTTTTGAGATGGATTTGCCCGACTCCACACAAGTTATTCCCGTTTTTGCCACAGATAAAGACGGTGATTTTCCTACTACCATTGTGCCGATAGTAGTGAAAAGGACGGAGTGATCCATTCTTTATGGATAAACCAGGAAAGCTTTTATTTTTGCTTCACGCCCATTTGCCTTTTGTGCGTGAGCCTAAACACGAACGATTCTTAGAAGAAAATTGGCTTTTTGAAGCTATTTCAGAGACTTATTTACCCTTGATTCAAGTGTTGAATCGTCTTTTAGAAAAAGGACTTCCAGGGGTTTTAAATTTAAGTTTGTCTCCGACATTGATTGAAATGTGTCAAGATCCACTTTTAATCCATCGCTATTCTAAACATCTTTATATGCAACTTGAGCTTATCGAAAAAGAAATGTTCTTGCTTAAAAAAGATTCTCAAAAAATGGTGGTGCTTCGCTATTATTTGCAACGACAAAAATCACTGATACACACTTGGGAAAATACTTGTCAAAAAAACTTGATTTCTACCTTTATAAAAATGGAGGAGTTGGGGATTTTAACAATCTTGACTTGTGTGGGTACTCATCCGTTTTTACCAGCTTATCAAAGTGATTTAGAGTCGATTCGATTTCAATTGAAGGTGACAGTCGCTAGCTATAAAAAAGCTTTTGGCAGAAATCCAAAAGGCTTGTGGCTCCCAGAATGTGGTTATTTTGAAGGTTTAGACTTTATCTTAAAAGAATTTGGTTTTGAGTACTTTTTTTTAGAAACACATGGGATCCTTTTTGCAGAACCAGCTCCACAATATGGTGTTTTTTCTCCAATCAAAACTCCTGCTGGCTTATATTGTATGGGAAGAGATCAAAAAAGTTCTGCAGAGGTTTGGAGTCGAAAAACCGGTTATCCAGGGCATCCAGAGTATCGAGAGTTTTTTAAAGATATAGCTTTTGAACGAGACAGAGATTATTTAGGAGAATACTTTTTTGCAGAAAACACTCCTATAGAAACAGGGCTAAAATACAATCGTATCACAGGTTCAGAACAAAAGCAAGTTTATAGACCATGGAATGCAATGCGATTGGCACAAAATCACGCTAATTTATTTATCTCTAACAGAGAGGCGTCGTTTACAGATTTATTCCCTCATACAAAAGGGCACCAAGCGGCCATTTTATCTCCCTACGATGCAGAATTGTTTGGGCATTGGTGGTTTGAAGGGCCTATTTTCATAGAAAATTTATTTGAAAGAGCGGCGGCCTCTCCTATTTTGGAGTTGGCTTCTGTAGAAGAAGTTATGCGTAGCCCTCTATCTTCCACTGTGCATAAGCCGGTATTTTCTTCTTGGGGAGAGGGTGGCTATAGCCATGTCTGGATGAACGAAAAGGTCCAATCCTTTTACTCTCAGTTTTTTACCATGCAAGCTTTTTTTAGGAACACGCATTCTTTAAAACCAAGCGTCTTGCTCAAAAGGATCCAAACGCAAATGATGCGCGAAATACTTCTTTTTCAAGCTTCGGATTGGGCCTTTATGGTTCACAATGGATCTGCAGATGCTTATGCTAAAAGCCGTTTCCAAGAACACTACGAAAATGTTTTGAAACTTTATGATTTGACCAGAAGCAAAGAACCAGATTTAAAATTACTCGAAACCATGGAAAATAAAAACAATTTATTTGCTTGGATTGGAGAACTTTTCTAACCACTCGGTGTCTCTGATAGTGTTATAAGCATAACCTTGTTCTGTTAAAAACAATTGACGATTCATAGAAAACTCTTGCTCTCTGGAATCTTGAGTCACTAGTGAATAAAAGTGTGCTTGTCCTCCATCACTTTTTGGGCGGAGTACTCGTCCTAGTCGTTGAGCTTCTTCTTGACGACTCCCAAATGTGCCAGAAATTTGAATTAAAACATTAGCATCGGGTAAATCAATGGCGAAATTACCCACTTTTGAAATCATCAAGTGTTTGATATCTCCATCTCTAAACTCTTGATAAAGGGCGTCTCGTTCAACTGTGGGAGTTTTACCTGTTATGAGCGGGATTTTGGTTTCTTCTGCTAATTGATGGAGTTGATCTAGATATTGACCAATAATCAATACGCGGTCATTTTCAGCATTAAAGTAATTCAATAAAAGCTGAACCACTTCATTTTTTTGTGGGTTGGTGCTTGCAATGGCAATTTTATCTCTATTATTTGCAGTCACATATTGTATGCGTAATTTGGGGTTCATGGCGACACGAATTTCATTACAATCTGCTTTGGCTATCCATCCTTGTGATTCTAAAATACGCCAAGGAATATCATATTTTTTAGGTCCAATCAAAGAGAAAACCTCGGTTTCTTTATGGTCTTCTCTCACTAAAGTTGCCGTAAGCCCTAGTCTTCTAGTGGCTTGCATTTCGGTACTCAGTCGAAAAACTGGAGCAGGCAAAAGATGCACTTCATCGTATATCATGAGTCCCCATTTGTGTGCACTAAAGAGCGGAATATTGACCATTTCTATGTTTTCTTGTTCTTGCTTTTTTTTCTTAGGGTCTTCTTTTTTTTCTTCTTTGGATTTTCTTTTTCGTTGGGTTAATATATGATAAGTCGCCACTGTAACAGGGCCAATTTCTTTGACCTCGCCTGAATATTCTTTCACTTGGTCTATAGTTAAACTAGTTTTATCTATGATTTCTCGAATCCATTGTCTAGAAGCAGAAATATTGGGGGTGAGTATTAAAGTTTTGGTTTGAAGCAGTGCCATAGTAGCCAGGCCGATGACTGTTTTACCAGAACCACAAGGGAGTACAATGACTCCAGAACCACCCATAGAAGAGCCCGAAGCATAGAAGACTTGAGCGGCTTCTTTTTGATAATCCCGTAAAGTGAATTTTTGATTGGAGACAGTAGTTTCTCGTAGAGAGATAGGAAGGGGATCTCCTGTGAGGTAACCTGCTAAATCTTCGACAGGAAAGCCTGCTTTGGCCAAAGACATTTTGATGTATCCACGACGCATGGGCTCGATATATGCTTGGTGGTTATTGATCACTTGCTTGACAAAAATTTTGATTTCTGGGAGCTGCACAACCTCTAAAAAAAGAAGTTCATTTTTGGATTCTAAGATTAAATTGTCATCTTCTTTGAAGAGCTTTAAAATACCATAACGACCCATGTATTCTTCAATTTCATAAACAACCGAAGGAGGGATAGGGTATCGACTTTCATCTTCAAGGCGTTGCAGTACTTCTTTAGGACTTAAACCTGTTGAAGCAGCATTCCACAAAGATAAATGAGATATTTGATATGTATGTAAATGTTCAGGACTTTTAACAAGCTCTGTAAAAGGAGCAATAGCATCGCGGGCTATTTCATATCTGGGGTGGTGGACTTCTAGTAAAATCTCTAAATTACTTTGAACAATAATGGCGCCGTTTGTATTCATATAAAAAAGAGCCACCCAGCAGACTTGAACTGCCGACCTGCTGATTACGAATCAGCTGCTCTACCAGCTGAGCTAGGGTGGCAAAAAAGGTGAAAAAAATTGAAAATTAAACTTAGCTATCTAAAATAAGAGTGTCAAGAGGAAAAAGAAGTACTTTTTGCTTAGGATCATTCTTAGCTTTTAAAATTTGATTTCGACTGACTCATGCAATTAAAAAAGTAAAGAAAAGTGCTTATTCTGTAAAAGAGTTTATTCTTTTTGATTTTTTTTCTATCTTTGTGATAATTATTTACTTTTACCTTTAAAGTGGTTGATTTATGTCAGAAAATAACGCACATAAAGATTTTTTTGTAAAACATGGTGTGAAAATTGTAGTTGGAGTGGTGGTGTTGCTTGTTTTAGCTGCACTTGTTTCACAAATGTCTCAATCCAGTAAACTAGCCGAAAAAACTCAAGCAGAGTATCTTGGCAAGTCTTTGAGCCTAATTTACCAAGGAAAAGATGCCGAAGCCTTGGAAGAATTAGAGGATTTACTGCAGTCCAACAAATTAAAAGCTTTGTCTCTATCTAAAGCGGCTTTATTGGCAGGAAACATTCATTATAAAAATGGAAGTTTTGATAAAGCAGAGGCTCTATTCAAAAAAAGTTTAAACAACACCTCTAATGTAGATTTGATTTCTGCCGCCGCCATGCATGGTCTTGCATCGGTCGCTATAGAGCAAAAAAACTATGCTTTAGCTGCAGAACAACTGGAGAAATTCGTCTTAAAATACGGCAAAAGAACGGGTGACTTGAGTGATCGATACACAAAAAATGAAGGTGTGGATCCTGTCCCTTCTGTTCCCGATGCTCTCTGGAAACTGAGTTTGGTTTACTATGAAATGGGAAATGCTGATAAAGCCAAGTCCAGTGCCGAACTTTTATTGAAGCGGTACGGAGATTCTCAATTATACTCTGATCGAGCTAAAAAGTTTTTAGCCTCTTTATAATCTTAATTTTGAACACCCTACTCAAGGGTGTTTTTTTTGTAGAAACGACTATTTTAAAGCAGTGAAAGGGAATGATCTTAGCTATTGAATTTCGGTTTTGATCAAGCCCGTTTTTCTTGAGTTTTTATTTTGAGCCGCATGCATAAAACTTTCTTTTTTGGACACTAGAATACAAGTGTTTATAGCCCTAGTGATCCCAGTGTATAAAATTTGCTTGGTGAGCAATAAATGCTTTGAATGACTAGGCAGTACGAGCATAACCGTCCTAAATTCAGAGCCTTGAGATTTGTGTATAGTGATAGCAAATGCAGTCTCGTATTGGTCTTTAGAAAATGGAGAAGCTGGATAAATAACAAAGGTGTTGGCCTGTCTAAACATAAACACTTCTTTTGTCCCGAGTTTGAAGTGAATCCCCAAATCACCATTGTATAAGTGATGATGGTATAGATTTTTGGAGATAATGATTAATGAAACCCCATGGTTTTTAAGTTTTTGTTCTATATATTCATTGATAAAAAGGGTGCCTTCAAAATTATTTTTCTCAGCACACAAAATTTTAGAGTCCGAGACCCACTCCCACACTTCTTCACACAGGCCATAAATAGGAGTATCATCTTTTGTTATGGTATTTTGAGTGTGAAACAGCAGACGATCTTTTAAGTCTTTCACTTTAGGGAAATAAACTCGATAATGTTTGTCTATCCAGTCATCTAAAAATATTTTCCACTGCGATTCTTGAGGTGTCTCGAAGAATAATATGGAGTTTTTGCTTAGAGTAGAAAAATTAAGATTTTGAATTTCTAAAGGGGCTTTCCAGGAAATTTCTTGAAGTAGTTTTAAGTTTTTTTGAGAAGCTTCATTTTTTGGACTGGCATTGTTCACTGCGTTTGCAATTATTGCAATTTCACCGGCAAAACGGTATGACTTAGTGAGTCTGACTATAGAGTGAGTGAGCAATTCAGAAAGCAAGTCTCCAAGAACAGCACCAGCGTTTACAGAAGGGAGTTGATTCTCATCGCCGAGTAAAAACACTTTTGAGTTTGGAGGGATTGCTTCTAATAGATTTGAAAAAAGCACAATGTCTATCATACTGGCTTCGTCGATGATAAAAACACAATCCTCTGGGAAAGGATTTTGGGAGTTGTATTTAAAGGAGTGAGTTTTCACTTGGTATTTTAGCAAGCGGTGGATTGTGGAAGAGCTGAGATTTTCGAAGCGTTCTTGAATTTCTTTGGAAATGCTCTCGGGCTGTTCTTTTAGAGATTTATAGAGTGAGTTTTTGATGCTTTCACGCATACGATCAGCCGCTTTTCCACTAGGTGCAGCCAGATAAATTTGAGTATGGATGTCTCGCTCTAAGATCTCTTTTAAAATATAAAAGGCCACAGTGGTTTTGCCTGTACCGGGACCCCCAGTAATAATTAAATTTTGATAAAGACTCCTGTAGACAGCCTCTCTTTGATTTTCGTGTAAAAATGACAAGTTAGATTTGGTGTCGTTATGTAATTCTGCCTTTAAATCAAAAGGATTTTCTTTTTGAAAAAGACTTTGGATTTTTTGAGTGAGCGTGTTTTTTGCTATGAAATATTTTTGAATAAAAAGCTGATTGTCTTCTAAAATAAAAGGGTGGTTTTGACTTTGGCTGTGCCCCACAATGGAACTCAATTTTTCATCTTTAATTTTTTGAATGGTCACTTTTATTTTTGTAAAAAGAGTGTCTATATTTTCTATTGAATCTTTGTCTTCTATTGAGAGAGACTCAAAAATATTTTGGAGTTCAGTTTGAATGGCACTGTCTTCTAGTTCTATGAGAGTGCTACCTTGACTGTGAGTCAAAAATAGAAGAGCAAATAAGTCTTTGTCGTTCTCTTCAAATGCTTGGCCTGCAAAAGTCGCAATCATATCGAGTAATTGAAAGTCGAAGGAACTTAAATTAGACGCCAAAATAGATTTTGATGGAGAATTAATGTTCATTAAAGTGCCCTTTGTTTTGTATGTTTTTTAGTTTAGAGAGGACTTCTGTATCTAGGTCTTTGACTAAATCCTGGTAAGAAGAATAGCGATGGCTGTGAAAGGCTTTGCTGGTATTGGCTTGGGTGCCGCGTACAAAAACATAATAAATCGCCCCAAAATACTGCTCGTAGATGCTTTCTTTGCTGATGTCTGGGATGAGTGTGGATAGCCATTCTACCAGAGTGTATGTATAAAGGGCCCTTTGGAGGCTGTATTTTTTTTGATAGATGGCCTTTTCTAAGGATTGGTGGCTATAGTCTTCTAAAAAATCTGTTTTCCAGTCTAAAATACAGTAACGAGAATCTTGTATAAAAACCAAATCGATGAAGCCATTAAAAAACCAATTAGGAATTTGCTCTGAAAAAGGAAGTCCTAGATTGAATTGCATTTCTTTTTTTTGATTTTCAACAGGGAGCTTTGCTAAGCTAAAAGTGTCTTGGGTATCTTGCCATACTTTGGGTAACTGAGCGAGTAGCGTGTTTTTAATTAAAGAAAAGCTCAAACGGAGGTGTTCCATGTTTTCGTATTCTAAAGACTCGGCTTCAAAGTGTTTTTGCATCATCCTCAATAAATCTTGGGGAATTTCATTCAAGTCTAAATCTTTGGCTCGACTAAAGTCAAAATCCTCAAAAACATTATGAATAGCATTTCCAAAATGAGCCCCTTTAGGAAGGATATCTTCTGGATCTTCTATCTCTAAAAGGGGATTCTCTGTGGGCGATTCTTCTTCGGATTTGTTTTCTCGCCCTAGTTCGGAGTGATTCAGTTGCTGGTGTGCCAATTGACTATAAGAAGAAGATTTGGTATAAAGAGCTCCTGAGTTTTGGATGACTCCTTCTTTAATAGAAGTGAACTTGTTATTTAAATCCAGTAGTTTTTTTTGTAAGTCAAAAGATGAATTAGCTTCTTGATTGTGCTTCCATGATTTGTCTAATTTAAAATTAGAGACGGATGGATAGGGGTTCTTTTCTAAAAAAGAGTTCAAGGTTTCATATAGAAAATTTTGAAAAGGAGAATCCTTCGTTAGTTTTTCCGGGAGTTTGGGTAACACAAGGAGGTGTTTGGCCCTAGTCATGGCCACATAAAAAAGACGGCGATGCTCTTCTATAGTGGTCTTTTTGCTTTTATTCTTCTCAATTTCGTGGGTGTCTTTGGAATAAATTTTATATTTATTGTTATCGAGAGGGTCTTGATTTTTTAAAAAATCTCCGCTAATATTGGTGGATTTTCCTTTAAAGCCAGCGTGTAAAAAGACAATAGGAAATTCTAAACCCTTGGAGGCATGTATAGTCATGATCTGGATGATTTTCTTGTCGGTGTCTTTGGCTATAATGTTGCTGTTTTCTCCTAGAGGGGATTCTTTGTCATCATAAAGATTGAATAGGTGTTGGATCAAAGAGTCTAGTGGCCATTGTTTTTGAATTAAAACTTCTAAGCAGTACTCAATGATTTGTTTGTAAAAAGTAAGTTCTATACCTCTGTTTTCTTTTATCAAGCGATCTTCTATTTTAGTTTTTAGAAAAAGCATTTCAAATAAATTTGTCCATTTTTTTTCGTAAATTAAACTTGAAAAAAGCAAGAAGTCCTGGTTCAAGGGGTCTTTTATGTCGTCGAAGTCAAACTCTAAAGCTTCATCTAAATTTTTACCAACAAAAGGGCTAATCAAAGCCGCTCTTTTAAGACTTTGCTCTCTAGAAGAATTGCCCTTACTGTGAATAGCTTTTAAAAACACAGCAAGATTAAAACACTCTATGCTATGATTAAAAAGAGAATCGTCTTTGTAACGGGTGTAGGGCAAGTTTCTTTTTTGAAGGGCCCTCTCGATACTCGTCATTTCGCTACGAGTTCTGGATAATATAGCGATGTCTCCTAGCTTTATGTTTTCTTTTTTGTCTTGATTTCGAATTTCTCCATGTTGAAGTAAAAATTCTATTTGTTTGGCACATTCTTCTGCATATCGATTTTCATTTTCAAAGTCTATAAAAAGCAAGGCATCGTTTTCTTTTGGCTCTATACCAGTACCTTTGTCCTCTAAAATAAATATGGCTTTATCGTTGGAATCAGGGCTTTTAGAGTCTTTGAATAGCGCATGCTCTTTTGGATGATTAAATAAAAAATGGAATAGTTTGTTGGTCTCCTTTATCATCGTTTTAGAAGACCTATAGTTGGTGTCTAGTCTATAACCGTTTTGAATTTCGGATGTAGCTTGCTTGTACACCTCTAAATTGGCCCCTTGAAAGGAGTATATAGATTGCTTTGGGTCACCCACAACAATCAAGCGATTGGATTTGGAGTTCAAAAAAACATTTTTGAAAATACTCCATTGGAAAAAGTTAGTGTCTTGAAACTCGTCAATAATGGCGTAGCGATAAGAGTTTCTCAAAGGCTTTACGAGACTCCCTTCGTTTAGAGTATGGGTATAGATTTTTTCTATAATGTCGTCGTATGTTTTCAGGCTATTTTTTTCTTTATAATTTGCCCATGCTTCATAGATTTTGGGAACTTCGGCGTTAAGAAACAAGAGTTTGTTATTATACTTTTTGTCTAAATCATCTTGTGTTTTGTTGTTGATCAGAAATAATTTGCTGAGCAATTCTAGTATTTGAGGGTCGTTATTTGCTTTTTTAAGATCTTTTTCGTAACTTTTAGGGCCGTATCCACGGAGCATTTTTTCTGCATTAAAATTGATTTTCTTTAGAAATTCAAAGTCAAAAGAGCTTTCCATTTTCTGAGCCTCAGAAAGTATTTTTTTCGCGTCTATTTTGATGTATTCAAAAGGAGAGTTTTCTGGGTGGTATAGGTTTAAAAGATCTTTAGTGTTTTTTATCAGTTCCTGGAGATCAAAAGACTTGTCGTTTTGAACGAGTTCTTGAAATGCGCGCTCGTGTGGCCAAGTATCTCTACAATATCGATCGATGACATTGTTTATTTCTTTGTTGTCAATCAATTCTTTACTAGTGTTATTATTCGTTTCAAAAGAATACTGGTGGCTCACTCGGTCACAAAAAGAATGGAATGTCTGGATGGGGGCATTGTCAATGAGCTGCAGATTTTCTTCAAAAACTGCTTTTTCTTCTGGTGTTAAGTTTGGGTCTTCTATTTTTTCTTCAATGATTGCTCGAATACGACTCCTCAGTTCACCAGCCGCTTTGTCGGTGTAAGTCAATAGCAAGATTTCATCTAGTTTTACCGGTGAATTTTTACCTGTAGAGTCTAAAACCAAAGAGTTTCCTTTTAGATCTCCAATGATTTTTAAAACCAGATGTTGAATGGTGTATGTTTTTCCTGTTCCAGCTGAGGCTTCAATAAAGGTGTTTTTTTTGAAAAAATCAGCTTCCAAGTTGTCTAGATTTAAAGCTTGTAAATTCATAGGTGTTTCTCTTTTTAGAGTTGTAAATCGCTATTTATAATGTCTATGCACCATTTTTTGACTTGTGCTCGTATAGAAAGAAGCTCGTCTCTTGAATGGCCGTGATAACCCCAGTCTGTTTCATCGAACATGCACAGTTCTTTGGTGTAAATATCACGAGATTCTATTTTTTTTGTGAATATATCGGCATCAAAGTTTTCTGCCCAATCTTGAGGTGGATTTGCACTATTTGGATCTTTAGATAAAGAAAAATCTAAAAGGACTTTTTCTTTGTTTGAAAAAGGCAAATACAATGCAAAGCGTTCTTGATAGGCCATTGTGATCAATTGAAGCAAAATTTCTTGGGCTTTGCTCGGGCTTAGGCTCAAAGGAATTATATCCGCTTTATTGTCTAAACGGTATTCGTAAACTGTGTTTATTGAATGGGGGTCTTTGATTTGTGCCAAATATAGAAGCGAATTCAATCGAAGGAGTATTTTATTCCTATCCGAGATTTTATTGTTTTTAATGTTTTTAGAAATAAAGATAAAGCATTTCTCGTTGTTATAAAGCCCTTCGAAATCGGGTTTAGCTGAAATTTGTATTTCTTTGCCTTGATAGGTCAATTCATAAGAAAACTCTTTTGCAGCTTCTATGGACTGCAAGGAATCTTTAGACTCCAATAACTTGTCTTCGTGTATTTTATAAAGTTCGCGTGTCTGACGCATTTGAAGTTCACCAAAAATCCCTTCGGCCAATATTCCCTGTTCTGTTTGATTTTGTAAAAACAAATCGAGTGAGGCATTGGTTTCATTTAAAATATCAGAGTTTCCTTTGAGTTTATCATTGATTTGCTCCAAATGAGCTTGAAAATACTCTTTGTAAAATATGCTGCTTTTTAAAGAGTTCAATTCAATGGGCTCCAGAGTTTCTAAAGTGCTGTCTTCTTCTTGATCAAGGTGAAGGCTTTGCTTCACTTGAAATTCAAATGGATTGAGCACAAAATCTCTCAAGGAATAGATAGAAATTTCAGAGCCTATCTCCATCGCTTTTAAATTTTGAAGACGAGGTGTTTTTTTTAAGTCTTTATGGATAGACTGTAGAAAAACTTGTTGGAGTCTTTTGGAGCTATAAATCTTATCTAAAGCTCTGTTTTCATCTAAAGGGATGATTTTCACGATAGATTCAGCGTTTTCAAGCTTTTTCAAATTAGATTTTTTGATAAAACGAATCAAATCCTCGACAACACTCGAAGGGTATAAAATTTCATCTTTTTTTAAGTTATGACTTTGATAACTCAGGTATAGCTTTTCTTTACAGCTCATGATTTGGCATAAAAAAGCGTATCTATTTTTATCCAGTATGTTTGAATCTCCATACCATCTGGGTTTTCTACCAGGGATTGGATTCCTAAGGTCTAGGGTGCTTTGTGGGTTAGAACCCGGAAAAGTTTTTGCATTTAAGCCTATAATATAGATGTGTTTCATAGGTAAAATTCTAGTCTCTTGAAACTTCATAAAGCTAATCCCAGAGTTTAGGAGTTGCCCGCTTCCGGGCTTGACTTGGACTAATTCTCTTTGGAGTAGTGCTTTGATTTCTTCTATACTAAAGGCTTCTGTTCTACCGGCATAATTTTGCCATGACAGACTGTTTAAAGATTTTAAGGCAGTTTTTTTGACTTCTTTTTCGCCATAAAAAGACATTTCTTTACTGGCCTTGTGGGTAGAAAGTTTGCTAATATAGTTTTTGGTTTTATGTAAAACTTGGTCAGGCTCTGTATTAAAAACAAAATCATCAAGTTCACGGACAACATTCACAAAACTTTCAAGTGATTCCTTGTTTTCGCTATCAATATTGCCATAAGGGTGATAATTTACGTCTCCTATTGTAAATTTGTTTTGCATCAAATGGTGGAGCAATAGTCGTTTTAGAGCATGAGAAAATGAGAATACTTTTTCTTTATCGGCACTATCAGTGTTGCGGTATGCATTGAGTTGATCCACCCAAGACTCCCATATTGGAATCCAAAGAGGGTCTATTTTTTTGGTGATTTGGACGAGTGGATTTTTTAAATATTGAAATAAAAATTTTCTATTGATTTCTTTTTGCTGAGCCATGTTCAACAGGCTAAATATCGCGTCTGCCACAAGTGACTCATTTTCGGGAGCATCTACAAAGGCATAGTCTAGGTATTCATCTTTTTCTTTGCTTTCTCTATTGAACACAATTTCAATGCTCGCTCTGTATTCATCTATATTAGGGCAAAGGACCAAAATGTCATCCAAGCGAAGTTGTGGCTTTTTCTGTAAATCCCTCCATATCTCTTCTTTTAAGTTTTCAATTTCTCGAATTGGCGTGGGGGCAGCCATTATTTTTAAGGAGTCGTCTGCTTCCACACTTTGCTCTAACTTTTCTTTTCTATCTAAGACACTTTTTTGTAAGTGTTCCAAGAGACTTGTTGGTTTTTTTTCGATATATTCGTATTCGAAATTATAATCAGAGGCCAGAGACCATAGTTTAATGTTGTCTCTTCCCGCTTTTCCCCATTGAACTAAGAGACTGTTTTCTCCAGAGAAGTGTTGTTCTTCTTGGTCTAGCTCAATATGAGAGATACTGGAGAAAAAATCATGAGCTTCTTTTTTTTGAAAAGAACGCCTATAATCACCTTGAACTTTTATGTCTTCCCAAAATTCTGCGCATGGATTTTGTATATAAACATACAAGTTCATATATTTAGACATATCTTGTAAAATAGTCCTATGGAATTGACTTAAGCCACCCAATCCAAACAAAAACACATCTTTTCCTGTCCAATAAAGAGCCTTTTCTTCTTCTGTTATTTGTGAGTATAGGTAAGATAAACTCAAGGGTTTTGTGATCCCGTCGTCTTCTGCTTTAAGGATCGCTAGATCAAAAAAAGAATAATGAGAATCAAGTTTGTGAAATACTTTAGAATACAATTGCCTTTGCCATTTTTCTATGGGATCTTCTTGAGCAGGGTTTTCGCTAAAAAAAGGAGTGTTTGATTTCTCTGACCAATGCTCTAAAATCCCTGTCCTTTGCGTGATAAAATTAGAGGGGCGACTGTATTCGTATTCTAAAAATAAAGATGCAAGCTGTGCAGAAAGAAAAGAAAGTGAGCTATGGATCAAAAGAGGGTCTATTTTGTCTTTTAAACCTAGACGGATGTAAAAAGCTTGGTCATTTTTGTCTTTTTCTAAAAGGGCGGCGTTGATAATGTGTTGAAGTACATCTACACTCAATTGGCTTGCCTCTTGAGGCTTTAAAGCTTCCCATAAAAATCTCTCTAATGGAATGGAATTTAAATTGGCTAAAACATTAAATTTCTTTACCCAAAACAAACGAAACCACTGCTCGATTTTTCGATCTGGAAAAATAACCTGAGGGGATTCAAAAGCATTTTCCTTTTTCCAAATGGATTGGAGTTGATTTCTCATCTTAGCTGCTAAAAATTCAATATCGGCAGAAAAAGAAAGGTGTAACATAAAACCTCTTGGAAATGGGTAAATCTATCACAAAATTTGAACTAAAAAGACAAAGAAAGCCTACATAGAAACTTAGATAAAAAAACAGAAGAGAAGCCCTTTGCTTCATAAACAAGGTATAAATCAGTTTTTTTTATAGATCAGACCTTTTTAATGCAAACAAAAACACTTCAAATAATATAATAATGTTTTGCGACAAAAAATGTCAAAACGAGCTTTTACGCAAAATAGAACTCACTTTTTAAGTTGCTTTTTTCTGTTTTGATACTCTAAATCTTGGTCTTTGCCAATGGAACCCACGCTAAAATATTGGCTTTTGGGGTGGGCTATATAATAACCACAAGTAGAACTTGCAGGGATCATCATATAAGACTCTGTGAGTTGGATGCCGATGCGTTTTTCGGGCTCTAAAAGTCTCCAAAAAGTCGCTTTTTCGGAGTGATCGGGGCAAATGGGATAGCCGGGTGCAGGTCTGATTCCAAATGCCTCGTCCTGAGCATAAGCCCAGTATTTCTTCATCACTTCTTGGTGGAGCTTTTCAGAAAAGGCTTCTGTAAGCCGAGCCGAAACAGTGTGCAAAAGCATTTGCTGGTATTCATCAGTATTTTGTTTTTTAAAAGTTTCTACTCCAAAACCAACACTCACTGCAAACAGCCCTATCCAGTCGATATCTTTTGGAGAAAAATAATCGGCTAGAGAGCGTAATGTTTGATTTGGTGTGTGTTCCACTTGCTGCCTTAAAAAATGCAAGTATTCTGGAGTGTCTATGAGGTCCAAAGAATCTCCAATGCGTTGGACTCTAAAAAAACCGAAAACTCCTTTAGCTTGGAGGATTTTTTCTTGAATAATTGTTTTTAAAAAATCCTTCCCTTCTTTTATTTGATTCTCTGCTTCTTGAGAAGCTGTTTTTAGACCCCAAGCTTTTGAAAAGTATTTCCAATCGATATAAGGGACTAAGTCTTCTAAGGCCTCTTCAATCACATGAATGCCCGGATGGCGTGGTGTTGGCGCGTGTTTCCAAGTTATAGAGTTCATGTTTATCCCTTATGGTTTAATTGGGATATTATTTCTCGAAGTTCCTTGGGAAGAGGAGACTCTATAAAAATGCTTTGGTTTTTCCATGTCCATTCTAATTGAGAGCTATGTAAAAACAGTCGATTCAAGTTCAATTGTTTAGAAAGTTTTTTGTTCCATTCAAAATCTCCATAACGAGAGTCACCGGCTAAAGGGTGCCCGATGCTTGCAAAGTGAGCCCTAATTTGATGCATTCTACCTGTTTCTAGTTTTATTTTAACCAGAGTGCAATCTAAATACCGTCTATGTACTTTGTATCGAGTGAAGCTGGGTTTACCTTGATCAGAAACTTTTACTTTTGAACCTTGAGCAGAATCTGACCTTTCTAAATTCAATGCAATTACACCTTTGTCTCTTTTTAATTTCCCTTTCACTAGTGCAAAATAATACTTTTGTAATTTTTGTTCACGAATAATTTTGGCCAGCTTTCGAAGAGAGTCTCCATGCAGAGCGGCAATGAGTAAGCCAGAAGTTTCTCTATCTAGTCGATGCACCAAGGTGGGTTTAAAATCTAAACGAGCGTCTTGCCCCCATTGCCACAGCATATCCACCAATGTTTCTTTGGCTTTGGTGCCTGTGCCTGGTTGACTAGCTATTCCAGAACTTTTATCGATGACTATAAAATCTTCGTGTTCCAAGGCCAAGTGCAAATTGTTTTTTAAAAATAAGGCGTCACAATACTGTGGAGCTTTTCCCCAAGGTTCCTTACTTTTTTCTTTTAGACTTTCATAAATTTGTACTTGATCTCCTTCTTGAAGGAGGAGTGGGGCTTTGGCTATCACTCCATTGACGCGGACTTTTTTTTTGCGAATGACTCCAAATAATCTAGAGAGAGTTTCATCTGGAAACTCTTGTCGTAAATAACGGTCTAATCTCATATTAGCATGATGACGATTGATGCTTTTGCTTATCATGCTTAAAATGTAGTATTTTAGTGGAAGACTTAAAAAGAGTAATTCAAGTTCAAACTCAAAATCAAGTTTTTGTATTCATTAGAAATTTGTGATGGTCGCAAATAAGTTTCGCTACGAATAGCCCATTCACTAAACAATCGAGTGGAGTGATTGATCTTGGTGCTAAACTCTAAAACCAGGTTTTTTTCTGTTTCGGTGCTTTGTTTTTTTTCTGATAACCTTTCGTATGGTCCTTCTAGTCTTTGGAGCAGAGGAGATACTTCGTGGTCATTGGCTTTGGGGGAATTGGTCGCCACGATTTGATCTTCTTTTAAGCGATAGTAATAGTAGCTTTTTTGAGTCGTTGTATCTTTTAGATAATAAGTTTCTTTGTTCCAAGTGAAATCAAAGACTCCCATTTCGGCCATAAAAGAAAGGGTGATAAAATTTGAAAACAAAGGGATTTCTAATGTATTAGACAGCGTCCATTCTTTTTCTCTCATATTGTCTAGGGTATAGCTTTTATATCGATACGCGTAAGAAAATATATTTGTAAACCATGATAAATTAGACCTTAGGCTGATAGGGTATTTTTGTTCTGTATAGTTGGCAGAATTAAAATGATAGCCCATTTTCCCCCATGTCGAATCTTGCAAGTCTAAGTTTTTGATTAAAGAGTCTCGTCTAAAGTATGAAAAATCTAAGCGAGTGTCAAAAATGTAAGCAAAACGAATTTCATTATTGTTTATCTTATAAGATAGGGAAAGGTCTAAATATCCATTTGTCAAAACTTCTTTAAACCTCTCGGCGATAAAGGCTTTATTGGCTAAATCGCTGTACTCTTGCCATTTTTGGGTGTTCACTTGAATGGTGTCTCTATAATAGATTAGCATGGTGGAGTCTTTTCCTGTATTTTTGAACCATGGATCATTATAAATGGCATTTTCTCCGTCAATGAATGCTTTTAGTCGATAAGGGCGATTCATACTTTGGTAAGAAGCTCCGAAATTCAAAAACAGAGTGGTTCTAGGGCTTAATTCAAAGCTGTTTTCAAGGCCAAGGTGGTGCTTAGTCAAGACTCGTTCAACACTAAGTTCGTGTTCTTTGAGGAATTTTTCATCTACACTATTGAATAAGCCCAATCGGGTGCCTTCGGCGAGTCCAAAGATGTTGAGGGATTTGTCTATACTCGCATTTTCTACATTGAGGTCGTAGGCGAGTTTAGTTGTCCAAATTTCATTGAGCATACGCTTGTAATAGCCCCCAAATTCTCTTACATTATTGAGTTGGTTTGGAGAACCAGGACTATAATAATTGGCACCTATGTATTTGATATTTCCAAATAAAGAACTTTTTTCTGAAGTCCAAAATAAAGAAGCTGCAAGAGCCACATTTTGACTGGTAATATCTAAACCCATTTTTCTAGAGCTTTCAGATTTTTTGGAAAGTTCTTTTTGAGTTTTTTTGGCTTTTTGAATTAAAGTGCTCAGCGAATCACGCATCGTTTCATTGCTCAGAGAGGAATAGTCTCCAAAAATATCGAGCAAGTCGTGACGCGACAATCGGTTGACTAAGTGTGGACTTTGCATGAGTTTACGAATAGTGGGTAAAGAAGCTATAGACAAACCCTCTTTTTTAAACACTTTATCAATGGCTCTTTGTGCCATTACATCGGCTGTGTCAGAACGCCCTATGGCCACTTGTGCTTTGAGTTCTATATCCCCGGGGTAAAAGAGCCAATTCCCTTGAGCATAAGCCGATAAAGCCTTTTGCAAAGGATCACTGGTGAGGCGTGAAAGGCTTTGACCTTCTCTAAATACGGGGTTTTCTAATTCGTCTTTGGAGGCTAAAAAACCAAAATTGGCATCGAATCGTCGTAATGGCTGCCACTTTATATCAGATCCCCAGACCAAAGTTTGAGCTTTTAGTTCACCTTCTTGGATCCAGTCTTTATAAACATAAGGGTTTCGCATCCCCGCTAAAATTGGTTTTTCGGATTCTCCCCAAAAGCTGCTCCAAGTCAAAAGAGTTTTTTTGTTTTTATTTTCGAACAAAGACAAGTTGTATTGAAGGCCTAGTATAGAAAGCCCCGAAAGATAAAGGTCTCCACGAGATAAGTAAAAGTTCCCAGCATTTATTTTTTGATAAGAATCTTGATATTGCAAACTAAAATTGGGAACTTCTTTAGAAATCCAATGGTCTGAATAGAGATCGGTTGAAAATTCAATGCTTTTGTATGCACCGTTTTGCATTAACAAATAAACACTTGCTCCATGAGCTAAACCTGGAACTTCCCAGATGTTTTTGTATCGATCGTGGACTTTGGTGGTGTCATTGTCAGAAATGTCGTGCAATGGGCCAGGATTTTTTGCTGTTTTGATGTGTCGATAATCTAGTGAAACGGCAATGTTTCCAAGCATAGACCATTTAGAAGGTGGTGCGTCGTTGCTTTCTGCACTTTCTTCTGTGGTGTCTTTTGCTAAGAGGGCCTTTTGCGTTTCTGCACTATGGCTAGGCGCTTCTGGAACTTCAATAATTTCATCATTATCTTCTAATTCTTCGCTTTCTTCATCTATAAACGAGGTGAACTCGAGTGGTGGAATCTCCAGTGATGGAGCTGTGAAATCTTCGCTTTGAAATTGGTGTTTATTGTGTTGAAAAAAAGTGTTTTCTAGCTTTAAGTTTTGCTGTTGAGGGTTATAAATGGCGAGTTGGTTTTCGTTAAAAGAGGTGTTGTCGAAGCTTATAGAATTGGTGTTTTTTAAAGCGAAAGCCACTGTGTTTTTTTTAAACGATACATCTTTGAGTATGGCGGAATCGTCGTTTTCAAGTTGAATTGCAATTGTATTGTTGCTCAATAAAGAGTTTTGTATGGTGAGTTTAGAGTTTTCGAGTAAAATCCCAAAATTTGTGGATTTGTGTATGTGTGCTGTGTTGATTTGAAGCTGTGAGTTTTTGATGTGAAAGGCTGTTTGAGCATCGCGTATCTTTAGGTTGTTAAATTCAGAGTTTTTAGAGTGAATGAGGTGCACTCCTTTCCAAATGGTGTTAGTGTCCACGCCTTTCAAAATGACATTTTCACTAGAATTTCCATTGATTATAATTTGTCCTTCACGAACCCATATGCCAGCATCTTTTTCAAAAAGAATACGAACTCCTGGCTCTACAATTAAAACTTGGTTGGTAGAAACAATCAGAGAATCTTGGACCAAATAGGGAGAGGATTTATTGGTTAAAAAACCGTGAATTTCTCCCGATAAAAGGCTTGGCTTTTGTGCAAAAATAGAAGTCGCTAAAAGGGTTAAAATAATAAGCAAAGTTTTTAATTTTTTTGTGAAAAGGTGTTTTTGCATTATTTAACCTCATATATTTTAATGGCTTTGGAGGTGTTTCCACTTTTTAATTTGACTTCAACTTCGAATGTGTTTTTGCTCCCACGATCTATATCGATAGGGAGTGTGTAGTGAACATCTTTAACTTGTTCTTCTAGCAACTTAAAAATCAAAATGCCATTTTTTTTCACCAAAACTTCTTTGATGTACGCGGGGTCGTTTTGAGGGATGTTTTGAATGTAAAATCGAAGTTCTTTTTTGAGACTGGCATGGGATAGGGAGTCTTTGGAGTGTCTGGCTATTGGCGGCGGTGGCCTCCTCCATATTTCATGAGCTGCACCAAAGATTTGGACACTCACGCGTCTTTTAGGAAAACAGCCCAAGGTTTTGGTGATTTCATCTTCATTTTGAGCCAAATCGCTGGCTTTGAATCGATAAAGGTGCACTCCTGGTTTGAGTTTGTAAAAGATTCTGTTTTGGTTGCCTTGGTAGAGAGTTTCTGTGGATAGAGAGTTGTCGATATGAGTTGATACTAAGGTTTCATCGTCTTTGGCATTACTAATTCTAAAAGAGGCACGACACTTTAAAGAGTCATTGGATATCCACTGGATTTGTGATGGAATTTGGTTGATTGCTTTGCATTTTTTGTCGATTTTTAGAGAAATTTCTTCTTTTTTAATAATTCCATGAGGACTACTCATTTCTACAATTGCTTTTGTTTCATTCCAAGTATTGTTGAGGTCGCTGACAGAGAAAGTTTTGGAAAACTTGTTTTCTTCTGCGTGGGCGATTAAGTTTTCTGTGGTGTTCCCTGCAAAGTGAATCTTAAGTTCTATGTCGGGGTGCGTGCTTTCAAAAAATCCTTCTATTTTAAAAGTATTTTTCTCGCAAAGTTCTAGGCTTTTGGGGCTAGTGATGGTAAAAGTATTGGATGGAGCCTGTTTATTAGAAAGTAAGGGGTTAGCATAGTTAAACTTGAAGTCACCACAAAGTGCACTCACCTCGTCGTCTATGCAATAAACTCGATAGTTTTTTTCTCCAACAAGACTGGGTGCCCAAGAAATTATTTGTTCTATGTTTTTGTTTTGAGTGGGAGACAAGTAATGACCGTCCACTAAAATTAAAATACCGGGTTCACAGGAGCCACTGATTTGAATTTGTGGAGAAAACACTGTGTCTTGAATGTCTGTAAATCTACAATTGGCTTTTTTTAGCAGGGCATTGATTTTAACTAGGATAGCATCACTTAAAGAATCTAGTAAGGCGGGTGTGATTTCATCTGCTCGAGTGGTGTCGTTTAAAAATTCTTGCAGGGCTTTAGAAAAATCAGAGTTTCCAGAGAGAGGGTTGTCTATGATGATAAATCCTTGTAAAGAATCTTGAATCAAAGTTTGACCTTTTCTTAAAAGGACTTTGTTTCCCTGAAAATCTTCTACTTCTAAAAGTCCCTCTTGCAATCCAGCAAAAAGACCTTTTCGATAAAGACCGATACCACCGCTAGTCCCTCGAATGGCGGCTGTAGCTGTTCCTGTTTTGAATTGAAAAGAACCCGATGCAGAGTTTTGCTTTTGAATATCAAATTGAAGTCGCCCTTGCTTGATATCCAAAGCCGTTTCTTTGCTTCCTTTGGGAGCAAAAAGTTTTTCTAGTGTGACCAATGAGTTTTCTTCTACTGTGATAGAGCTGCCATCTGGAATAGAAATGATGGTTTGAGATTCAAGAAGGGTGCGAATAAAATCGGCTTCCGAAACGCTCATGCTCACTCGAAGGGGCCGCCACGCTCCTTGTGATTTTTTTTGTAAACTGACATCTCCCAATACAGAACGAACTTTGCCAGTAGATGCATTAGCATCAAGAGAACCGAAGAGAAAAATGAAGCACAAGACTGTAAAAAAAAGTTTTTTTTGTGACATGTGTTCTCCTTAAAAGCAATTCAGTTTGTAAATGCGATAAATATAGAATGGTGGCTCTTTTATAAAACTAATGCTTTTTAGTGAAAATAGGATTAAATATAAAAACATGAGGAATAAAAACACTAAAATAATGTATATTTCTTGTTAAGTAGTATTTTTAAAACTTGTATTCGTTTCTTTTTATTTGTAAACGGAATCTAGAGCCTTAAAATTACTATATAAAATATACTGCATTTGTAAAAAACGAGGTTATTTGTCGTGACGGATATCACAGAACCAACAGTAGAAGAGTTTGATGAAAACGGTGACTTGGTAGTAAAAGAACTTGCTAAAGAATATTTGACCAAAGGAGCTTGGCAAACCATTATGTTTCTTTACCAAGAAAAAGATCTAAACACCGGAGAATTTGGGGATCCCAAAGTCACTATCCGTCGTTTTCAAAAATTTAGAGGGGTTTTAAGACAAAGAAGCAAGTTCAATGTGACTAGTAAAGATCAAGCAAAAGCAATCATGGAAACCTTTAACAAATGGTATGATTTTTAATGCCCGACCCGAGTAGTCTGTTTGAAATAGAGTTTTTATACGAGGGGGAGGCTTCTGAACAACCGTGGGGTGATTCTCTTAAAGACCTTGCAAAAAAACTTTTGATAGAAGAAGGTTTTTCTCAAAATGTCAATGTGATTTTTTGCACCAATGAATTTATTCGTGCTTTAAATGCAGAGCACCGTCAAATCGATAAGGTGACCGATGTTTTATCTTTTGAGTGGCACGAGAGCTTTTTGTTGGGGGAAATTTATATCGCACTAGAACAGGTTCAAAAACAAGCACCTTTGTATGGCAATTCTTATCTCGATGAACTAAAACGAGTTTTGGTGCACGGGGTCCTTCATTTGTGCGGTTATGATCACCTTAAAACAAGCGATAGAAAGCGAATGAGAACTCGAGAATGCGAGTTTTTAGGAATCGATTTATACGGGGAGTCCACTTAAAATGATGCTTTTTTGGACTTTATTCCTTTTAATCCTTTCCACTTTATATTCCTTTATAAAAGTAGTTTTTTTAAGCCTATACTCTCGTAAAGAAAAGAGAGATTTGAGTCCTAGAGAAAAACGAATTCACGCTTATGTAGAATCTAATGGCTTCAATGAAAGTATTTCTATAGGCCGTTTGTTCTCAAATATGAGTGTGTCTTTGTTGGCTTATATTCAATGCAAGCCTTTTATTGAAAAGTTTTTTGGCCCCCTCTTGTCTATAGTTGTTTACTTGTTATTCGCTGGCTTAGTGGTTTATGTTTTGACCATCTTTTTACCAAATTTATTGGGCCATATTAAACCCAAACTGCTTTCCATAATACTAGAACCTATTTACAAATGGATTCGACTTCCTGTGATAGTCCCCGCTTACTCGGCTCACTATATATATCATAAGTTGCTTTCTTGGTGTGGCTATGATACTAAATTGAGTTTTTTATCCGAAGATCAAAGAGGCGCTATTCAAGCCGACATGAGCTCTAAAAAAGAAGACGGCTTAGAAGAAGATGAGCGACAGATGATTTTGAATATATTCGATTTTGTAGAAACTCCGGTCCGAGAAATCATGACCCCACGAGTGGATATGTGTGCCATAGATGTAAAGTCTACGCTAAGAGACACCATTCATACCTTAAACAATGAAAGGCATTCTAGGTTACCGGTTTATAAAAACTCCATAGATAATATTATTGGGGTTTTATCCAATAGAGACTTTTTGGAGTGGTTCACAGAACACAGAGACGGTGAATTTAATTTAGAATCTTTAGTGATGCCTGCTTTTTTTGTACCATACGACAAAAAAATAGATGACCTTTTGAATGAACTTCGACGCAATGGGACACAAATAGCCATTGTAATCGATGAATATGGTGGAACCGCTGGCCTAGTGACAGTGGAAGATATTTTAGAAGAAATCGTTGGAGAAATCAAAGATGAAGATGATGTCGAAGAGACTATCCAAAAATTAAAAAATGATCGCTATATTTTAGATCCATTAATGACTCTTTCTGATATTGAATACGAACTTAAAATAAAATTTAAGGTGCCAGAAAATTCTCATATAGAAACCCTTTCGGGGCTTATTCAAGCCACACTAGGGACCATCCCTTCTCCTGGTGCAGAGCTTGAGCTAGAAGGTCATAAAATACGAGTATTAGCGATGGATGGAACCAGAATGGAAAAAGTGCTTTTGATAAAGCCTAGTCCTGACACTTAATTCACGGTGGATTTTATTTTTCCATCATGAAATTGAGTTTCTACAACTTCACCTATTTTTAGTTGATGAGCACTTTTTAAAACTTCCCCTTGAGCATTGTAACTAAGGGTATAGCCTTTTTTAAGGATGTTTTTAGGGTCCAATAAAGCCAGTTTTTGGCTCATGGATTTGAATTTCATATGTTCTAAATCAAAGATTTTTTGACTCCCAAAAATCAAGCCTGTTTGATAGCGAATCAAAATTTCATATTCATTTTTAAGGATCCTGGGACTAGTTTTTTGAAGGGTATTTAAAATATATTTGATTTTTTCTTTTTCTTTGGTAGAGTGTTGGGTGCTTTTATACAACAAAGCATCTCGAATATAAAGGAGCTTTTCTGACTCTTGGGGTAATCGCTTTGTGATTCTATTTTTAATAGATTGCATGATTTCTTGAGTTTTGAACCAAGCCTCTTCATTCTTTTCGATTAAAAACTTAGCACAAGCTGTGGGGGTAATGCAAGCATACCAAGCCACTAGATCCACTAAACTTTGATCAATTTCGTGACCTATCCCGGTCAAAACTGGTTTTGGAAACAAAGCAATTGCTCGGCACAAAGCTTCGCTATCAAAGTAATTCAAGTCTGTTTTTGAGCCTCCACCTCGAATAATGCACACCACATCTAGGTCTTCGTGCACTCTAAGAGTTCCCAAAGCCTCTAAAATGCTATTTTCCGTTTCGTTTCCTTGCATGCGTGCAAAAGCCTCGAACACCTTAAATTGAAAAGGGCTTTCTTGGAGCTGACTTATAAAATCTCGGTGAGCAGCAGAATTTTCACTAGTGATCAAGCCAATTTGAAGCGGGACCAAAGGAAATTCTAATTCAGCATTTTTGCGTAACAACCCCTCTTTTTTAAGATCTTGTAAAATGCGTTCTCTAGTGAGTGCAAGCTCTCCCAAGGTATAAGACGGGTCTATATCCAAAATTTTAGACTGGAATTTACCATAAGGAATATAAAAGTCAGCTTGAACAAACAAACTCACTTTAGTTTGCTCTGTCAAAGCAAAGGGCTTCACTAGCGAAGAAAGTTTTAATTTTAATTTATTGTAGTCATTTCTAAAAGCATATAAACTGAGAGTTGCCACAGGTTTAACATCGTTTGGGTTAAATTCGGCGATGCTTAAATAGACAAGAGCCCCTTGCTCTTTGATTTGAGTCAAAACTCCATGGATCCAAATAGGAGGAACTTTATTAGATATTAAGTTTTTTACAGATTTTAAGTATTGAGTGATAGAATAAGATTTAGTGGGAATCGGCATTAAAAATCCTTTTATTTCAAATTAAAATATAAATAATTAAAGTTAAAAGAATCTTTTAACAAAAAAAAATGTAAATTATATGTTTCGATAGTTTATAGGTTATGGAGGTTTTATGACTATAAAACGATATTTTATCTTGTCTTCACTGTTATTGCTCGTTTCGTGTGCGTCTAACAGTGCTTTGGCAGAAGCGTCTATTAAAGGATCAGAATCCTTGCAAAAAACAACAAATCAAGCATCGATCCCATCTAAAAACACAGATCAAAAGCTAAAAGAAGCTAAAGAATTACAAGATTTAGACAAAACAGACGAAGCTTTAGTCTTATCGCAAGAAGCTTCACTAGAATACCGTTTGGCCTTAGCTCAAAACGAACAAAAAACACTTCAAGAAAAACACGATTCCTTAAAAAAAGAAATCGCTCAAACAGAAGAAAAACTAAAAAAAATGAACGAAAAACTACAAAGTTTAAAGGGTAAAAAATGAGGATATATTTAACGATTTTAGTTTTTGGCCTTGCACTAGTCTTTGCAAACACAGAAAGCTCAGCAAAAACTCCAGACTGGCAAGTGTCTCAATGTTTGGCTGCATTAGAAAAGCTTTCTAAAGAAATCCCTCCTAATGCTTATGAATCCAAAATCAATGTGGCAGAAGCTCTAGAAAAAGTAAGTTTAATGCTAGAACTAGAACAAAAAAAGCCCGATTCACCCCTATTGCAAGCATTTCAGAGCTCTTGCTCTCTATACCAAAAGCTTATCCAAACACAAGCAAGCAATCAAGCAATTTTAGACTCTATACTACAGCTTTTTGAAGAAAAAAACAAACAAATACAAGCACTCATTCAAATGAAAGAAGCCATAGAAAATTTTTATTTAGAAAAAAGCTCTAATATTGCCAGGGATTTAGAAGAAGAAAAAGAAAGAGCAGCCATGACAAGCGAAGAGCTCAAGCAAAAAGCAAAACAACGAGAAGACTCATTAAAAGCAGAAGCACAGGCCAGAGAAGCGGCTCTAAAAAAAGCACTGGATGAAGAACGCAAAAAAGCAGAAGAAAGGCAAAAAGAAGCCAAAAACAAACTCAATGAATTACAATCCAAGCTAATCATGGTCACTCAAGATGCTCGTGGAATTATTCTTTCGATGTCAGACATTCTGTTTGATGTAAACAAGGCCACATTAAAAGCAGACTTAAAAACCAGTCTAGCCAAAGTAGCTGGAATTTTATCGGTATATCAAGAATTTCATGTGATTGTAGAAGGGCACACAGACAACACCGGCTCAAAAGAACACAACCTAAAACTTTCTGAGCAACGAGCCAAAGGCGTTTTAGACTTTTTAGTTGAACAAGGCATCGACTCCAAACGATTGACTTCTAAAGGCCTTGGCATGAGCATGCCCATTGCAGATAATAAAACCAAAGAAGGCCGTCAAAAGAACCGTCGTGTAGATTTAGTGATCAAGGATAAATCTTTAAAAAATGAGTAAATCAGTCTCTGCAATGGAAGTGCGTCAAAACTTTGGTGCCTTACTCAATGAAGTGTCTATTTTAGGAGAAGAAATCATCATAGAACGAGCAGGCAAACCCATAGCCCGTTTAGTTCCAATAGGTGATACAGAAGAATCTAAATTAGACTTTAGAGACATAGTCACGCTTCCAAATCTTAAATAAATTCATCGAAAACAAAAAAAAGGGCTAGAAAAACTAGCCCTTTCACATAAAAATAGCCAAAAACTAGCGATTTTGCTCTAACTGAATAGTGACAGTGGTGGAGTCTGCCACTTCGCTTGGTCCCCAATATTGGATAGGTCCAGGATAGCTATAAGACTCTGTTTGAGCCCATAGTTCTCGTTGAGAGGCAAAGTATTGAAACGGAGCGTCATCTAGTTTCACTAAAGCTTTTTGAATCACAGGTTTGTCTGCACCATGGCGGCGTTCCATATTCATCATCATAGTGATAGGGATACCGGTTGGGATCCAGTTTTCTGTACCTTTAGTAAGGTTTCTAACAGAGCTCATATAACCGTTCATTTTATGAAGGGCCAAGATAGAAGCTGTGAAACCTAAATTATAACAATAATCGGCATCGAAATTAGAAGGAGCAGCACAGCGGCCTTCGTAACCAAAAAAGTGATTTAGAGCTGCAAACTTTCCGGCAAAATCACCACGATTTTTCAATTCTTTGGCCACCATCTCGATAATAAGTTTTTCAGTTTCAATCAAAGAAACCTGCACATTACCATGAGAATCTCTATCTAACATCAATTGAGCTTGGATAGTGGTAGGCAAGCTATTGAGAACCTCTGCAGAGTGGGCACTAATCCACTGAGAAAGTTTCGCCACTTTTTCTGCTTGAGTCAAGGATTCTAGCTCTGCTTCGTGGTGAGCCAAAGCGTCTGAAAGTTCAGAAATCAAAACACCCACATCGGGGATAAACTCGAGTAAACCTTCTGGAATCAAAGCCACTCCAAAGTTTTTACCTTCTTTAGCTCTATCGGCAACAATATCGGCCACATATTGAACCACATCGGCTAAGTTCATTTGTTTTTCTTTCACTTCTTCTGAAATCAAGCAAATATTAGGGTGGGTTTGCAGGGCAGCTTCTAAGCCAATATGAGAAGCAGAACGACCCATCAACTTAATAAAATGCCAGTATTTTTGAGCAGAATTGGCGTCACGCATAATATTTCCAATCAACTCAGAATAAGTCTTCACCGCAGTATCAAAACCAAAAGAAGTTTCCACAAACTCGTTTTTCAAATCACCATCAATGGTTTTAGGACATCCGCAAACAACACAAGATTGATTTTTTTCTTTAAAATACTCTCCAAGAATAGCGGCATTGGTATTAGAATCATCACCACCAATAATAGTGATAGCGTCTAGTTGTAGCTTTTTGGCCACCTCAATACAACGATCGAATTGCTCTGTGGTTTCCAATTTAGTACGACCAGATTGAATAATATCAAAACCACCAGTATTACGATACTCATCCATCAATTTAGCATCGATTTCAATATATTTACCTTCTTCTAAACCCGATGGTCCACCCAAAAATCCAAACAACACAGAATCTTTAGAAATAGACTGAATACCATCAAAAATACCAGCGATAACATTGTGTCCTCCTGGAGCTTGACCGCCCGACAAAACAACTCCAACGCGTAGGGGGGCAGCCTCTTTTCCAGAGTTTGCAATAGCTTCAAAAATAACTATAGGAGAACCATAAGTATGAGGGAACAGTTTTTTAATCGCTTCTTGATCGCTCACAGACTCTGTCGACTCGCCTTTTTTCAAAGCAATTTGAGATTCTTTTTTCGCAAATTTTGCTAAAACAGGCGCTAATTTGGGTTCATAGGCAGCACGAGCTTTACCGAGAACAGAAATATTTTTAGGCATCATCACCTCTAAGGTTAAAGTAACTACAAATTCTTAATAGATTAAGATTCAAAATTAAATTTAGAAAAAAAAACAAACAAACAAACAAAAATACCCTTATAAAAAGAAAAAATGCACTGATACACTCTTTAATTGCTTTTTTTTATTGTAGTTTATATATTAAAGATATGATTCGATACCACGCCTTATCTTTTCTTATATTCAGTGTTTTCTCCATGCACACTTGGGCCCAAAACACCTCTTTACGCTTTGTACCCGAAACCTACACGCTAGGAGTTGTAGAGCAGGGGAGTGTCAACCACATCATATTAAAAGGGGCGAACACCACCTCAAAAGACATTATCGTCGAAACTGCCATGAGTCAAAACACAGGGGCCTCCAATTTCAAGTACCCCTCCAAAATTCAAGCTGGAGCCGCCTTTAGCATCGAATTCGACCTCAACACAGCCCACATGGATGGCAAGTTCATCCATAACATAGTAGTCATAGACACCTCTGGAGCCTATTACACAGCCTCTGTCGAAGGCGAGGTTCGCTCTCCACTTTTCTTCAGTGAAAAACTCTTTGACGCGGGCTATTACAAAACAAAAGACAAAAGAGAATGGACATTTTATGTATGGTCTCACGACAAAAAAACACTCCCCGACTTATCTTTAAGCAGTCTCTCTAGCAAAGATTTTTCCATACAAAGCAAACCTGTGATGCTCAACATAGACAAACTCGAAAACATCCAAGAAGGTGGCAAAGTCCCCGCCCTCAAAGTCACTCTCAAAACAAAGGGAATCCCTAGAGAGGGCTTGAGCCTCAAACAAAAAAGCCTTCGACATTTCGTAGAATTCAAAAGCAAAAACTACCCCAAAGCCACACCAGAAGTACTCATCATAGGCTATTGGAAATAATCCTTTACCCCCTTGCCAAAACAAAACTATAAACTAAATTTGACACAATCGCAACGGGATGTAGCTCAGTCTGGTAGAGTACTTGAATGGGGTTCAAGCGGTCGATGGTTCGAATCCATTCATCCCGATACAAGGCCTTTTCTTTAGATAGGCCTTTTTTTTATGGTGTCTTACCGGTTAAACCCTCTATGTAGCGGGCAACAAACTCAAAACAAGCTCCTAGTTTTGCAAGAGCAATCATTAGCACCAATCATTTAAAGACAGTTAAAAATACAAAAGTGTGTGAATCATTTGGAGTCAGATTCTGAGTGTTCTGGATTGTGCGTGACCACTTGATTCCTTCCGCTTTCTTTGCCTTTATAAAGGGCTGTATCTGCCAATTGGATGCTTTTTTCTACTCCTAGTTTAGAGTTGTATAGGGCCACACCCAAAGTGATGGTGACACTGATTTCTATGTTTTCATGTTTTATTTTTTCTTTGGCGACTTTTTTTCTAAAGCGTTCTGCTACAATAGTGGCACCATTCAAATCGGTTTCTGGAAGCACACATAAAAACTCTTCTCCACCCCAGCGGGCAAGGTAGTCGTATTTTCGAAGGCTGTGTCGTAAAACATTGGCGACAGTTTTTAAAACAGTATCTCCAAAATTATGTCCGTAAGTGTCATTCACTTCTTTAAACTTATCAATATCAATATAGACAAAACAAAAATCTCTTCGACTCCTAGCAGAACGACTGGCTTCGAGATGGATTTTTTCGAACATGTCTCTTCGATTGGGGAGTTTAGTCAATTCATCTGTTTTAGAAATCAATTCCAATTGGATTTTGGCGTCTTCTAACTCTTGGGTGCGTTCTTTGACTAATGTTTCTAAATTATCTCGATGGTTTTCTAGATCTTTGATTTGCTTTTTAATGATAAAATGCATTTGATTAAAAGAAGTAGTTAATAAGCCAAGTTCGCTTTTGCTGTTGAGAACTGGTAGAGGAGTGGTATCAAAATTACCATTGGCAATAAAGTTTATTTTTTGGATGATTTCTTTTAAAGGAAAGGCAAATTTCTTAAACAATATTAAAATAATGAATACAGTAGCAAAAAGGGTGCTTGCTAAGAGTAAAACAATAATGAATGCCATGTTATGGATTAGCTCTTGGATTTCAGATTGAGGTTGTAATGCTAAGGCTCCTATTTGAAAACGAGCATTGTATTGATAAGTGGCAAAATAATTCACCCCGTTGATTTTTAGAAAAGTGGGTTCTTCAATCACAAAAGAAGAGGCTAAAAATCCAGTGAGATCGAAAAAGTTGGCATCTAAAGATTCAGTTAAAATCCTTTGCAGTTCTGGGTGCATCAACACACGATTTCTATTGTCAAATAAAATTAAAAAGCCGTTTTGCCCGATTTTATAAGAAGAGTATTTCTGCCAAATTCGTTTAAAAGAAAAATTAGCCACGAGAGTCCCATTAGTCGCCGCTTTATCATCGACTGTAATGGCAAAGAATTTGTAAGGAATGTTGTTTTCAAAATACCATTCTGAAGAAAAGGCCCGATGCGGAATCACGCTAGAAAAATCCTTAAAAGGAGTGCTTTCGGTTGAGGCTTTGATCATGGAGTTATCACAAATAATTTCATTGTGTTGATTATACAAAGTTACTTTTTCATCGCTTTTAAAAAGTGAAGAAACATCAAAACTCTTTAGATAGCTAGCAGTGATTACAGAGTCTTTAGCTTGTATGGGGCTAGTTTTAGAGAGTAAAGTGAGTTGTTGTCCAAACTGATAGAGATCTTGTTCTATGTTTCCAAGGACTTGCTGTGTATTTTCATTGTTTATTTGAAAAGTAGTTTGTTCTATAGCTTTTTTTTGATATTTAATAAAGAAAAAACCACTCAAACTCATAATGAGTACAATCACAAAAATAAGTAGTGAGAGCGTCTTAATGATAATGCTATTTCTGAGTAGCATTGGCTTTTGTATTTCTTTATACTCGAAAGAAGTAGAGCTCATTATTTAGTTGTCCTTTAATCTTCTTTTTTTTGAGTATGCATAAAGAAAGCCAAAAAAGAGCATTAAAAAGAAAATTCCAACACTAAGATGCTTTTTTAGAGGTGTTTTCTCTTGTGGATTATCTACAGTTTTAGTTTTAGAAATACTTTCAATCTCTTCTATGGCTAGATTCCAAAAAGAGTTAAATTCTTCAAAAGACACCGTTTCCATAGATTCTCTTTCGAGGGCGGCGTTGATTAATGAGTCCCCTTGAAGCAAAATATGATAAATTTTTTGACTCGAGTAAAGCTCTGGAATTTCCATTAGAGCCCAAATAGAGCTGAACATGTTTCCTAATATTTCTTCTATTTTACTCCACTCTGTAATGCTGGGGTAGGCTTTTCCATTATTCAAGCTGTTCACAAGGACATTATAAATCGGAACTTTTTTCCATTCTTCTAAAACTTTCTTAGAAGGGGGCAAAAATCCAATATGTTGGTTGTATGAGTTTAAAAATTCATCTTGGGTTAAAAACAAAAGCAATTGCATGGCTTTGGATTTATCAGAAAACTTGGCTGGAATCGCCAAGTGACTCCCTCCGATAAAGCAAATACTCCCTTTTTCTCCAATAGGTACAGGAAAGCTAAGCACCCCGTCTTGGCCAATTCGTGAGTTTAAAAGTCCGCCTTCTTCTGTTTTATAACGAGTTTGCATAATGGTTTCAGAGGTGTTTAGGATAAATGCAATTTCACCGTTATTGAATTGTTGTGATATTTGAGCTGTATTTAAGGTTAAGTTTTGGGGGTCTACAAGAGTGTCTAGTACAAAATAAAGATATCGAGCGATGCCTTTAATGGTAGATTCAGAGAGTAAATTGGACCGATAAGCGATGGAGTCTTTGGATATAAAGTCACCTCCATTCGACCATATCCAAGGGGCAAAATTATGAGGGATGTTCCAGTCATTTCGACCTGGAAAGGCATAAGGTTGAATGGGAGTGCCGTCATTTAGTTTTAAGTTGGCTTTTTTTATTTTGCGAAGAGATTGAATGAAACGGGGGTAATTTCGGATGTCTTTGGCTTCGAGATTGAGTTCATTTAATATCTTTTGATTTGCAAGAAGGGCTCTAGCATCGATAAACCAAGGGACCGCGTATATATTAGAATCTCCTTCAATGTGAGTGGTTTCAAAGCTTACCGGCACAAAACGATCGGGTTGGATTTTATTGAGATTTGAATTTAAAGATAAAAGCTCGTCACGAGATGCAAAATAAGGCAACCAAGTGGAGCCTAGTTGGACTACTGCAGGTAAATCCTTTCCTGTGCTAAGGGCTGTAGAAATTCGGTTCCAAGCTTCTCCCCAATCTAAAACCACAACTTGGGTTTGAATACCTGTTTCTTTGGTAAAAAAGGCGAGCTCCTTCTCTAATTTTTCTTGAGGAGAGGCTCCATTTGGCATGATCCAAACTTCTAGGTGTTTAGTTGCAAAAACATTTGTTAGAAGCGCAATGCTTAGCATAAATATTAGTTTTTGTAGCATTTTTCTCTCCATTTTAATTGGGCATTTAAACTGTTATTTACAAATTTAAAATAAAATGATTCTAGTTTAAATGTTTTGTGCATTTTTAAGCGTATATGAAATTGAATATACACTAATATATAGCTTTCAGCTTGTTTTTTTACACTGTATATAAAATATATTAAATAAAGCATGATTGTTGATTTTAGATTCAATTGTTTCTTTTTTTACAAAGTGTGTGACTAAATCACATTGAAAGGTGTTTTTTGCATTAAATCGGCTGTTTTTTATGATTTGAGTCTATTTCTTGAATGCTTATTCAAAAAAAATGACTTTCTATATTTTTTTTTTACTATCTTATCTCAAATGTTAAACCTTATTCAAGGAGTTTTCAATGAAAAAAAAATTATTAGCACTTTCTTTAGCCACAGTCCTTTTTAGTGGTTGCTATGGTAGCTATGGTTTATTTAAAAAAGTGCATGAAATAAACGGTTCCTTAGGAAATAAATGGGTGAACTGGATTGTCCATTGGGCAGCTTGGATTATCCCTGTATATCCTTTAGCTTTATTCGCGGATTCTTTGGTTTTGAACAGTTTAGAGTTCTGGACCGGTTCTAACCCAATTGCTTCGGGCGATACTTTTTATGAAACCGATGCCGAAGGTAATTCAGTTGCTTCTGTTAAAAACGAAGATGGCACCATGTCTCTCACTTACACAGATACCAAAGGTGAACAATCTCAATACACTTTTGAAAGAGATGAAGATGTGTTGCGTGCCCTTGATAAAGAAGGCAACATTGTAGGGATGTACCTTATCGCTCAATAATTGTTGTAGTTCAATTATTCTTATTTAAAGATAAACCCCGTCATTGATTATAATTTCGGGGTTTTTTATTTTTAAACTAAACGAGTGTTGTGGAGTTCTTGCCAGGGAAGTCCCCATTTTCCAATTTCATTCATAAATGGATCTGGATCAAACTCTTCCATGTTAAACACCCCTTGACCAGACCAAGTCCCTCTAAGGATCATGGCTCCTCCCAGCATGGCGGGTACTCCAGTAGTGTAACTCACGGCTTGAGATTTGACTTCATTAAAAGCTTCGGCATGGTCACAAATGTTATATACAAAGTAGGTTTTGTCTTTTCCATCTTTTTGACCAGTGATTTGACAACCAATGCAAGTCTTACCGGTGTAATTTTCTCCTAAAGATCCTGGTTCGGGGAGTAAGGCTTTTAAAAATTCTAAAGGCACAATATCGACACCGTTAAAGCGAACGGGGTCTATTCGTGTGAGGCCAACTTCTTGAAGTACTCGTAGATGGGTCAGGTAGGCTTCTCCAAAGGTCATCCAGAATCGTGCTTGTTTGATTTCTGGGAAATGTTTGGTTAGAGACTCTAATTCTTCGTGAAAAAGCAAATAACTTTCTCGTTCACCAATTCCCGGGTAGTTGATTTTTTGATGGATGGACATAGGCGGGATTTCAATGATTTCTCCATTTTTATAGTAACGGCCGTTTTGAGTGATTTCGCGAATATTAATTTCTGGATTGAAGTTCGTAGCAAAAGCTTTGCCATGGTCACCAGCGTTGCAGTCGATAATATCCAAAGTATCCATTTTATCGAAATGGTGTTTTTTGGCGTATGCGGTATAGACATTGGTCATTCCAGGGTCAAATCCAGAGCCCAAAAGAGCCATGATGCCAGCTTCTTTGAATCGATCGTGATAAGCCCATTGCCAGCTATACTCAAATTTGGCCAAGTCTTTGGGTTCGTAATTGGCTGTATCTAGATAATGCACACCTTCTTGCAAGCAAGCGTCCATGATGCTAAGGTCTTGATATGGAAGAGCAATGTTCATGACTAATTTTGGCTTAAAATCGCGTATGAGTGCGGCCACTTCGCTGGAATGGTCTGCATCGACTTTGGCTGTGTTTACAGGGATGTTGGTGATGTCTTTGGCAATGGCGTCGCATTTGGACTGAGTGCGACTGGCTATCAAAAGCTCAGAGTAATCGCTGCTGTTTTGAGCACATTTGCGAGCCACTACATTTGCTACGCCCCCGGCGCCAATAATGAGTACTTTAGACATAGGTTCTCCAGTAAAAGGTATGAAGTTTTATGGTTAAATAAAGATGGTGAAAATTTAGTATGGCGGTTTTAAGTCGTCAAGTAAATTTGCTTAACTTGTATAGAAATATACTCTAAAGGAGTTAAATATCCAAGTTGTTTCCTCGACCTCTTGTTCAATTTCCATTCAACCCACTTCCTCCCTAATCAAGCCCTCGAACAATCTCCCCTTCGGCAGATGCTCTCGAAGGCTCAAGTATCAGGATATTTATTTGAAAGGCTATGAAACAGTCATCGAAAAGCAGAAAAATTCAGGTGAATATATCAATAGATATTACGACATCCGCGAACTTCCTTCTCTTGAGGGAACACACCATCGGATGTATATTTTGGAAGACTCAAGCTCGAAAGAGTTGCCTAGGAAAAACATTAACTAAGAATCAAATTTTCTGTTGAAAAAGTGAAGCAATTTAGATCGCATTGTTTTATTGTGTGAGGATGTTAACCTGCTTAGTAATTGGTCTTGTTATGAATTAGGCTCCTCTGTAGAACTGTTAGTTCCAACTGTTAGAGCCCTAGCTTTTGAAGAAACTTATAACGCCTCAGCACAAAGTATTATAGCTATGTTTGTGGAAAATATAGGCAATATTAAGTTAGATGGGTTTGAAGTTCGTTATATGTCAAAAAAACAGGTGCCAGTGTTCTCGGCAATCATTATTCCAATTCTCAGTTATTTTATTTCTCTCACTAATCGAAGCCCTTGATATGTGCCGTATCCAGAAGTAAAATTATCCTCGTGGGCCCCAAAATTTAAGTTTATCAATGAATCATACAAAAAGCCACCCTTACACGTCGTGATTTCATGACTAAAAATACTCTTTCCAGGAAGCATCACATTCTCACAAATAAGACCAGCCATATCGTAAAGCCCATAATCATTCGGCTTTTTCATACCAACTGGTTTCGACTCTTGTCGGTACACACCATACTTTTCTGAAATAGCAATTCCCTCACCAAACCATGCATACTGAGACGCGAATTCTATACTTTTGCTATTTCCCCAAACAAAGCTCCTTCCAGTTTTCCCTGCTTTAGCTAAAGCCATCCATTCATCATAATAAGGCAAACGATAACCATTAGCATTTTTATTCACTTGAACATGGATCCAAGCATCACCATCATTTTTATGTTTTTCAAGGAAACTCGATGAATAGACATCAAAACTACCATCAGGATATAATTTAGGAAAATGATTATTACTACTAAATTTTTTGAAAGAATAAACAGGTTCAAAGCCATCACGAATACTTCGTACATTTGCATAAGCCAATGCAGTGTACAGATACACTTTAATGGCAGCAGAATCGTGAGCATCACAGGAGCCATTCTTGATGGTATTTTTCTTTTTTTCTATCCAGTAATTATGATATTTAAGTGATGATTTTCTCTGAGATCTTGAATGTACCGGAATAGAGTCCCATAAGGTCTGTACTATTTCACAATTAGTCACCTTATACTTATCAACAGCTAAATCGACATCCATTGAGGAAATCCTTACTGGATCAGGATAAATTCTATTTTCAAATTCCATCTCAGGGTCCAAATAGAATGTAATTTCCTTTAACGAAAAATCACTCCCATAAAAGCCCAATTCATGGGATTGACTAGATAGATCTATTTTTTTCATTCCTACAAGAATATTAAAGGTGTTTTTCATACTGGATTTAGCCAAATACTGAACATTTGCCGATTTTACAAGCTTCCCCGCATCAATTTGTATGCAAGCATCGCTCTGCAATCTACTTGCTAATCCAGACACTTTCCAAACACCATCAACAGAGTCTTCAATGCACAACGACACTATGGAGTTTTTCTCCAATTCAATCCAAGATACTGAATTCTGCTGCAAAGAAACAAAAATAGTATCTTCGCTTGTTATAGAAATCCCTTTTGACCAAGAATCCACGTTAGTCTTCTTATCAACAAGAATAACAGCCTTGGAATACTTTGATAATGCGGATGAACAGTCGTTCTCTATACACTGAACAGTTCCTATGTTCTTTCCATCTAAAGAAAAAACTATAAATTCTGCGGCATAGATTGAAAGAGCGCTCAAGAAGAATATAAACAATGTCTTTTTCATAAATCACCTCACCTTTTCTTATTGCATTCTTTGTTTTGAAGGCAATCCCATTGGTTTTCATAAATAATATTTCCATCTTCGTCCCGTAAACGTCTGTTTGTTCCAGTTTTTACAACTGGAGTTTCACGGAATCTCAATCTAGGGCCAGATGGTATCATTTATGCACAATAGAACATATAAAGAAAAACATATCAGAAAATGTTTCAAAGCATCCCCTATAGTAATTGAATATTAAGCTTATTTATCTAGTATAAATAATAACTTTTGATTTGACAAGTTCTTTTCTGCCTGAATTCATGCACAAAAAAGTAGATTTTTCCATTTCTTCCATCCATTCCTTATGCTGTTCCAGCAGCAGGGAGGCAATCAGGCGCTCGATACAGTTCGAAGTCCTGATCCTGCGCCACCATCCTTCGTTAAAATCAAAATAGGTTATTGATTCTTCAATGTTGTTTTCCAACCACTCCGCAAAGGCCTTATTTTTTTTGTTTTCGAACCAGAACTAGATAGCTCCTCGCAAGGCCATTATGCAACGTTGCCAAGGAACCGCTGGGAATAAGACTTTTCTGAAATCATACTCATTTATTTAACTCTTAATCAATGACTGTCACCACACCAATACTACTCAAAAAAAGTTTTTATCTCCAACGAATCACTTCGACCATATTGATCAGTGTACACCAAAGTCCAGTTAATCGTAGTATCCTTAGGGAGTGAGAGCTCTTCTAGTTTGCTCAAATAATACATTTTACGTCCTTTCAAAGGTTCTGGATAAACTGTAACTATATTTTGGCAAGGCTCGTCCCATTTAACGGAATAATCACCCAGATATTCAAAGTATTCTTCAAACTCAACTCCATCTAAGAAGTTCCTGGCTTCAAGTGTATAGCTAGAAATAATGGTGTCCGACGATAAATGATTTTTTTTTCTATCAATAACGGAAAAGGTCTTTTTTAGGAGGTTTTTGTTTATGGTTGGAATCTCTTGATACGGTATATAATCCATCAATTTATATTTGCCATAATTCAAAAAAATAGTATCCCGATTCTCAGAAGCCATATCATATTCGTCGAGATCGAGGTCAACATAATACGACATACACCCCTCACTATTCTTCATACCAACGTAATAGAAACTTTCTTCTTTTATAAATAGCATATCGGTCGATGAAGTAGTTACAGTAACCGTATCTAAAGAGTCCCCTGATTTAGGCTTCAAAAAAGACACGATATATCCTTCAGGCATTTTTTCTGAATCTTTAAGTGCATCTAATTCCAAAGAAAATATGTCTTTTTCCGTATAATTTTGATCCACATCCACCATTCCAAATGCATCTTCATCAGAAACATTTGTGGTACATGATGTAAGAAAAATAAAAAGTGCTAAAAGCAATAATTTGAACATTTAGTTTAGTTTCCTCACTAATCTAAAGCCACTCATTCCTGCAGCATAATTTGGAGACGCATATCCATAATCTAACCATTTCCAGTAAGGACCAATATCTACTATGCCTATTTTATGAGACAACACCGTCCAATAATTACCACCTTTGTTACAAGACGGTTTATTAGTTAATTTCACAAATGGATTATTTAATTCAAATAAAACAAATTCTTCAACTAAACCAAATACATCATATAATCCATAACCATTAGGTTTCAATAGCCCCACTGGTTTAGAATCATTTTTGAAATCAATTTCTGATTCTTTAACTCCAAACCATGCATACTCAAGAGCTTGTTCTACATTTGCACTTGAATCACCCCAAGGAGCATCATTTGTTAAATCACCGCCTCTTGCAAAAATCATCCATTCATCATAATAGGGCAATCGGTAACCACTAGATTTTGGATTTACTCTAACTTTAACCCAACTATTTTTCAGTTCTCTTTTTTAGAATTTAAAACTATTTATTACTTTATCTGCCGAACGAGTCGCAAACCTTGGTATGTCTTCATCTTGTTATAATCATTGCAATAGGAACCAAAATTTAAGGCCTTAAGGGAATCGGTTAAAAAGCCCCCCTTGCAATATGTGGTGTGAACATAGCCGTCCACAGTTCTTTGTGCAAGGACGTTTTCGCAGACGAGTCCAAACATATCGTAAAGGCCATAGGCATTGGGTTTCAGCATACCCACAGGACGGGATTTTTGCAGTCTTTGTCCACAAGAATATTTTAGCCAGTCTCTATCCGATTTATCATTCGGATTCATTTTAGAATACATGTCTTCCTGATCCCTGACGCCGAACCATGCATATTGAGCGGCTATCGTTGAATCTTCATCCCGCCCCCAAATATAATGCCTATAGTTTTCACCAGCCCGTGCAAGAGCCATCCACTCGTCTTGATTGGGCAACCGGTATCCGTTGGCGTCCTTGTTGATGTGGACACAGACCGATGTCTGGATATCGAAAAAAGTGGCATTACCCACCCCAAAACTGCCATCCTTTTTAAAACCATCACCATACGAAAGAATGTCACAACCTTCCAGCCGATAGACCGGCTGGAGTCCATCCCTAATGCTACGGTTGTTCGCATAAACAATAGCGTGATACAGATAAATGCGGACAGCGGCAGAATCATGAGCGTTGCAAAAGTCACCTTTTATCATAGACTTTTTCTTATTTATCCAGAAAAGATAGTTATCCCTATACTGGAGATAAAAAGGCTCCCGACCCAGTTCGGATGGTATGGAATCCCACAAAGTCTGGACAAATTCGCATTCCGTTACCTTGTATTTATCCACGGCGAGCACTTCGTTCATCTCTTCATGCCGCAGGGAATCGTAGTATATTACTTTACCATAACGGGTAAATGTGCTTTTCCCATTGTACCCGAGCAAATGCTTTTTTCCTCTTAAGTCGATATACTTCATGCCGATTAAAAGGTTAAAAGTATAACCGTTTCCTATTTTAGTGGCATATTGAATCTTACCGGATTTCACGTAATTACCTGAATTCAACTGAATACAACTATCAGAAGTTTTTTTGTAAGAAAAATCCTTAATTTTCCAAAAGCCTCCTTTTGAATCATCAATACAAACGGAATAATCGGTATTTTTCTCCAGTTCAAGCCATTGCTCCGATTTTTTTAGAGAAATATGGATCGTGTCCTGAGTAATATAGCGTATGTAATGAGGTTCTAAAGGAATGGCATCTTTTCCTATGGAACGACCAACATTGACCAAAGCCTTGGGCCCTTTAGTCCTATTGCGTTCATTGAACGCAGAACCGTCTATTTCATACAACGAGTCAACAGAAGCAAATGCGATCGCAGCCATTGCCACAAAAGAAAGAAAAGAAATTCTAATTGATTTTTTCATAAGACACCTACCATTTATAACATTTGCTGTTCGAGCGGACACAATCCCATTGATTTTCTGTGGCAAACCATCCGTTCCCTGTAGAAATTCTTTCGTTTGTCCCAGTATTAACCACGAATAACGGCCGATATCGAAGACGGTCTCCAGATGGAATGCTATTCGCCATGATATTTCCTTCATTGAAAGCAAAATAATAGTATTGTTCGGGAGCATTAGAAGGGTCGGCAGGATCTTTATATAAATCGGTCAATCCAAAAGAATGAGCAATTTCATGGACAATTGTATTCAGGGATGCGCTTCCGTTCAAGTGACTGCCCCAGACCATGCCGCCAATGACAGAATGGTCCGTCTCGGATTTGAAATTGTTGATTGTAATCTGAGCCGCATCTGGGTCGTCTGGGACAAAAGGATATACGTCTGCATATAATTTATATTCACAATCACCTTTTAAGGATGCCCCAGATATTTTTGCTACAAAATTATTTCCATCTCGACTTGCAACACTCATTTTTACAGGGACATCTTTATCACCACAGTCACTTTCTAGTTTCATCGATAAAATGTTGGATTCGCAGACATCTTCATCTACTTGGCATACCCTCTCAAAAGCATTGTAGTTTTTAAGTTTTATTTTTCCGTCGGTGAGAGTAAATTTCCATCGTATCCGCATTTCATTGATTCCCAAAGCAATATGTTTAGTCCAACTTCGTTCCATCGCAGTATTGTATGCACTTATCGCATTGTTGTAATTTGTTATAACATAATTAAAAGCGGAAACATCTATCTCGCCTTTGTTATATTTTACCTCAGCATCATTAAGTTCTTTTTCAGCAGTTTCGAATTCTTTTTTTTCTTTTCCATAACCAAATTCATCGTTCTCTAAAATTATGTTATAAAACTTACTTACAATCGGAATATTCATTGAACCATCAAAAACTTCACTGTCATCCATCAAATCAACAACGAGAATGTTATCGACGCCAGCAGTCTCTATACCTATAGAACTAGGCTCTATTTCTATAAAATCTCCCGTCGTCACTACCTGGGACATCACTCTATTATAATTATCCTGAACGATTTTCTTTGTATAACATCCATTTTCATTTCCTATATTGCATGTATTTCCATATTCATCGCCAAACTGTACAAAATAAATAGAATTAGTCTTGTTTGTGTATTCAATAATATGCAAATATCTTCTTTTGTCAACATCTCCATAATACACAGCATAATGTCCCATGGGTAACGATATTTCTTTTGTGCAGCCCGCATCGGAACAAACATCCGTTCCTACAACAATGTCTTTTTGCACAATTTCCTTTTTTTCATTTATCTTATGCAGATGATATTCCTTCTTTGACTCGGGATCAACAAAAACTTTTACTACCGCCATTTTGCCTTTCAAGACGGACATATAAACGTCTTTTCCGCGTTCTACATAATCTTCTAAATTTGAAAAAGGGTCTCTATCGTAACCATATTGATGGGCATCGGACTGAAGAAACCAGGCAAGAGTCTGATCCCACTTAAACGTTACAACATCTCCGTCTCCATACGATTCATAATCATAATCTCCACTTATTGGAGAGGTCTCGTGGCTTGTCTCATAACAATTAGGATTATTGCTTTCATTACAATCTTCTATGTGAGAAGTTCCTGAAACTTTATCTTCATCGCAAGCAATTAGTAGAAGAATATTCATTATAAATACAAGTAATTTTAACATTATATCAAAGCCCTCTTACTTAGCCTCGTAATAGAAATAGTCAGAAACAGATTTCATATGAATGACAATCCCTTCCTTGTAATTTCCAGCGTCTTGTGGACGCTTTGAGAAAAATAATGGTTTTCCCTCGTTCTTCGTCATTGTTTGGAAAACATAATGACCGTTTTCTTCTCCATTTTGGTAAACGTCAAATTCAACTGGTGGAATATCTTCATAGATTTTCCCTTCATAATTTTTTACCCACATTTTTACATGAGCTTTTGATTTGTTTGTTTTCTTATGTTTTTTTATGGTTGCTTTCCACACTCTTGCATAGGGAGATGTCGCCAAATACTCTCTGTAATAGCTTCCAGAAACAGCGCTTATCAATGGAATTACGGGTTTTACTGATACCACTTGACCTTCTTCATTTAAAACTCCAAAAGAAGTCGCTTTATTTGGTTTTGCATACGCATAAACACCTAAAGCAATTTGATCCGTCTTACGTTCTTCTGACAACAAATCATTAGCAGGAACAAAATCATTCTTCTGACCCGCCTTCAACAGAGGAGATCCTTCCGCTAAATTGATTCCTGCATCGTAGTTCATATACATGTTTTCACCGCTAGGATTACTTTCATTTGCAAACTTCGGATCTCCTACATAAATATTCGTTCCTGCATAAGCATTTGTAAATGAGGAATTTGTTGCAGAATAACCTGTTACTACTTCTAAAGAACATTCACCTGAATTACATCCAGAAACAGTATTTTTCCAAAAAATGGTGTTCCCGATTGTACCATTAGCAGAACCACCTAAAGCACCATTGGCTGTTGTCGCTGTATTTGCAAAGAGAGTTGCATTCCATATATTAAGTACAGAGTTTTCATTATACAGAGCTCCACCAGCTAGGCCTGCATTATTCCCATAAAAAACGGTATTTCCAATGTAACTGGAGGCATTTTGCAATACAATGGCACCGCCATCTTTTTTCGCCGAATTACTGAGGAACAAAACGTTTAATATATTCGTTTTGCCGTTGGTCATAACAGCACCAGCATTACCAATTGCCGTATTACTAGAGAAACGTATGTTTTCAAGATTCAATGTATCTGTTGAGAATAAAGCACCACCATTCCCGTTAGATTTCGATGAAGAGATAAGAATATTTTTCAAATTTAACTTTTGATTTAATGTATTTATCGCACCACCGTTGTCCGTATTGTACCCCTTTGAAATGCGAAGTCCTATAAGGCTACGTGGAGAACGACCTTCTATCTTTATGTGAGTTGTATTTCCAAGATCAATAAGAGGAAGTTCATTTTCGGAATTTAAATCCCAAAGATTTGCTGTATTTCCAACTAGTTCAAAACCTACTTTCCATGGGACAATTCCATCTTTGTAATTTTCGGTCACGTCCCACACCCCTCCTACCATATTGATTTCACGACCTGTTTTGTTTGCCGTTTCAAGTACTGTTGCAAAATCACCTATAGCTGTTTCTGCGGTATAGCCATCGCAACCTTGCTTGCACTTAGTCTGCGGATTCCAGTAAATACGATAATTGGCACTTTTTTCAAAATTGAAAATGTAGTTAGCAGAAAAAGCCTCTATAGGGAAACCTGAAATTTGATTACGCTTAAGAGATACAGTAACAGCTGTATTTGATGAAACTAGTTCCACTATTTTAGAAGAGGAACCATTTACTTTAACTTGTATATCGTCTGCATAAACAAACATTTCTAAACTAGATATTGATAAAGGCAAAACAGAACGGTAGCGGAATATACCCGAATTAAAGAACGGGCCAAAATGTTCCTCACTATGAGAAATTTCTGTTGCACGCGGTTCTTGTGATACTGAAGACTGTGGCTCCATTACGAATTTACGAGCATATACGCTACCCACAAGATGTGAACGTGAAGGCATACGCACAAATGCTGATGGGGCTATTATGTTACCATAATAAAGACCGTCTGTTCCTAAATCTACAGCATTTCCAACAATGTTCCATGTTATTTCACTTGGATTACCACCTATAACAGAAAAACGATTTCTGTCACCAAAACGAACATTGTTCAAAACACCAATGGAAACAGGGCCAGAAGAAAGATCAAATGAAATTTCTACATCTGGTTCTGTGTAAAAATTCTGAAAATGATAGACTCCAGAAGAAAGACGTACTTTAGACCTAGAATTAGCGTAGAATAAGCCATAGTTTCCAGGTGGAAGCGTAATAGACTCATCTAACTTAACTGAAATTGGAGTAATACCAACAGAAAAATTTGGAATATTGACAACAGGTTTTAAAACAGAAGCAATATTCTTTGTTTTGGCAGTTACATTATTTTGTTCTCTACAAGGAACAGCATAGAACAGGTTGCCATTGATATTTGCTCGTTCACGCAAGAAACAATCACCAGAAACATCTACATCACCATAAATTTTTGAATTTGCCCCCAATTCCAGCTTTGATCCAAATATATTACCAAGTCCCATAGAATTATCACGGAAATCTACCGTATCTGCAATGACAACATATCCTTGATCCATTGAAGCTATTATAGGAGAATAATCAACATAATCGTCTTCATTTGAGGAATTACAATCTAGACAGGTTAAACTAACATCAGAAACAAAGACTGAACTAGAATATTTTCCCAAATTAAATTCAAATCTTGCGTTACTTACATTGCCTGATTGCATTTTGAAAGTTTTTGTTACCATTTGCCCATTAATGGTAGCTGAAACTTCACCAAATTCAGCAAAAGCATCATAGGG
>Ga0209075_1000030_pt1 | contig 104069 bp, 71 predicted proteins | sample Stecom2011_FD_187523 | JGI IMG/M metagenome (GOLD analysis project Ga0209075, IMG submission 187523) | Agricultural soil microbial communities from Utah to study Nitrogen management - Steer compost 2011 (SPAdes) (version 2) | ecosystem: Environmental > Terrestrial > Soil > Agricultural land... | reverse complement strand
ATCACACCTGTAGAAGAGATTTCAAAAAGCTCTTTTCCTGTGCCAGACAACACACTAAACTCAAGCTCATTGAATGGAGCCTTTGTGTCGGGGTCATTTGCCACTACAGTGCCTACCACACTGCCAGCAGGGCTGTTTTCTTCGACAGAGAAATCTTGGTTGGCTATGTTTGGTGCCTCGTTCACATCTTCTATATTAATAGTGACTGTGGCGGTGTCACTCAAACCACCACCGTCTTGGACTACCACTTCTAGCGTATAATTTTTTTGAATAGTCAAATCTAATACAGCCCCTTCTTTGACAGTGATCACACCTGTAGAAGAGATTTCAAAAAGTTCTTTTCCTGTGCCAGACAACACACTAAACTCAAGCTCATTGAATGGGGCATTGATATCAGGGTCACTGGCTATTACAGTACCCACCACTGTACCAGCAGGGCTATTTTCTTCGACAGGGAAATCTTGATCAGCTATGTTTGGTGCCTCGTTCACATCTTCTATATTAATAGTGACTGTGGCTGTAGCACTCAAACCTCCACCGTCTTGGACTTTCACTTCTAAACTATAAGAATCCTTGCTTTCATAATCCAAAACAGCACCCTCTTTTACGGTAATCACGCCTGTAGAAGAGATTTCAAAAAGCTCTTTTCCTGTGCCAGACAACACACTAAATTCAAGTACATTAAATGGAGCATTGACATCAGGGTCGCTGGCTATTACAGTACCCACCACTGTACCAGCGGGACTGTTTTCTTTAATTGAAAAAATTTGGTCTAGAATAACAGGTGAAGTATTAGGTGAAGCGTCTGCATCTTTTATACTTAAAGTAAAAGAACCAGATTTTAAATTTCCTGGTAAAACAGCTCCCATTAAATTAAACACCATCAATTGAAATGTTTCCAAACCCTCTACAATACCATCTAAACGAGGGTGCACAAAGACTTCATTGTTTAAGTCTGGTTTCAAAAAGCCTTCTTTTATGGTCAAAGTAGCGGTGTCTCTTCCACAGATAGGCATTATTTTTCCATTATTTAAAGGTCCAAAATCACTCCAGTGTGCTACTCCTATTGGAGCCGTTTCAGAAGTATCTATTTCAAAACAATAATCAAAAACTACATCTGTTTCTGGGAGAATATCCAGAGTGATATTCACTTTTTGATCTTCATTGCTTTCAATAAAAACACCACTTCCAAGTGCAGTTGGATCTATATTTAATACAGGGGGATCAAAAGGAACATATAAAAAACCGGAACCATCAAAATTAAAATTAATTGTCACTTTTTTTGCAAGCAATTGCCCCGCCAAAGTCATATGTTGTTCAATGCTAATAGTTCCTGTACTAATAAAAGTCCCTTGTATAGAATCTGAAGCACTTATAGAAGGAACTGCAATATCATTGTCCACATAAAACAAGAGATTGCCAGCATAATCTGAATTTTGAATCTCTTGGTAAGCACCCGTCCAAACACCCGCTTCATTCACAGCGTCAGTCGCCATATAATAAACTTTTATTGTTGGATGTGGACCAAAATTTATATTGTTTTGGATAAAAATCCTGGTCAATCGACCACCACTAGGCATTCGAACAATAAGATTTCCTGGATTATCAAAAGAAATTCCTTCTAAATAATAATCATAAGGCCCCTCTCCCTCTGGAACATCTATATAGGCAGTAGAATTATTGAGTGTTATTTTAGGGTTAAAAACTTTACCTGTATAATCTACTCTTGGAATAGATAAATCCTCTTTAATCACGGGAACAGTTTCGGGACACTCCTCCAAAGGATATTTAGGTCCATTAAGACTTTGTAAATATTTATCTGCAATAGTGCCCCCAACACAATGAATCCCATTAAGAATATTAGGGCCAGTAAAGTTTGAAGTATAAATACTCCCTAAAACCCTCACCGGGCCCGTAGAAATAGTATCTATACCATCGTCAAACTTCATGTCTCCACCGATTAAAATAGGGCCACCCACATTATGATTTGTATTCGCTAAAGTAAAATCTCCATCTGCAGTTCCAAACCAGCCTACTTTGTCTGGAATAGAGATTTCACCACCCTTAAAGTCTATGCCATTTTGACCAAATATCTTATATTTCATAAGATAATCCCACTCCGCTTGTTGAGCAGCTGTGTCATTGAGATCAATGGATTCGAAATAAAAGGGTTCCACGCTTGCAGCAAACAATGCTGTAAGATTCATAAATAAAATCAATAAACTCAATTTTATTGTATTGTATATTCTATTCAAAAACATGCCCATTCCTCCTCACCCCTATGACTACGCAAAGTTTACATTTCACAACAATAAATAAAGATAAAGACAATTTGTAAACTTTCCTTTACAATAATATAACTTGTAATACTTTAAAAAACAAGTTTTATTTTAAATTCTATAAAACAATGTGTAAATATTGTAATAAATCGTGCTTTTTATAATCATTGTTAGCCATTATTTACATCGTTCCATGTATTAAAATTAAATCTTTGAATAATTAAAATAAATAGACACGACAAAAACTAGCTTCAGTATTATAAATAATGTTTAAATTGTAAAAATGAAATAATAGAGTTATCCAGTTTGAAAACTCTAAATTGAAGCGATAAAAATTCACTTAAAACATTTATTCAAATAAAAAAAGCCCTGTTTTTATCAGGGCTTTGAATAGTATTGTAAAATTTTAATCTAATCGATGCATTTCTATGCGACGATTGAGTTCACGACCTTCTGCGGTTTTATTATCTGCAACAGGCTCTTCGTCTCCATGACCATAGGCTTCCATGCGCGATTTAGGGACGCCTTGAGAAGCTAAATAGTTGATCACTGATTGAGCCCTTTGCTGTGATAACTTTTTATTAGCGGCTGGTCTTCCGACATTATCAGTGTGACCATGAATCTCTATTTTTACAGATTTATTCTCGGGAGCTAAAAGCTGTTCTGCAATGCCTTTTAAGACTCGCTTTGCATTGGGTTCTAGCACAGAACTACCACTTTTAAAAGTAACTCCTTCTAACTTCACATTTTCTTCAATTTGTGGCACAGGACAACCGTTATTGCTTACAGCCCCTGAATCTAAGGGACAACGGTCTAGCCCAGTACATACATCTTTGAATTTATCGAGCATGTTCTTTTGAGTGACCCATGGATCGCAAACACCATCACCATCGGTATCTGGATTATCTAGAGGACAACCGTCATTTTCTTTTTCACCTGCTTCTAATGGGCATTTATCGAGCCCTACACAAACTCCTTCAAAGAGTTTATGCAAGCCTTTTTCTGTAACCCAAGGGGCACAAACACCGTCATTATCTAAGTCGGGGTCGTCGAGTGAGCAACCTTGATTTTCTATAGGTCCAACCTCGGTGGGACACTTATCCACACCTTGACAGACTTCTTTAAAGGCATCTTGCATTCCTTTTTCTAGTACCCATGGAGAACAAACACCGTCTTTATCTGGGTCGGGGTCGTCTGTGGGGCAACCTTGACTTATTGTAGGGCCAGCTTCATTAGGACATTTATCAATTCCAGTACATATATCTGCAAAACGATCTGATTGATTTTTTTCACTCACCCATGGATCACAAAGGCCGTCGCCATCGGTATCTGGATTGTCAAAAGGACAACCATCATTGTCTGCAGGGCCAAAATCATAAGGGCATCTATCTAAAGCCTTACATTTTTTGATAGAAGGATCTTTTGCATTTTCAAAGTAATAACCCATTTTCTTTTCTGTGACCCAAGGATCGCACAAGCCATCCCCATCGGTATCTGGATCTGGCCATGGACAGCCACCGTTTTCTTTGGGGCCTGCTTCGCCTGGACAGTTATCATAACCTCTACAAATTCCTGCAAAATCTTGCAATTTATTCTTTTGAGTCACCCAAGGATCACAAAGGCCATCGCCATCTGAGTCTGGATTATCCATAGGGCATCCATTATTAGTATCAGGTCCAGGTTCGTTTGGACAGCTATCCACTCCTTTACAAATATCTTTGAAGTGTTTAGACATTTTCTTTTGTTTGACCCACGGATCACAAACACCATCGCCATCGGTATCTGGATTGTCTAAAGGACATCCGTTATTTTTAACATCTCCAACTTGTGTGGGGCATTGATCAATACCAACACACTGGTCTTCAAATAAATCTAAAAAACCTTTTTCTGCCACCCAAGAGTCACAAACACCATCGCCATCTATGTCTGGTTCTGGAAATGGACAACCCGCATTTCTAGGGTGCCCAAATTCGTATGGACATGCATCATCTTTGTCTAAAATACCATCACCATCGGCATCTTGAGGGAGCAAAAACCCACTCCAAGTCACTCCAGCATAAACGCTATATTCGGGCACGACCCGACCATCATAAGCAAATTCTCTATAAAAATGAGGTTCAGATACATGGTAAGCTCTTAAATTAGAAATATACCTTTCATTCACAAATGAATAAGTCGCCCCTAAATGAAAGTCTAAACCAATGGGCGTATGAAAAACAAGAGCACCAGTTAGTTCTCCCAAGTCTAATGCTTGTTTATTTTCTGATGCTTCTGCATTTGGGTCTAAAAGCGAAAGATTTGTGCGTTCTTCCATAAATTCCACGTAATATTCGGCAAAGAACGATAAAAACTCAAAAAAGAAAAATTCTGTAGCAACACTTGCATGGATAATTTTAGAGTACGGTGAAACATCAGAAATGATTTTATCATCATCATTTGGCAGTACATATCGGTAACCCCCATTGAGATGAATGAGCCATGGCACATCATCGCCTAATTTAGAAAAATCTGCAGTGATACCTAAGCCACCCCTAAAGGTAAAATTAGGGTTTCCAAAAGATTCTGCATTGTTCGTGTTAAAGTTGATGTATTCGGCTTCTCTGACCCACATACCATCTTTTTTGGTATTAGCAGTTCCTATATCGGCACCACCAAACAAAGCAATATCTATAGGTTGATCTTCTGGTAAAGGGAATCTTAATTTCAAATTCGTTTTTAAGTTGCCAATCCCGCCAACCGTAGTTCCACTAATGCCTCTAAAATCGACTTCTGGCTCGAATTGTTCATAATAAAAAGGCAGCGTGACGCCTAGATCAAAGTAATTCCAAATACCAATGCCTAAAGAAATGTAGGCTGTTCCCGCTATAAAATCACCGACATAAGCATTAGAAGGGGCCATCAGATCTGGAACAGCCTCTCCTTCTTCTGAGTTATAATGAATGTTAAAAGCATTTTCGGTGAATTGACGGGTGTGTCCCCTATCTCTAAATAATGTGTTGTCGTTAGTAATGTTTCCAAGTATTGAAAAGCTAAGCTTGGAATGCCCTAGGCTCTGTGCCGATTGAGTTTTATTGACTCCAGCAAAACCATATTTGTTGAGTGTTTTGGTATCATTTGCAAAAACATTCGCAAAGGTAAACACTAATAAAAACAAATAAAAGCGTAGCATAAAAACTCCTTTAAAATCTAAACCAATGAACCAAGATGCAAAATACACCAAAGCACTGCTTTATGTTCATTTAAAATAATAAGAAATTCAATATTCTCAAATATAAATATACATTTTAAAAGCTAAACTAGAGGCAAAATGGGTAAAAAACACCATTCTATTCATAGAGAAAACACTAAAAAGAATTATAACACAAAAAAGAAAGAAAAGAATATAATTAGTTCTTGAAAAGATAGCTTAAAATTTTTCTCTATTCGAATGACTAGACTCTAAACACTTTTGTTATTTCACATTTCGATTTTTTATGGTTTTATTCTTCATTTGCTTGCCAACAAAAACTCCTCTCATTCAATCTTCAAATAGATGAGGGCTTTCTCTTTTTAAACTAGTAAAACCTGAGACACTTACTATAATATGATCCAGTACGGGTATAGACAACAATCTACCTGCTTCAGAAAGCCTTTTGGTGATATTTAAATCTTCCATGCTAGGCTTTAAATTTCCAGAGGGATGGTTGTGTGCAAAAATAACCCCGATGGCTCGGTTTTCGATGGCACGAACAAAGGCTTCTCTTGGATGTATTTGAGTTTGGTTAGCAAGCCCAATAGTAAGAGTGTGCACTTCAATAATGTGATTTGCAGAGTCCAAAGAGATCATCACAAAATGCTCTTGCATTGCATTTTTTAAAAACGAAAGCACATTTAAAACTTTTTCTGGAGAAGTCACCTCCACTTTGACTCCAGAAAGTAAAAATCGCCCTGACAATTCTAATGCAGCTAATACTTGAGAAGCTTTAGCAGGGCCCAAACCTTTTATTTTAAGCAGTGTCTCTAAACTTGGTAAACGAGGTTGTGTTTCTAAAAAATCAGAAATTTCTTTTGCTAGTAAATGGACACTTTTATTTTTAGTGCCACGGCCTAAAATGAGGGCTAGCAGTTCACTCGTCGATAAGGATTCAGAGCCAAAACGACTTAACTTTTCACGAGGCTGAAGGCTTGATTTTAATTCCTTTAAAGACAAATGCTGAGAGTTTTCATTTATTTCGTATTCTTTAGCCTCTAAAAAACTTTTATTTTTAATTGTTTCTTTCATGTTTTTACCTTTTTGATGGTGCATTCCAAACCGTGCATTCTTATTAACGAATAAAAAAAGTTTTTTTGACTCCCATTAAAAAAAACAATGAAACTTAAACTCTTTAATGAAAAAGGAAGATAAAGACAAAGACTTATATAAGAAAAACAGATATCATCTAAAAAACAAGCTATTATTCACAGACTCCGATACATTTCACTCAAAATAGATACATAAAAACGAATATTCTGCAACAAAAAATAAAGAAAACAATAAAATAGGATGAATTAGACAAATAAAACTTAAAACTGAAGAACCTCTACACCTAATAAAACTAAAAATAGCACACACAAGCAAGAAAACCCTAAAATTCATACAAAACAAATGCTAAAAACAGCAAAGAAACTCTATAAACTTACACATTATATGAAAACCACTCACAAATTCAAAGATATTTTAGAATAAAGCAGAAAACACATTGCTTTTGGGCTTCAAATATGCTATATTATAATAGATTCAACAAAGTGAAGGTTCTAAAATGAAAGAAAACATACTCAATGGTGCAGAAACCATTCTAGAATGCCTTAAGAGAGAAGGTGTTGAGACTCTATTTGGATACCCTGGAGGCTCGGCCATCCCTTTATTCGATGCTCTTTATGACTCTAATATAAAAGTAGTCCTTTCTAGACACGAGCAGGGGGCCACACACATGGCCGACGGCTATGCCAGACAAACCGGTAAAGTTGGAGTTGTTTTAGTGACTAGCGGGCCAGGTGCCACCAACACAATCACAGGTATTTACACTGCAATGATGGACTCTGTTCCTTTGGTAGTCCTCACCGCACAGACTATCACCTCGAATTTAGGTAAAGATGCTTTCCAAGAGTGTGATACTAGTGGTATGACATTCACTACAGTCAAGCACTCGTACTTGGTTAAAGATCCAAACGATTTGCCTCGTATCATGAAAGAAGCCTTTCATATAGCTCAAACGGGGCGTCCTGGACCAGTGCTTATTGATTTGCCAAAAGATGTTTTAGCTGGCCCTTGTACTGCTCCTTTTACTGATGAAATGGATTTACCTGGTTATAAAGTCCCCACTTACGCCAAAGAATCCGATATCGATGAGGCCGCCAAAATCATTCAAAACTCTAAAAAGCCTCTATTATTAGTAGGTCATGGTGCTATGATTTCTGGTGCGAGCAGGCAAGTTAAAGAACTTGCAGAAAAAATCAATGCCCCTGTCACCAGCACTTTACTTGGGCTTGGAACATTTCCTGCCAATCACCCTCTTTCATTGGGGATGCTTGGAATGCATGGGACTGTATTTGCCAACAAAGCCATTGTAGAGGCAGACCTTATCTTTAGTATCGGCTCTCGATTTGATGATCGCATCACCGGAAAAGTAGAAGAATTCGGACAAAACGCAAAAATCATCCACATTGATATTGATGCTGCAGAAAAAAACAAAATTCTAAAACCAGATGTATTCTTGCATGGAGATGTCAAATTGGTCTTAGAACAATTACTCCCAAAAGTTTCTAGCTTAAAAACAGAAGCTTGGAATAAAACTATTGATACTTGGAAAAAAAGATTCCCATTGAGCTACCCCAGGCAAGGTGGGCTTCGAATGCAGCATGTGATTCGAACTCTTTCTGAGATAACTCAAGGAAAAGCCATTTTAACGGTAGATGTTGGCCAACATCAAATGTGGACAGCACAGTTTTTTGACGCCAACTACCCTCGTCAACTCCATAATTCTGGTGGAGCGGGCACTATGGGTTTTGGTTTCCCAAGCTCCATAGGTGCAGCCATTGGAAACACCACAGGATGGCCTGTATTTAGTATTGTTGGAGATGGCGGCTTTCAAATGACTATGTCAGAACTTTCTACAGCGGCTATTCATAAGCTCCCCATTAAAATACTTGTTTTAGACAACAAATACTTAGGTATGGTTCGACAATGGCAAGACATGTTCTACGACAAGCGATACTCCAGCGTCGATTTAGAAGGAAATCCAAACTTTGTCAAGTTAGCAGAGGCTTATGGAATCCCAGGACTTAGAGCCAGACGAAATGCTGATGTTGCAAAAGTTCTACAAAAAGCAATAGACTACAACGATGGCCCCATCCTTGTTCATTTTGAGTGTGAAAAAGAAGACAATGTGTTCCCAATGATACCAGCAGGAGCCTCCATAACCTCTATCATCACCGAAACCCCTAAAGTCAAACTTGAAAAACCAACAGGAAGTACCTGATATGACAAACACAACAGAAAAATCTCATTCTATCAGTCTAAAAGTTGCCAATAAACCTGGTGTTTTAGTTCGTATTGCCTTGGTGTTTTCTAGACGAGGCTACAACATCGATTCTTTGGTTGTATCACCTACCTTAGACTCCAGATTCAGTCGCATGAACATTGTGGCTCGTGGGAACCCCAAAATTCTAGGGCAAATTATAATACAACTAGAAAAACTAGTAGACATTGTCCACGCCAAAGACCGCACCGATATGAGTGTAGTTGAAAAAGAACTCGCATTGATCAAAGTAAAGTGTTCTACAGAAGAAAGGACCGAAGTTTTACAACTTTGCGACCACTTTAAAGCAATCACTGTCGATATGGGAGAAAACTATATCACCCTTCAAATTACAGGCAATAGCGACAAAATCGATGCCATGCGTTCTTTACTCGAAAAATTCGAAATCATAGAGTACATAAGGACTGGAAAAGTCATTATGCTTCGAGGTGAAGATCAAACCTAAAACACTATTATTCACAATGCTCAAACTCCTTTATTAAGGAGTTTTTTTTATGAACCGCTTCAAATCATTCATAAAAAGGTGTTGTGATATTATTCTAAAAACCACCTAAGCAGAATAATTCTTTATAAAAATGAAGTCTCACACACGCCTGGCTAGAAGCGGGCATAGAAGCACTTCAAGAAATAAGGCGTTTTTTAATAATAGATAAATATTAATCCTAAGCTAATGGCTATTGTAGATAAAGTCACGGGGATAATTACTTTTCGCATGGTTTTTGCTCCAAATAAGACGACCATTCCGCCTTTTAAAAAGGTGTTGGCGAGCCCTGCAAATAATATAGCGAGAACTACTTGGTTTATGCCTAATACTCCTGTTTTTTGCATGCTGATCACCGATAATGCGATGGCGTCTATGGCTGCAAAGCCTGCGAAAAAACTCGATATCAAGAGACCGCTGTTTCCAAAATAGGATTGGGCTAGGTTGGTTAAAAATAAGACGAATACAAAAATAAGGCCAAATTGAAGTGCGGGTGTCAATTCAAAGGGGTTTTTGAAGTTGGAGTCTAGATTGTGGATTTTGGATTCTTTGTATTTTAAATAAAACGCATAGAGAAAGCCAGGTATCATTGGTAAAAACATGGGGATAATTAAAGGCACTAGTAGGTTAGGGTGAATTGCCACACACATAATATAAAGCCGTACATACATCATGGACCAAGAGAGTATGATTCCCATCGAGAGTGTTGCTGCGTGTTTTGGATTGCTTTTGCTTTTTTGTGTGAAGTTTAGGGTTAAAGCGGTACTAGAGGCTATGCCACCCAATATTCCTGTCACTCCTATTTCCTTTCCTGGACCAATGAGTTTGACTAAGATATATCCAATAAAACTAATTCCAGATAATATGACAACGAAAAGCCCTATCACAAAGGGATTGAATACTTCTAAGTTTTCTGGTCCATAAGCTTTGTTGGGTAAAAAAGGTAAAACTAAGGCCGCCATCACAGCAAATTTGATGGTTGCAAATATGTCTTCTTTGGAGATTTTTTGTGCAAAAACATGCAATTGTTCTTTGAAGGATAATACTGCTAGTAAGGCCACCATAATGGCACAGGATTCTAATAAACGATTGTACCAGCATAGGACTCCTAGTAAATAGACTAATAGCATAGAAAAGCTAGTGGTGAGCCCTATTTTTTTTGTTTTTTTGGTGTGGTGGTGGATAGTATAAGAGGCTAATAGTAATACACTGACTATGGTAAAACCTAATAAAATAGGGTGTGTTGAGTTTAAGATACTGCTTAAAAAGGCAAGCACCCCTCCTAATAGCCCCGATAAGGCAAATGTGCGTACCCCAATGGGGTGAAATTCTTCGGTGTTTTGATAAGAATTTTCTCTTTGAAGCCCAATAATTAAACCAATGCCAAGAGCTAGTGCCAGTCTGTAAAAAATCGTTATTTCCATTCATCACTCTTTGTAAGGTCCAGTTTCATGTTAAATATACCCATAATCTATATTTCTTTTTCTATATTAAAACAGAATATAAGTTCGCTATTATTCTCGATATTTAAAAATTTTATTTTACAAAAAGAGGTTCATTATGCCTAAACTTCGTTCCCTAACTACTATTGAAGGCCGACAAATGGCTGGAGCTCGTGCTTTGTGGCGTGCGACTGGTACCAAAGAAGCCGATTTTGGAAAACCTATCGTTATGGTGGTCAATAGTTTTACTCAATTTGTGCCAGGTCATGTTCATTTAAAAGATATTGGACAGCTCGTGGCAAGAGAAATTGAGAAAGCGGGGGGAGTTGCAAAAGAAATGAACACTATTGCTGTGGATGACGGAATTGCCATGGGGCATGCAGGTATGCTCTATAGCTTGCCTTCTAGAGACTTGATTGCTGATTCTGTGGAATATATGGCAAACGCCCACTGTGCAGATGCTATGGTGTGTATTAGTAACTGCGATAAAATCACTCCGGGTATGCTTATGGCTGCGATGCGTTTGAATATTCCCGCTGTTTTTGTGTCTGGTGGACCGATGGAAGCCGGTGAAATTAAAACCAAAGGTGGAGAAAACCGTTCTGTGGATTTAATTGATGCCATGATTGACTCGGCAAATCCAGAAGTGAGCGACGAAGAGTCTTACGATATCGAAGCGAATGCTTGCCCTACTTGTGGTTCTTGCTCTGGAATGTTCACCGCTAATTCTATGAATTGCTTGGCCGAGGCCCTTGGACTAGCTCTCCCTGGAAATGGTACCATTGTGGCTACCCATACTGCTCGCCGTGAATTATTTGAAGAGGCAGGACGAGTGATTGTGAAAAATGCCATTCGCTATTATCACGAAAATGACGAGAGTGTGCTCCCTCGAACTATTGCTTCTTTTAAAACTTTTGAAAATGCTATGCGTTTAGATATTGCTATGGGTGGAAGTTCTAATACAGTGTTGCATATTTTAGCTATTGCTCAGGAAGCTGGCGTGGATTTTGGAATGAAAAACATTAATGATCTTTCGCTTAGCACTCCTTGTATTTGTAAAGTGGCCCCCAATACTGTGAATGTACACATTCAAGATGTGAACCGTGCTGGTGGTATTATGGGTATCTTGGGAGAACTAGATCGAATTGGACTTTTGCACACTGATGTACCTACAGTGCATTCTAAAACTCTAAAAGAAGCTCTTGAAAACTATGATCTACTTAGAAATCCTATAGAATCTGCGAAGCAACTTTATTTGGCTGCTCCAAGTGGAAAGTATAGTATTAGTGCTTTTTCTCAAAGTGAGTTATACCCATCTCACGATTTAGATCGTAAAAATGGGGTGATTCGAAAAGGTGAATATGCTTATACAAAAGATGGCGGGATAGCAGTGCTTTATGGTAACTTGGCTCCTAATGGTTGTATTGTGAAAACAGCCGGAGTCGATGAGTCTATTTGGAATTTTACAGGCAAAGCCATCGTTTTTGAAAGTCAGGAAGATGCTGTGAAAGGGATTCTCAACGGCTCTGTAAAAGCAGGCAATGTAGTGATAATCCGATACGAAGGTCCAAAAGGTGGCCCTGGGATGCAAGAAATGCTCTACCCTACTAGTTATCTTAAAAGTATGGGGCTTGGCCAAGCTTGTGCTTTGATTACCGATGGTCGTTTTTCTGGTGGGACTAGCGGTTTGTCTATTGGACATGTGAGCCCAGAAGCTGCCAGTCAAGGGAATATTGCTCTGGTTCAAACTGGAGATATTATAGAAATAGATATCCCCAAACGACAAATCAATATTGGTATCACCGATGCCGAGATCGAAGAGAGAAAACAAGCTATGATAGCCAAAGGGAAAGAGGCGTGGAAAGCTTCAGGTCGAAATAGAGTGGTTTCTAAAGCTTTGCAAGCCTATGCAGCCATGGCTTCTAGTGCAGACAAGGGAGCAGTGAGAGACCTTTCTTTGATTGGTATTGACTGATTTTAAAGAGACTTTGTTTGTTAAAATCTTTTTACTTTTATTTGCCCAGTATTTATATTATATTGTTGTAATTAATACATTAAAGTTCAACCTATCATTTATAAAACATAGCAAAGCTCTGCTTCATTTCGAGGCAGAGTCTTTTTTTTGATAATAAGCACACTTTAAGTAAGCCCCTTCTTTAAATTGTACTGGATGGTCTATATCGTGCTCGGTTCGTTCTATTAAAAAAAATCCTTTCTCCGTACAGACTTCGTGAACCAACTCAAAAAAATCACTCGATGTGACTCTAGAACTGCAAGAGGCTAAAACCAGAACGCCTCTTTCTTTGACTAAGGGTGCGGCTAGATTGGCAAGCTCTTTGTATTTTTTGAGTGCAAGTTTTACTTCACTTTCTTTTTTTGCAAAAGAAGGAGGATCAATGATGACCATGTCGTAATATTGATTGGAATCGCTGAATTTTTGCAATTGCTGGAAAGCGTCTCCGATTATCACTTGATGCGATGCATGGAGTGAGTTGAGTGAAACATTTTTTTGAGCTAGTGCTAGTGCGTGTTTGCTTATATCCAAACTAGTGACTGATTTTGCTCCGCCTTTTAATGCGTGTGTAGAAAAGCCCCCTGCATAAGAGAATACATCTAAGACACTTTTTTGATGGGCTAAGTCCCCCACTTTGCGTCTATTTTCTCGATGGTCCAAAAAGAATCCAGTCTTGTGACCTTCTATGACATTTGCAAAAAATTGAACTCCATGCTCTCGAAACAAAACATCATTTTTTAGAAGTTTGCCATAAACAACACTCCCCTCTTTAAATGTTGGATTCTGGAGGGCCTGGAGCCTTCGACTCAATCTTAAAACAAGGGCAGAACAATTGGTGTGTTCCACCAAAGCGGTGCACAGCCACTTCATATAAGGAAACCAAATTGCCGAATAAAGCTTTACTACGCAAACACTGTCGTAAACATCTACAATGCACCCAGGAAGGCCGTCGTTTTCTCCAAAGATCAGTCGATAACTATTGGTATCGGTTTGAAGCAATGGAACCCTTATTGAAGCCGCTTTTTGAATCCGTTCTCTAAAAAAATGTTCATCTATAAAAATAGACTCATAATAATGGATCATTTTAATAAGGATAGGTGAATGAGGGTCGTAGAGACCTACTCCAAAAACTTGATTTGATTTTTGTCTAAATAAAACACAAAGATCACCAGGATTTCCTTTTTTATTTATTTTTTGAATGCTATCAGAAAACAGCCATGGATGTGGAGAACTCAAAAGTCGTTTTTCGGCCCCTTTTGTAAGTTTCACGGCAATCTTTTGAATAGTAGCGTTTGGAAATTCAATGTTAAACATAGTGTAAAACTACTAAAAAAAACGCCCTTCAAATAAAAGAAAGGAAAGGAGTCTCTTTTTTATAAAAAAATCTATCTTATGGACTATATATTTTTATTAAGAAGGTACTATGCTACACAATCGATTGAAAGGTGTTAATTTAGGTGGCTGGTTCAGTCAAATTGACGCTATCAAAGAAAAAGACCCCCAAAAGTTTCCGGGAACACTGCAACATATAGTTGATTTTTTAAATGTGAATGATTTTAAACGCATTCAAAAATCGGGCTTTAATCATGTGAGACTCCCAGTAGATTATTCTACTTTGTTTGATGAAAATTCTCTTCAACCCAAAAAAGAATATTTTGAATTATTAGACAAAGCCATTCAAAACATTTTAGCCGAAAATTTAGTGGTGATACTTGACCTTCATAAATGTCCAGGGCACGATTTTCATTCTGGAACCTCAAAAGAACAAAGTTTTTTTACAGATTCAAAAGAACGAGAGAAAACTAAAAAGATTTGGGCTTATATGGCCGAAAGGTATTGTGATGATTCCCGTGTTTGGATGGAACTTTTAAATGAACCCACAGCCCAAGATTCAAAACTTTGGGATCAATATAAAGATGAGCTATTTTGGGAAATTCGTAAACACGCTCCTAAAAATCCAATTGTAGTCGGTTCAAACCGATGGAATAGTGCTAGTGAATTTGCGAATTTGACCCCCATAGACGATGATAATGTCCTTTATAGCTTTCACTTTTATACTCCGATTGGCTTTACACACCAAAATGCAGCCTGGCTAAAAGATCCGTTTTTTCAACAAAAAAGAGATTGGCCAGGAGACTACCCTCCGCCCAATGATCAAGAAGGGCTTCGATTAAATCATGAGTACGGTGTCTGGAATAAAACTCGATTAAAAAGTTCTATGCAAAATGCCTTAGACTTTCGAGAGAAATACAAAGTCCCTGTAGCGTGTAATGAGTTTGGTGTTTATGTGCAAACCAAAAGGGAACACCAACTGAGTTGGCTTCAGGATTTTTTAAGTCTATTGAAAGAGGCTGATATTGGTTTTAGTTATTGGAATTACAAAAACTTAGATTTTGGAATTGTTTCTAAAGGCGAAAGTTTACATCAAAATTTAAGTCAGTATCAAAATCCAGAAGGCTTAGATCAAGAGTTACTGAATTTATTAGCCAATTCTTAAGGCATTCAATTGCAAGTTTGCTTTAATAACACATTCTCCAAAGTCTTATTAGCATAGTATTTAAAAATAGACTGTGTCCCTTTTTGAATACGAAATGCACATTTGTTTTCAGAAATACTTCTATAATTCTAAAAAATTGAAAGGAATGCTTTGTTTTCTGATAAGCTGTCATTTTATAGGATAGAAAGAGAGTGAAAAGCACCAGTATTTTTTATTATTATGCCAAGTTCAATTCTCTGTTTTATTCGCTTTTTAAATGCAATCATTAAGGATTTAAAATGGAATGCGTCATAAATTATATAAAGCAATGATGAAACCTAGTCATGTATTTTTATTGGTTTTTTGTGTTTTTTTTGTTCAAATCCATGCAAAAAACCTTTTAGCCCATGAGAAAATCTCTATAGAGTCTCCTTCAATTCATATCGATTCCAACCAGGTCCTTCCATTGTGGCTTCCTCTTAGTGAAATCATACTCCAAAACACCGTGGTTTGGGCTCGAAATCACTATATTATGGATTATAACTATGCAAAAATCAGCCTGAGCACATGGAAAGCTAATTTAAATCATAGTTGGACATGGGATAATAACCATTTTGCTATTAATTTTTTTGGACACCCTTACCAAGGAGTTTACTACCATGCTGCCGCTAGAAGCTCTGGATTAAATTTTTATAAATCATTGGTTTATGATATGTTTGGTTCTTTTACATGGGAGTTTTTTGGAGAAAGAGAAAAACCTTCTTTAAATGATTTTGTGATCACTAGTTTTGCGGGAGCCATGTATGGAGAAATTTTATTTCGATTGGCAGAAAGGCTGCTTGCTAAAAAAAGCCCGAGTTATTGGGATCATTCTTTGGCTTTTGCAATGCAACCCTACTCTTACATTCACCAGCAAGTATTTGGAAAACGCCCCAACAATCCAGGTTATGTGCCCATAGAGTTTTCTATTTTTGGAGGTATAGGTTCACGATTTGAGAGTGACTACCGCTACGATAAGAAGCCCGCCAAAAGGCTCGATGACAACTGGAAAGATGTATTTGGTGTGGGTGGATTCGATTTAGTTTATGGCAAAGCCAATCGTATTATAAAAAAACCATTAGAGTATTTTACTGTCTCTGCTTCTCACGAAGAAGGGAAAAAGAATAGACTTTTTCAAATGGAAGTGCTTGGAAAAATAAAAAACTCACACAAAAGTGCTAAAAATGATTTTTTTGATATCGCTACTTATAGTGCCTATGATTTATTCTACGGGAGTTTGGTCGAAATGAGTGCATTTTCTTTGGGTTTAGGCACCGACATTAGCGTCCATTTAATATCTAAAATCCACTTTAGAGTCTATAGCATCTCTAGTATAGTGGTGTTGGGGGCCACCGATTTTAATTATGATGACATTTTAAAAGAGTTTTACCCAGAATATGAGCCTACTCGAACATACCAAATAAGTTATGGTTTGAATTACAAGACTGGCTTTTCGGCTCGATATAAACAATTAGAGTTTATGCATAAGTCCAACATTTTTTTACTTAAAACCATGCCTGGTTCTTTACCCCACTACGGAGCCGATGGATGGGATATAGTGGGTTTTAACTATTCTGATCTTAATTTTTATTTACACCAAAAATTTAATTTTGGAATAGGACTCAAACACTATTTTAAAGTTTCTGCATATAGTGGAGAATATTTGGAGCCTATGTCTAGGACAATGCTATCCACCAATGTCCATATTCGCTATCATTTTTAATTTTTTTTAGATGATTTTAGCTGCCTAGTTTTACTCCTTAAACGCTCAAGTGGCATAAAAGAAAAGAAAGGCGTGAGCACAAAGTAATAAGAAATCCAATAAAAAACACAAAGCAAAACATATGGCAAAATGGCATCTAAAGTCCATTCGTTAAGCATATAAAGCACTAATAACAGAGTGATTGATCGCCCGCGGTGCCATTAGGCCTTCTACCACAGCCTGGCTCACAATGGGGGACATGCCGTGATAGCGCAACCCGCCAGCGTGGATGGGCTTAGGCACAAAACCATGCCCCAAAGTGTGCATAGCCATCATGGGAGTCATACCCCCTACATACCCGCCACACCTAACTGTGCAGGATGTTCAACCCCCATGGCGTCGTAGATCTCTTTTTGAGAAAACAACAACTCTCCCACACGCAGTGAATGCCCTGGATTTTCAAAACACTCTATCAAATCAAGCTTGTCTAGCAGCTGTTGCAAAGTGTATTTTTTAAATAAGCAGGCTGCTTCCATTTTTTTTTGATATGCGATAAATAAATCAATGCTATAAAACCCACAAATAACTTTTCGTCTAATGATTTCTCTGACGACACCAATAAACGACGCATGTTTAAACGATCTTTTATGTTGCTAAACGCTTTTTCTACCACATCCTTATTGCGGTATAATTGCAAAGCGGTTATAGCATCCATTTCGTAAATGTATGTGATTCCGCTTCTTTTATCTAGTTGTTTTATGGTTGCCATAGAATTCTACATCGGTACGACAAACACACATAACGATGATAAAAAGCAAGGGGCAAATCGCAAAAAAGAGAGTGTTTTCAACGGTTTTTAAAGATTGATTAATTGTTTATGGTTAGGTTATGTGGGAATGTAGGATACCCGCAGAATCACCAAAATCATAAGTGAAAACCCCTTTAGTCAACGAAGGACTGCTGGTGGGTTCGCAAGGGATGATCTCAATATTGGCCCCGTGAATTTTATCTTGGGTAAAAGGGAAAGCCAAACCAGCAAAGTTACTGCCGCCACCCGCACATCCGATCACAATATCGGGATTTTTTACCCCAATGCTGGCCAATTGTTTTTTAGCTTCTAGGCCGATGATAGTTTGATGTAGCATCACATGATTGAGTACGGAGCCCAAAGCGTATTTGGTAGTGCCCGAAGGGTCTTTGACCGCAGCTTCCACCGCTTCGGAGATCGCCATACCCAAAGAACCTGGAGAGTCGGGGTCTTTGGCCAAAAAGCTACGCCCAGCTTCGGTTTCGGTAGAAGGACTAGCGACGCAGTTGCCCCCCCCAGGTGCGCATCAGAGTTTGGCGGAAAGGTTTTTGCTCAAAGCTGACTTTTACCATATAAACTTTGCACTCGATGCCCATCAATTGACAAGCTAAGCTGAGCGCGCCGCCCCATTGACCCACTCCCGTTTCGGTGGTCAGGATTTTGGTGCCCGCTTGTTTGTTGTACCAAGCTTGAGCGATGGCGGTATTGGGCTTGTGCGAGCCGCCCGGGGAAACAGATTCGTCTTTGTAATAAATTTTGGCCGGAGTTTTCAAATGCCTTTCTAACCACAAAGCGCGGCGCAAAGGCGTGGGCCGCCAGCGCAACAAATGCTCGATGATTTCTGAGGGAATGTCGATCCAAGGCTTGGTGGAAACCTCTTACTCAATCAAGTTCATGGGGAAAATCGCCGCAAAATCTTCGGGACTGGCCGGTTGACCATTGGGGCCCAAAGGAGGAAGCGGGGCATTAGGCAAATCCGGAACTAAGTTGTACCACTGCCGGGGAATACCATTTTAGGAATAAGCATGGCATTATTACTAGTGTCTTGCAGTACGGGCGATTCACCTAACGGCCCAGCATCAGCAGGCACAAGCACTTGTGCTTTGGCAAATGATAACAATTTGGCTTTCAACCTCGCTTATGCAGATAATATACTAGGCGGTTGCGATGTTGTGCAAGTTTATACAGCAGAAGAAGTCGCCGCTTACGAAGCACACTTAGTCTCTCTAGGTTTTGTGCCAGATCAACTAGTGCCAGGTATATACGCTCGTGTTGCTGATGGCGTAGAAATCATGGTTATTGTAACTTATGCTAATGGCTATATATCGGCAGCAATCTCGCAAGAGGAATCTTTTGACGATAATCCTTCCAGTAATCCTGGTGGTGGTGGCGGAGGAGGGATTTTACTTTTTGGTGAAGTCGAAAGAGTAAAGAACCTCTATTTGTTGCCTGTGATTACCGCCATGTTTGAATCGCCATACATCTTTTCAAACCAACTCATATCAGTGTGGGAAAAAGATTATGCAGGTCAGCTATTTGCAACTTATACAGTGAAAGTTTACCATGATAATATGGATGATTTAGAAGCATTGGCACTAGCTTCCCTTGCGAGTTTGGGCTGGCAGCAAACTCAGGGCCAAGCTCAGGGCTTGGTGCAAACTCAGTTCTTTAAGGGGTATTATCAACATGAGGGTGTAACCTATTTAGTAACTGCTATGTTAACCTTTAAAGAGAAGAAAGGCGCTGTTACCACATACGATTGGAAATTTACCCTCAAAGATATTTAAAGCCTGCTTTGTTATAGGCTCTATTGCCGGACTTAACAATAATTTTCAGCAAAATACGGCCACCCAGTTAAGGGTGGCTTTTTTATTTTGTTAATCCCTTGCTTTTAGTTGTTAAATATTGTATATATATAAGAGCTTAAGGAGAAAAAATGGCGTATCCAGTTCCACATACTTGGTATGTAAACGGAGTGTTTCTTGAAACGGGAGCGCCGTTTAATCAAGGTTTAGTCAGGGCTTTCAATAAGTTTTCTGATGGAACTGAAACCCAAATTGCAGAGACGGGACTATCCGCTGAGGGAGAATATTCTTTAGTATTTTCAGTTGCTGCTTTTCAGGATGGCGACCCCCGTATAGAGTTTCCCACTCTAAAAATACGACTATATGATTACCAAGCTAATGTTATATGGGAATCCGATTGGTATATAGCCACTGATACTCCATTCAGTATGGCTACAGTTGATATTTCTGCCCCCCAAGATGAATTTTGGGTGGTTGAGGGTCGAGTTTTTTATAATTCATCTGCCCCACTAAAGGTGGGAACTGTAATTGTTTATGATTTATGGAATGGAGAAAGATATTTACTAGCGCAAACATCAGTAAATACTAACGGTTATTTTTCTGCTGTTTATCCTAAAAGTTCATTTTTATTGCGCGACCCCAACAGACCTTATCCTGATTTAGAGGTGGTGGTTCGCGATGCTGCAGGTGCAAATGTGGCTACCTATAAAGTACCCGCACCGGTTTCTGTACATCAAACCCTGCAGATTAAATTAAACACTATTCCCGACATTGTTCAAAGCGACCATTGTAAAGTTTATGGAACCATAAAGAACTCCTTGGGCTATCCTCTATATCAAAATATCACAGTAGAGGCTTTTTGCTTGTATTACCAGGTGGAAATTAATGCTCCAGCAGATCCGCTTGTAGAAGAAGGTTTTTTTGTAAAAATCCCCCTACATAGCGCTCCGGCAACGGTATCAGCCCAAGGTGAATATGAAATTACTTATAGCGCTGCGCAAATTCCCGACCATTTACGGTTAGATGCCAATGAAGCCAAAGGCAAAGACAAGGCTTCTATCTACGCAGAAGTTAGTTACCAAAAGCCCGAAGCAGCCGAAGCGACCCGCATAGCATCTGCTCCTCTAATTTTTAATGGACAGCGCTATCAAAAAATTGATTTTGTCATTAGCAATGTAGCGTCATCCCAAGCGAAAACTGAATTTGAATATTTAGATGAAGTTTTAAAAATCTATCTTGACACCGTTATTAATCATTCTGATAGTGAAAAAGATACTCCCCACGAGAAAATTGCCGAATTTTTATCCGGCGTAACTCGCTTGCCCTTGGTGGTTGGTCGCGAAGATTTGGACGAGGTAAAAGTAAGAGCTTATTTCAAAGCCTACCAACTCTATTATGAAGTCAGCGGAATTGAAATTAGCTTATGTGCAAATAAATTTGCTCAATATCTTTACCCATTAATCTTAAACGCAAAAGTCCATAGTATTTCTTCACTGTTGGCCCTCGGGCTTGCTGCAAGCAGCAAAGAAATTCGCTTTGCCATAGCCAAAAAAATCATTTCTGCAAGACTGTCGGTGACTTCGTTTACCACTGAAATTTGGGATAATTTACAACAATCAAAAGATATTGCCGCAGAGCAAGAAGATACTTTCTCTGCGTTTCACATTTTCTATTTGCTTTTAACAGGGAAGCTAAATCTTGACAACAACGGCAGACCGCAAATGGAGCTGCTTGTTCAAGGTTCTGAATTACATGATAAACATAGCCAGTTATTAACCGCTTATACAGCTGTAGGAAGTGATTTTAGAGAATTAATCGCTCAGCAAAAAGAAAATCTTGCAGACTTTTTAACTTTAGCAGAGTTAGAGAAACTTATACTTTTAGTGGATCTCGGCGATTTTTGTGATTGGTATTCGGATTTGGTAGTTTGCACTTTCGATCATATACAAAGTAGTTGTCAAGAAGTCGATAACAGTATAAAAAAACTTGAAGATATACTCCATTACCTAGTAAAGAAGCCTACCACCCACGAGCATTTTTGGGCTCAGATACTTAATAAAACTAGTCTAAGGTACAAGGCTTGGGATCCCTCAAGTCCTTTGTCCTTGCCGTTGAATTTGTTCCCAGGCACATCAGGGTCAGAGCAGATAGAGATAGCCATACGATTGTTAGATACCCGTTTGCGAAGCAAATTTGCGCAAGTTGAGCTTTTACTGGGATTGACCAAAGCCTTTGAACCCCAAAACCCATTAGGTGGCAACAGTGAATTAAAAAGCCATTGGCTTTTGCTGATCAACAAGCTTAAAGAAGCTGAATGGCATGATTTTGATATTAATTCTGGAGACCTCGAGGCTTTTTTAAAAGCAAATCCCGAGTTAGTGCTAACTGCAGAAGAAACATCAGACATCAAAGCCTTGCAAAGATTATATCGACTTACAGATAAGCCCACAGCTGTTGCGGGTCTGATTTTGAATGGTTTTGATTCAGCAACTAGCATTGCGCAAGTGAGTGGTGAGCATTTTATTGCAGAATTTGGGCTTAATTTAGGAGATAAAAAGCTCGCAGAAAACATTCACCGACTAGCCACCAATTTTGTCGCTGAGGCTTCTCTCGCTATCGAAAAGTATCACCCCAATCTGAATGAAACGGGTTTAGAAATTACTTCGTTGCCTAGAAGTGTACTTTCCCAAAGATCAGCGCTATCAGCTACCCCCATGAGCAATACAAATGTTGCCAAAGGGAGAATGGAGTTGCGCACCGCGGCAAACTGGAAAGCAATTTTTGGACGCATTAACCGTAACTCAGGGGTTCAAGGTCAATCTATATTAAGCCCTTCGGCTTACTTGCTAGATCTAATTGAATTTTTAAAAGAAGGGCACGCTTATAACAAGTTTAAAACTCGTCGTCCCGATATTGAAGACTTGCTAATGAACAAGGCCAATGCCGAGGTTGCCCTGCCCACTATAGATATGGCGGTAGAGCTTTTGGTGAGCCTTGCTGCGCCTAGCGTGCAACAAAAAGTTAGGCCTATTTGCAACCAGACCGATAAAGATGCCACGGTAAGTTCCCTGCGTGCCGAACCAGGCCCGTGGAAAGTCAGTTCTCCTGATCCCAATACCTATCCCACTGGGCAAGAGTGCGAAGATTCCGCTTTAGCTGCCATGATGACCAGATCTTATCCGCTGATTTTACCGAAAAACTTTTATCGGGAAGAGATTGCTGCATTACTTGCAAATTTGTCGCTTAATTATTCGGTACTATCGCAAAAATTGCGACTAGATGGCTGTAATAGTCTGCCAATGGATCTTTTGCAACAGCAGCTGATGGAAAATGGAAATGCAGAAAGTGACGAATCTGTATGGACTTTATGGGGGCTTTCAGAACAGGGCAATAATCTCTATTTCCCAGATAAATCCCTACGACTAAGCAATAAAAGTTGGTTTGCGGTACTCAGTTATCTGGCTTTTGTCCTAGACCGCTCAGGCCTTAGTTACGGAGAATTAGCCGAGTTCCTAAAGTCTGCCATTTGTGCAGATTTACTCGTGGAACTCAATTGTGATGCCGAGTCTTTCCAATTGGCTGATGTCAATGGATATGTATTTAAATTTGGCAATCAAGGCCAAGGAGGGAACTCATCAGTTTCCGTCCCAAAAGAAATAGCTACAGACTTTTTTACTCGACTTTCAGTTTTTGTACGGCGCAAGAATTTTTTTGGTTGGTCTGTAGCAGAAATTATACGAACATGGGAATTTACTCCTGCAGAATTAGAAGAAATTTATCACTTGAGAACCCAGTTGGGTGCAAGTTTACTAGAAGCGCTTTCGTGGACTACTCCAAATAGTCTCACTGCTGCAGAACTGTTTATGGAATTTCCCATGAACGCACTTTTTGCAGCTTATTCAAGTTCAGAACCTTGGTCAGAGGAGGGGGCCGTAGAGATGCAATTGCAGCTTTCCGCTGCCGCCGAAGCTTGTGGCAAGCTATCAGTTGATGATGCGTTTTTGGTGTTGCAAAGCCATTGGGTTTCAGCTTCATTCGATTCCATACAAAATGCTTTCATCCAGGGATTGGAGTGCATTTTCTGCTATTCCAGCTGGACCTCCAAAAATAATTTGACCGTGGCAGACTATGTGTTTCTTAAAAACATCCAGTTCCCGGTGGAACCAGGCTCTTATCAAAATTGTTCAGTGACTTTAGCTAACTTGGAGCTTTTGCGAAACTCCTCTTTGAGCATAAGCGATTTGCAACAGCTTTTAGCTCCTTTTGACGCAGGAATTACGGAAGAAGTAGCAAGTTTTACAGAAAAGTTACGCGCAGATGTCGCCGAATCACTAAGCGAATTTGCGGTGGATTTGGTGCCAGTGGATCCCGAGCCTGAAGCTTCCGCCGCAGAGGAATCTATTGCGGAGTACGAAAACCAAATACTTTCGCTGCTAAAATCCCTTGGTGCCGCAGATGGCGCTTTGTTTTTGCCACAATTAAAAGTTTTATGGGAAAATCCCAGTAATTCAGAAATAGATAAGAACGAATTAAGCGCTTGGCTAGAACAAGTGTTTACCAGGTACCAGCAAGCAAATAAAAATGCTATAACCACATTGCTTGATCAAACTAATATAGCGGATGGGTTAGAGCTATTTTATCATGACCTTTGCCGTGAGCTTGTTGCAAACCAAATCGTTTCTGCCCTGGCCGAAAAGTTCTCAGTGGCTATTGAAGTTATTGCCGCTTTGCTAAAGCAAATAATCCCCGCAGAAAGTGAAAATGATTTTTTATCCTGGATAAATTTGATTTATCCAAATGTTGCAGATGAAGAAAACCCTTTAGAAGACCCCGCTCAAAGTGTAAAAATGTATTGCAGAGTTGCGCGGGCTGCGACGCTTTATCAATATGTGGGCACTTTAGATTTAGGTTTTGCTTTTGACTGGAATTTTTACGATACCGCTGAAATTGAAGCGTTCATTGGGTATGACAAAATATCAGCTCTTGTAAATGCCTATGCAGCGTCGTCCGTAATTCTAAGCAAGTCTTATAACTACCCCGATTTGTATTTTATCAGTGCCGAAAGCTTAAAAATCAGCCCAGAAGTTTATGATTCGCTGCGTGAGTATGCAGACATTCCGCAGGATAGTAACCCCATAGAGGTGTATGCACATCCTGATCGTTGGTATCATTTTGCAGAGCTGCTATCCCTTTATAAAAAGACCAATTGCTTGCCCGAACATTTGCAAGCTCTTTTGGCTAGAGACTTTAGCGTAACTGAAATTTTAGATGCTGAAGGTCGTTTTGTAGATTACCGCAACCAAGTTGACGCTTTCCGCACTGCGCTGAAAAAAACACACACCACATCGTCTTGGAACAAATTTATTCAAGGTGTAAGTGATAAGTTGCGCAAGTCCAAGCGCGATGCCTTAGCGAGCTTTGTGTGCTGGGAGTCTCAGCAAACAAACTTAGGTAGCAAAAGCTATCCCCAAGTGTTCTGGAGCACCAGCGACATATATTCTTACTATTTGTTTGATGTGGAAATGGAGCCAGATATGGCTATTTCCCGCACGGTGCAAGCTGTAGCCTGCATACAGTTATATGTGCAACGCGCACTGTTGGGTCTCGAAGGTTATTCGCTAAGCGATTCCCAAAAGTCAGAATGGGAATGGATGAAAAATTACCAAGTATGGGTGGCTAATCGCAAAATATTTCTCTATCCTGAAAACTGGGTTGTGGGAGATTTACGCGAAGATAAAAGCCCGTTTTTTGAGGAACTAGAAGACCGCATCGCTGAATGTGGTAACAATCAGAAATCATTAGATGAGGCTTTGGGGGAATATCTTGATAAGGTAGTTTCTGTTTCAGAAATAGATGTGGTGGGCGCATGCAAAGAAGATGGTGGTTCTGAAGCGGGAGTGCTTTATACCCTGCATATAATTGGTCGCACTCGGGGCGCACCGCACACCTATTATTATCGCAAGTATATGGCTACCGCCCTTTATGGCAGTAGCTGGACACCTTGGCAAGCACTAGATTTTGAAATAGACGGCAACATAGCACAACCAGCCATATTCAAAGGAAAGCTGTATGTGCTTTGGTTGCAAGTTATACAAGGACAAAGACAGAAAAAAGAGGGAGAAGCAGACCCTTCAGCGAATTCAGAGCAAAGTGCAGTAATGCAAGTTGAGTACTACGCCGATATTCGCTTGAAATGGACCTCATATAATGGCAAAAAATGGGAAGGAGTCAAGGTCGGGGAGAAGGCTGTTTATGATGTTTCTACAAATATTTTAGACTTTACCCTCGGTGAAAACGAAACTTTAGCAGAGCGTTATATTGTTGTGGATGTAAGCGATAACTCTGATTTTTTAAACTTGGCTGTGTGCAGAACCTATGATGATTTCACCGATAAACAAGTTAGCTACGACACTCCTGTAGCCTCAGCTGGCGAAGGTGTGGGAATAACCTACATACTTAAAAAAGGAATTTCGCGTACTTTTTCGGAAGAGAAAAATCAAAACTTTGCCGTAATAGGTGTTGCGTCGCTATCTGCTGGTGATGAAGACCAAGCAACATCATACCCTTGTCCTTACGAGGCTAAATCCTATGTGTCCAGATTTGCGCCTATAGGTAGTGTACTTAAGAACAATTACTTTGTGCACCCTGGGGGTACCTTTATTTTGGCCGACGGCACTGAAGTATTAAGCATCAGTCGCGGTTCGTTTAAGGTGCTTTCTACCAATATGTCTTTCCTAGTCGGCTACGATCAACCCTTCTTTTATATGGATTCTAGGGGTACCTATTTAGTTACTAAGGTTTCAGCAGACGGCGGTAATAATGCCAATAGCGTTGGTAAATATCGTTTTGAGTTAATGACAAACCCCAATGCCAAAGATTACGCACGCAAGTATCAAGGGGGAGGCTCAAAATGGTTGTATAACCGTGAAACCCAAGCCCAACCAGTTTCAGATAGCTATTATTATTCCTATTCGTATTACAACTATTATTTTAGTGTTTATTTGGGTTATTATATGGCCGGTGATTGGCAAGCTTGGGATCTAATTCAGAGCTTGTTTGAAGATACTTACCATCCTAACTACGCTACAGTTGCAGAACCATACCCCGCCAGCACCGTAGATTTCTGCTGGGGAAGTTCTACTTCTATCTATAACTGGGAACTATTCTTTTATGTTCCCATGTTAATGGCCGATAAGATGTTAGCTCTGCAAGACTATGAATCTGCTTTAAAATGGATACAGCTCGTGTTTGATCCGCGCCTGGATTTTACGGGTTACGAAGACACCAAGCGTTTTGTAAAAGAGCTACCGGCAGGCAGTAAGTTCTGGCATTTTTTACCATTTTTTGCCAACCCCGATGCTGATAAGTCTATTTTAGCTGAGTTGGGGCAACCCACCGCACGGGATATGCTTCCCGACCGCAAATCCATAAAATTATTGATAGATAAATGGAAAAACGATCCCTTTAACCCGCATTTAATCGCCCGCTATCGCCCTGCAGCCTACCAAAAGCATGTAGTGATGCGCTACTTAGATATTTTGATCGGCTGGGGTGACTTATTATTTACCCAAGACACCACCGAATCGGTAAATTTAGCCATTCAGATGTATGTGTTAGCCGCCGATTTACTAGGCCCTAAAAGTGCTATCGTACCCGATCCAAGCCCCCATGAAGGAGAGTCGGTCAAAGATATTTTGCGTTACGGAACCGGAATCATGGGCGAAGCCTATATGTCTTACGAAGACACCATACTTTCGACCAGTACCAGAGAAAAACAAACACCCCAACGCTTACTTGATGGCAAAACCATGCAAACTGCTCGCACCATGGGCAAGGTGTTTTATTTTGATATTCCCCGAAACGATAAATTAATGGCTTATTGGGACACGGTGGCCGATAGGCTATATAAAATCCGTAACAGTATGAACATCGAAGGGGTTAAGCGCACCCTAGCTTTATTTGCGCCCCCCATTGACCCAGGGATGTTGGTAAAAGCTCGGGCGGCAGGAGTGTCCATTAGCGATTGCTTGGCAGATGCCTCTTCGGCCTTGCCCTATTACCGCTTTAAAGTGATGCTAGCTAAGGCCTTTGATATAGTTCGCGATGTACAAAAAGTCGGTCAAGAGCTGTTGGTGGCCATCGAAAACAACGATGCCGAAGCCTTAGTACAAATGAAAGCCTCTCATGAACAAGCGGTGGTAACCCTCAGCAGAACCGTGCAGGATTTACAAGTAACCGAACTAGAAAAAGAACTAGAAACGGTTGAAACTGAAAAAGAAAATTTAGAGCAAGAAGAAGCGGAACAAAACTCTTTTTACACCATTTCAGATTTAGAGAATAAATATGAAGAGCTAATGGGCAAAGTCCGTCAAGTTCAGGAGGTGGTGGAAAAAATCAAAAAAGCTGCATCAGTATCTTATAAATTGCCAGATTTTGACGCAGGTGGGATTCTAAACGGCTTAGGCGGACCTTCTTTTGATGTAACTTCTTTGGGTGGCAGCAAAATAGGGGAAAATCTGGTGAGCATTGCCGAAGGCTACGCCTCGAAGTTTTTGCAAAAACAAATTGATGCGACTAAAGTTAAAATTCAAGCCGAAGCCGAAAGAAAACTGCAAGAATGGACCATGAAAAAAACGGCTAAGCAAAATGAAGCTAAAACCATAGAAAAGAAAGTTGTTACCGCTCAAATCAAAATTCAACAAGCGCAAAAAGAAAATGAGCATATAGAACAGGAAATAGCTCGCAAAGCAGAAATGTACGATATGTTGAGCGAGAAGTTTAGCAGCAAAGAACTCTACACCTGGATGGTAACCGAATTAGGCAACATCTACAAAACCATGTTCCGTTTGGCGGTAAAAGTAGCCCGCAAAGCAGAAAAATGCTACCATTTTGAAATAGGAGATACTGAGCTAGGCAAAGAAACTCAGTTTATCAAAGGTACTGGCAGCTATTGGAATGGTCTTTCAAGTGGACTGCTAGCCGGCGAAGCCCTGTTGGCTGACCTGCATGCCATGGAAGTGGCTTATTTAGACAACGACCGCTTGGAGCAAGAGATTACCGTGCCAGTGAGTTTAAAGGAGATAGACCCCATAGCACTGCGTAATTTACAAGTAAATGGTTCGTGTAGATTTAGAGTGCCTGAAGTATATTTTGATATGAGGTTCCCCGGGCATTATTTCCGCCGAATAAGAGATGTGCAGTTAGAAATACAAAATTCAGTAAGCTTACCACCCACTTCTATTAGTGCAAATCTAACCTTAGAGAGCAATAAACTTTATTTGGAAAGAACTTCAACAACTCCTGTAGTTATTGAAAACCGCATTGGTGTTCAAAATAAGGCGGATAGTTTAGCTCAGGCAAAGGGTGATGTTTTTAATTTTAATTTAAAAAATGACAAATACCCAGCATTTGAAGGTAGTGGGGTTGATTCTACATGGAACTTGTCGTTGCCAGTTTTCCAGACTTTTGATTATGAAGGCATAAAAGATGTGATACTACATATATCTTATACTGCCAGAAACGGTAGCGATAAGGGAGTAGATGTTGTTGAAGAATGGAAAAATTATAAAAGAGAAGATGAAGAAAGTGCTACTGGTTTAATCGCTGAATTTAGATTAAGCGAATACTTTCCAGCAGCCTTAGAGGATTTAATATCTCAAGGTAATGCCGTGATAAATATATCACGATCATTGTTTCCCTACTATGTAAATAGGGGTAAAGCTTTTGAGGGTTATCTTTTTGCTAAAGGTGAATCTAGTAAAGACAACCCTATTACCATAAAAATTAATGATGGCAATGAGTTTGTAAAAGACCTTCCTATGGGGGACAGAAAATGGGGTGCTGCTTGTGATATATCTTCAGAAATATCCAGTGATTTTACCATGCAACTTACCACTGCATTAGTAAGTGGTGAGGATATACTAATTCAAATAAGATACGAGTTGGAGTAATTAATAATGAGAAATGTTTTATTTTACACTTTGCTTAGCTTTACATCTCTGTTGGCCGCTACACCATGGGATGGATCCCTTAAAGAGCCTAGTTCCACAACAGTTAATGATACTGTTTGGTATAATATATCAGATGGAAGTGAATTAGCTTGGTTTGCCAATGCTGTAAACTCTGGTAATACATATATAAATGGAAGATTGGTAGATGACATTGTCCTAAATGAAGATTTATCGGCTGAAAATTTACATCAATGGACGCCCATTGGTAATTTATCCATGAATGGTTACTGGAGATATAGAGATACAGTATGGTATAACTGTTTTAGAGGTGTTTTTGACGGACAAATGCACACTATTAGTGGCATGTATGTAAATGCAATTGATTCGCTCCCAACAGATAATGTTAATGAACCTCTTGAGTTTGAAACGGATACACCTTTTTTAGAAGAGAAAGCCGCCTTGTTTGGTAGATCTTGCGGAACGGTAAAAAACTTAATGGTTAAAAACTCTTCCATTAATTATTCTATTAATCACATAGTAGAGGGGCCTGCTGGGCGCTGTGCCGGGATCGTGGCCCAAATAGATTCTTCTGGGGTTTACGAAAATTTATACAACTGGACGGATATTATATGTGCGGGTAAACAAATTGGTGGGATTATTGGTAGTATAGGTTCAGGGAAACATATAGATGGCAAAGTTGTTACACATAAAATATTTATAAATAATATTCAAAATTATGGTTCTTTAAAAAAAATTCCTCAGACGGTCTTTAGAGACAACAAATATATGAAGAGACATAACATTCATTCTGGCAATCAAGGTTATGGAGGTGTTTTAGGGGGGGGGTGGAATTATGCTGGTCAGCCAGGTAATTTCTTTATGCAAAACTCATATAATTACGGATATTTGGATATGGATGTAGATGATGAAGGGGATTTGTTTATATACCAGAATGGTATTACCCCACATGCTGTATTTGATATTAAAAACTGTTATGATGTGGGTGGTTTTCCGGGATGGAGAAATGTGGATAAAGATCATGATAGTTATTATGTAGGAAGTAGATTTTTTAATAGCTATACCATAGGGCCTACCAGTGGCAAAAAACCAAATCGTAATATGGGTTATTGGGCGGAGTTAGATAAATATTATGATGTAGCAAACAACAAATTTTTAAAAACCCGAGCTGCTGTGGATTCTCTCAACTCTGGTTTAGACTCATTGGTCTGGGCTTTTGACTCTTGTGGTATCAATTACGGATACCCCTACCTGATATACAACCCACCCTACGGTAAAAACACTGTATGTGAGTCCCCCAGTTCCAGTTCATCGGTGGCAGTGTCTAGTTCCTCCGTGGTTTCCAGCAGTAGCGTAGAAACTTCCTCATCTTCTGGCGTATCTAGTTCCTCGGTCTCTCAATCCTCTAGTTCATCAGCTGTATCAAGTTCTTCTACAATGGCTCCTAGCTCCTCTTCAGTAGTATCAAGTTCTTCTGCAGCTTCTAGTAGTACTGACACTGGCTCATCTAGCAGCAGCTTAGATAAATCTTCATCCAGCGAGCAAGCCACTTTGGTAAAAAATCACAACATAGCCCCATCTTATCAAATTTCGGTGAATGGCTATAATGTGGTGGTGGCTAATGTTACCAATGTAAATATTCGCATTTTCGATTTGCTCGGTCATCAACTAGAACGCCAGGCGGTATATGGCACCGGCTCCGCTAGCTTTACCGTGGCAAAAGCTGGCGTTTATATCCTTCGCATCGGCAGCCAGGTTGAAACCATCAATGTGAGGTGATTGCAATGTCCCAAAAATATCTTTTTTGGCCAGATGTTTATAAAGAACAAGGGCATTGGATTCCTACTTTAAACTGGGCGCAACAGTTATACGATGGCGATGGTGAAAACCCTAGCCATACTGTAGAATACATGGGTATAACCGATTGCGCCGAAATCATTAATTCTTACCCCATTGATGACAGTGACAGCGAGGCGCGTTTTAATTTTGAGACCATTTTCAGCAATATTTACCCTAAAGGTTATACCACAGAAAGTCATTCTAGCCCCAATGAGCGCTGGCGACCCGACCATATATGGGCTATTGCTTATAGCGCCCTAGATAACCTAGAAGTTGAATATGTAGATAAGTTAAACCCAAAGCTTTATGCTGATGCCGTAGCGTTTAAAAACACTATGGCTAAAATCGCTCCCGACTTTTTAATTTCGGGTTATTTTACATCTTTAGAAAGTTTATTGATTCATAAAATCTATGATATTCCCGTAATTATTTCCACCACATATTTGCGGCATCCTAGTGAAGACCCAGCCATGCGCGCTTTGCAGAATTTGAAAGCATTTTCGCGCTCGGAACTGTATAAGTTAATCAATCTGGTGGAGCATAAAATAGATTCATTGGTAGAGCCTGACCCAGTTGCCGAACCCGATGATGATGCCGCTAATGAGGATGCCGATGCGTTGACTACGAGTGCCATTAAAGAGTTTGTGGATCCCATAAGGCATTTTGTGCAAGCTTTGGAAAGCTTCAAAGAGCTTATTCCCTGCCCGCGAGAATACGAGTTTAGCCACTACCAGATGGTGGGTGATTTGGTTAAGTATGTGGATCCCTGTATCACCAACGAATTTGTGCGGGAAAAGTTAAATGCCGAAGGTAAATTAACGGACGAAGACGGTGTGGTTTGGATTGGCGATGCCCAAGAGCCAGGGATTCTGGATAAGGAGAATTTGATATATGTAACGGCAGGATCGCAAGTGCTGGATTACGAAGGCAAGGCGCGGCATTTGTTCCATGCGATGTGCGATGCCATGAGTTCTGCTGAGCTTTCTGAATATCACCTGATTTTAGGTGTGGGTAAAAAGTTAGTCAATGATTACGAGTGGTACGAATTTAAAGATTCCCCCAACATTACCATTGCGGGTTGGGTTCCCCAACGAGCCATTCTTTCGTCTCCCAAGTTAAAATTCGCATTGATTCACGGTGGCTTGGCTACAATCAAAGAATGTGTATATTTTAACAAACCCTTTTTGATTTTACCCATGGGCAAAGATCAGATGGACAACGCGCTTCGCCTGCGTAAATATGGTATCAACAATACCTACCAAATCTCGCAAGTCAGTGCCACTGGGTTGGTGAATGCGATATTTGACTTGGATGCAGATAAAAAATCTAAGGATAATTTAGCTAAACTCAGCCAGATTTTTAACGAAGCTGAAAACGCAAAACTGGGCTATCATCAGATTTTAGAGATGAGTTAGTTTTCCCCAAACTCGTACCTTAAGTCTCCGCATCCAGAGGATATTGCGCGTGGAGTTCGTCTAATTCCAGGTGCAGGCGTTCCCACTCTGCATAGAGTTGCTCCAAATCTTTTTGCGCAGTGGCGCTTTGCTGAGAAAGCTGGGTAATTAGGGCGCCATCTCCTGATTCGGCGGCGGCAATGAGCTGGCTTTCTAAGTTTTGCTGGCTTTGCTCGAGTTTTTCTAAATCAGCTTCCGTTTTTTGCAAAGCTCGGGTTACGGGTTTCAGCTTTTGCGCCCGCAGGGCCACATATTCGGCGCGTTCGCGGCGGGTGTTTTTATCTTTAGTTTTGCTGGCGCTGGTTTCCGCTTCGCCACTCCAGCCCACGCGGTTTAAAAAATCTTGATAGGTGCCTTCGAACACAAAGCTTTGCCCCCCATCAAAGACCACCAAGCGATTTACCAAAGTGTGCAAAATTCCTTCGTCATGGGAAACCAACAGCACCGCTCCGGGAAAGTTGTCGATGGCTTCGATGAGCGAGTCAATGGACTCCATATCCAAATGGTTGGTGGGTTCGTCGAGAAACAACAAGTTATGAGGCTGGGCCAAAATTTTAGCCAACATCACCCGACTGCGCTCGCCCCCCGAAAGCACCTTGATAGGTTTCAGTGCGGCATCACCCTCGAACATCATCACCCCCGCCAAGGTGCGCGCCCGACCGCGCATGCTATCGGTGCAAGAGCTTTCGATTTCCGCTGCGACGGTTTTGCTTTCGTCTAAGCGCTGAATGTTAGTTTGCCCAAAATAACCCATGGCGGTATGAGGATTATAGCTGATTTCCCCCTCCAGGGCCGCAAGCTCTTGGGCAATCAGATTGAGTAAGGTGGTTTTGCCCTTGCCGTTGGGGCCAATCACCCCAATGCGATCGCCGGGAAACACTTCTAAGTTGAAGTTTTGCACCAGCCACGGGGCGTTTGCGTGCCAGCGAAAACTTAAGTTTTGCACTTGCAACATGCGCTTGCCCGGAAAATCCTGCCATGAAAAGCTAAAATCCAAGTCTTTGATGGTGTCGAGCTTTTCTAAGGGGGTCTGGCGCTCCAAAGCCTTAATGCGCGATTGCACAGCGGCGGCTTTGGTGGCTTGAGCTCTAAAGCGTTCGATAAATTTAAGCGTACTTTCTCGCTTGCGCGCCTCGTTGGCGATGGTGCGCAGTTGCAGTTCTTCTTCGTCGGCAATAGTGTGCATGACTTTTTCGACGCTGCCTACCATTTTGCGCACCTTTTGCCTATGTATCACCGCGGTATGGGTGCTGATTTTATTCATAAAACGCCGATCGTGGGTGATCAAAATCAGTTCGCCCGGCCAGTTGAGCAAAAATCGCTCTAACCAGCGTATGGAAATAATATCTAAATAGTTCGTGGGTTCATCGAGCAAAAGCATATTGGGCTCGGCCAACAAAACTTTGCACAAATTTAAGCGAATCTGATACCCGCCCGAAAGCTCTAAGGGCGAGCGTTGCAAGTCGGCTTCGGTAAAGCCCAAACCGAACAATATAGCCTGGGCTTTGTGGTCTTCGCGCCAACCATCTTCGTTGAGCGCCAGCACGGAGCAGGCTTCTTGGATGATAGTGGGGTGCGCAAATTTAAGGTGTTGTTCCAAATAACCCAAGGTGTAATTTTTGGGAATCAAAATCTCCCCTTCATCCCAATTATCTTGCCCGATAATCATGCGCAGCAAGGTGGATTTGCCACTGCCATTGCGCCCGCTCAGGCCAATGCGTTCCCCCCGCCCCACTTGCAGGGTTACGCCGCTAAAAAGTGCTTGAGTTCCAAAAGATTTACTGAGGTTTTGTAGTTGAATCATGGCTAATTGGCGCGGGTGCACTGCGCACCCATAAAATAACGATTAACATAAATTGGACAACGCCATAAGCGGCAAGGCCCCACATAGTGCCTTCGGTAAATCCGTAGGAATGTAAACCCACACCCAGCAAATTGACGCCAAACCAGGCAAATAGCACCACGGGAATGCCCAAAATTGCCCCGAGGGAAAATCCCCGCGGGCCGCACAAGCGCGCCGGTTGGCAGTGCAAGAGCAATGCGCTCCACAACACGATCAGCAGTGCGCCATTTTCTTTGGGTTTAGGCACCGACATTAGCGTCCATTTAATATCTAAAATCCACTTTAGAGTCTATAGCATCTCTAGTATAGTGGTGTTGGGGGCCACCGATTTTAATTATGATGACATTTTAAAAGAGTTTTACCCAGAATATGAGCCTACTCGAACATACCAAATAAGTTATGGTTTGAATTACAAGACTGGCTTTTCGGCTCGATATAAACAATTAGAGTTTATGCATAAGTCCAACATTTTTTTACTTAAAACCATGCCTGGTTCTTTACCCCACTACGGAGCCGATGGATGGGATATAGTGGGTTTTAACTATTCTGATCTTAATTTTTATTTACACCAAAAATTTAATTTTGGAATAGGACTCAAACACTATTTTAAAGTTTCTGCATATAGTGGAGAATATTTGGAGCCTATGTCTAGGACAATGCTATCCACCAATGTCCATATTCGCTATCATTTTTAATTTTTTTTAGATGATTTTAGCTGCCTAGTTTTACTCCTTAAACGCTCAAGTGGCATAAAAGAAAAGAAAGGCGTGAGCACAAAGTAATAAGAAATCCAATAAAAAACACAAAGCAAAACATATGGCAAAATGGCATCTAAAGTCCATTCGTTAAGCATATAAAGCACTAATAACAGAGCTAAAAGGGGGCACACAAGCACATTGAGGTTTTGTTTTAAAGAGGCTTGGATCAATGAACCCGTTTTTGGAGATCCACTTTTTAAGTTTGCTCCTACACTATACGCCAAAGTCAAAGAATCTGCGAAAAACAAAGAGATGAAAAAGAGATAAACTGTAAAATTCAACTGAAAATAAGTGGCCACAGCAGTGACTAAAGATGCACTCAAATAAAAAGGAAGCAAGATTTTAAAAGTTGCTTTTGGAATAAAAAAAGAACCGAGAAAGCTAAGAATGAGCAAAGACACATAAATAGGAATCACCACATTATCGGAACCATCTAAAATAAAAAAGGAGCCCAAAACCAAGAAAAGGGAAAATAAAGAAAATAACACCGAAAACAAAGAAGACAAAAAGAATCTGATGATCAATACCACAACAAGCCCACCCCAAAGAGGAATCCATGATAGAAAAACCTTAGGTTCTACCATGATCTGTTGTATTTGCATGGATATATCTTCAGAAGCTCCCACTAAAAAAGTGAAAAAATCGTTTTTATAACTATAAGTACCACCCAAAGCGGCTATAAAAAGCAAAAGAAACACCAATCTTAATCGAAAAAGAATTTCAATAAATCGTTTAGAAAAAGAAGCTTTTTTTCGTAATTCCATTTTTACCTCGAAATAACTAATTTTTGTTTAGCAGAAAACACTTGTTTTGAGTGAAACTCTGTTGCAGAAACATCATTTTTAACAGAATAATGATATAAACCATTGGCTAAAAGTCGCCCATAAAAATCTCGACCATCCCAAGTGGTTTTACCCGATTTAGCGTTTTTAAGGACTTGAACCAAGCGGCCATTTTGATTGTAGATATAAATGTTTATTTTTGTTTCTCGCTCGACGGCTAAATTTTTGAAATGAAAAGTGGTTGTTTTTTTCATTGGATTGGGTGCATTGAAAACATCCATTAGTCCTTTTGTCAAGGCGTTGGTCAACTCCACAAAAACAGACTTAAAAGCCCTGTTACCCATCACATCATAGGCCTGTACCTTAAACTCATAAACACCTGGTGAAAAATCTGTCTCAGAAAAAGACATTCTCGATACTACTTTTTTACTGCTTTGTTCTAAAAAGGGCCATGGGTGAAAAGGTGTCATCACGCCCACTACTTCAAAACTAATGCCTTCGTCTGCCTCTTCTCTAAAATCCAACGCGGTGGAATCTTCTACTACAACTTCTAAGCAAGCAGGTAATTCTAGCTGGATCTTTCCTCCATCCATAATTCCAGTAGAAGAAGACTTTAAACAAGAACGAATTTGAATACTAGGAGGGCTTTGATCTTGGATGGAATCGGCATAAGCAGAAGTGCCCGAAACTTTTATTCCGTCAATTAAAGCTGTGCCTACAAATGGATTTTCAGCAGAATAAGCCCAAGCATATACTTGAGCATTGGTATCTCCAAATGCTATTTTTCTCGGCGTGATAAATTCTGTATTAAATTGCCCTCGCTTCACTTCTATGATTTCTGAATAAATAGGATTTCCTGAGTAAACTACATCAAACCAATCTTCTATCCCATCGTATATTTTTTTGGTGTAATCTCCTTCTCTCACACTCACATATATTCTACCATTAGGCATATCAGAAACTGTACCAGAAACTTGCATTTTATCTAAAGCCATGATCGTGTCTATTTTTTCATTCAATTCCACTTTTAATTTAGCTTGAGGAATGGTCAAAACAGGCTCACCCAGCAAAGCATAGTGTTCGTTATTGTAGCGTTGCCTTGAATAAGATCCTCGGTGATATCCTTTGGCAGCCCAATAAGCATCTCCCAATAAAGCACTTTCATTAAAAAGAGAGCTCATTATAAATGTTTTTGCAAAAACTTCATTATAAGAGGCAAAAGTCTCTCTTGTGGCTCCCACAGAAGCAATCGCACCTTTTTTGCTAGCCCCTAAAAAAACTTCGGATAAGGAAGTCTCGTCGCCTTTATCAAATCGCCCTACAGTACAAGAAAAAGAACCCAAAATAGTGTAGCGATTTTGATTGGAAATTTTATCTATATAAGAAGGTTTCATAAGCCCTTCACTAGCCCAATCTGTGATGGAACCATGACCAAAATACAGAGTAAAAAGAGCCCCTTGATTGATATTATCAATCAAATCACTGGCTGCTTCTGGTTTTTGAAATAAAGCATCTGGCTTATAATCTAATAAATACACTTTTTTATAGTCAAAACGAGTGCGTTTTAATTTCGCTTTTTGATTTATTTCTTTAGCAATTTCTTCGTGAATTTTAGTGTGATTGGTATAATCAATAGAGCCACTATTCAAAGCATCGTCGGCAGCCAAAATAAGTGTGCTACGCCAAGGGCCATTATCAAAAACACCGATTTTTTCATATTCTTTTACTTTTTCGTTGTAGGCATGAAAGGCTGCTACCGAAGAAATAGAAAGACGACCCACAATCACATCTAAATCATAAGTACCATAAGTAATAGATTCTCCTGGGTCTAAAACAGCAAAGAAATCGTCGGTGGCCATCGCTTCTTTTTCAAAAGGCGGCAAGTGAATCTCTGGAAGTTTGGAGTTGATGCGTCGATAATCGTAATGACCAGATCCTCCAAGTAAAACATATTTTAGATGGGGGCATACAGAACGAGCATAGGCAATATAATTTCGAATGGCAATAGGGTCTAAACTCCCTCCATTATACAATCTATAAATATCTTCTGCCAAAACAATGGTGGTTGGAATAGATTGGATACTCTCTCCACTGGCTCTAAAAGAGGCTAATTCTAAAGCCGGGACTTGAAAAGCTTCAGGTGCAATGATTAAATATTCAGTTTTGGAAGAAATAGCCTCCAAGTTTTCTAAAACACCTTTTTGTCGAGGTATTATGGCCTCTATTTGTAGATCCGTTTTAAAATGTCCCTCTTTGTAAAGCAAATAACGAACATCCTCTCCCTTGCCGATACTATCGATAGCGAAACCATTTTTGGATTCTAAAACTCCAAGAGCCTCACCATTTTTAAATTTTATGATTTTATTTTTCGAAGGGACAGGGATTTTTAATAAACCTAGGTGTGTTCCGGGCAACAACCACTCTGTACTATCCGTTTTAGGCTCCCATTCATAGGCTAGACTATAACCCTTAAATCGATCAAAATACCCTTCATTAGGAAGCATTTTTAACGAGAATTTATTGTCTTTTTCGTTTAATTGATTTGTTTTGAAGTAAAAATTACCACCTGGAAGTAAAATAGGATCCACCAAAGGAACTCCATTTAATTCTGCATTAAAATTAATTTTTTCCATTCTTTGTGAATCATGGTATCCAGAATAAGATGGATTTACAACTTGTTTTAAATCACCCACCTTAGAAATAATCGTGGAACGATGTGGTAAATAAGAATAGCTGACATAAGCTTCTGTTCCCTTTTTATAGGACTTTAATTCTGAAGTCGAAGGGCTATGCAAGTCTGAACTGGAAAGCTCTAAAGTGTCATTAAAAGAATGCCAATACCAAAACCACTCTTTACCAGTCGCTGACTCCCAAAATAAAGGCTTTCCAAAATATGTGTCTCGTAAAATCGATTCTTTTTCTACTCTTGTATAATGCAACCAATTTATTTCTTTTGCATTGGTGGACTTAGAAACCGAAAAAGGCTTTAAGTTTTTTGTCGCAGGACTATTAGACCAACCTAATTGAAAATACTGGAAGTAACTATAAGGAGAATTTGAAAAGTAATAAGGTGCCGACACAGAATCACTCATCTTTTTCCAAATAGAAGTTCCATAGCCAACAAAAATCAATGTATCTCCATCATCAAAAATTCCGTTTGATTTAGGATCTCTCCCATTATGGTCTCGAATTTCTATGGGAATTTCAAACAATTTATTGGGGAAGACTTCTTCTATATCTTGAAAAACATCCGACAAAGTATCTGCAATGGCACCATACAACTTCCATTTAGAAATGGGAACGCCACTGAAATTATCAGGAACACCGGCAGCCATTAAAACATTTTTGATTTCACTAAATGGGACCGCATAAAGCCCATCTTCATTTAAAGAAGAAATTTCTTTGTCTCCGACTGCAAATCGTGCCACCCACTCCATTGAAGCCATTTTTGAAGCCGCTTTTTTCCGTAAAACACTTCCATTGTGCTTTCGAGCCCATTTCGACGCACTTTTGGGGTTTAAAACGGTAGATAAAACTCTTTTTCCAGGCCTTTGTCCTCGATGATTTGTCTTTTTAAAATGAACGACAACTTCAAAAATCTCTCTAAACTTTGGATATAGCAACAAAGGCACAGCAATATCTGTGAGCCATAGTCCATCTTTGAAAAAAGGAACCCCAACTTGTAATTTTGGACTTGATAAAGAATCTTCTTGACACCATGGAAAGCTCATTTGTTTGCTTTGAATCTCTTTGATTTCTACCCTTGGGGGTGTGGAATCTGGAAGTGCAACTCTATAAATTCGATAAGGCAAAGCAGAATCATCTATGAATCGAACCTGTTCAGGGCTCAGTTTATAACCTCCAGTCTTACAAGATTGCACCGAATAATTCAGCACGGAGTCGCGATAAATAAATTGAGAAGTCTGGTCTTTTAAAACAGATGCAGAAAAACTGAACTGAAATAAAAAAGCACCCACAAACAAAAAGATGTTAAAGTTAAATTTAACATTTTGAAACATTTTTAAGCTTTGTCTAAAAAAAATCATGCTAGCTATAAGATAATAAAATCACTTTGGTAAAATAATTTCCATCAGGTAGTACCCAGAACCATTGCTTAAAAACTGCACTTTCTCGCCATTTTTCATAACTTTATAAAATATCCTATAAAAATCTGGATTCTTTTCGGATTCAAATATAGCAAAAAGCTCTTGACTAGAAATTTTAGAATCTTTTATCCAAGACTTCATATACCAATGCCACGGTTGCCAATTGAAAATAGAACGCGTCGATTGAATAAAAGAACGAAGCATTAAAGAATATTCGTACTCAAAAAAATCTAAAAATTGAAGGACAAGGCCTTGTTTTTCAGCATTTGATTTTTTGGAAAAATTTTGAGGGTAAAAAAGAGTGGTTGCGTCTGGATTCTCGTAAATAAAACGAATCCTATCAGGAAAAACCTTGATTTTCAAACGAGAATCATCTCTATGTTCATAAGAATTTTCATCTATTGGCTTGTAATCGAAAAAAATCTTTTCTGCATTCAACACAGGGTGCATTTGCAAATCCACTGGCGAAGTTGAAATATTTTGAACTCGAAAAACTCGAAGTTTTTCTGCTTTTTTATCTCCATCTAAAACAGCCATCAAAAAAGTGTTTTCAATTTCTTTTAAAACCCAAATAGACTTCGAATTTTTAAATGGAAGGAGGAATTCCTCTTGAATACCATTAGGATCATAATGCATCCAATTCCCTCGTTTGCCAATAGAGTCTAAATAATGGTACAACTCTTTAGAATTAAAGCCCTTATTTGTTTTATGTGTCTCAAAGATTAAATCCTTTGAAAAGGCATAGGAGCATAACAACAAAAAGAAAATAAAGAACTTTTTTTTCAATGGATAACCTCTTGAATTATTTTCTCGATTTGATTTTGTGTAGGGACACCGGTCCAAACTTTTTGTATATAACCATTCTGATCTAACAGCATCAAAGTAGGGATAGAAGAAATTCTATAATGATTCGAAAACCGCCTATCACTATCTTGATATAAAGGGTAAGGAGAGGCTTGTTTTTTATTAAAACTTTGTAAAGTCGATAAATCCTCAGTAGAAACGCCTATAATCTCTAAGCCTTGTTTAGAATATTTTTGATACAAAGTCTCTAAAATAGGGAGAGTTTGTCTGCAAGGCATGCACCAAGTGGCCCAAAAATCTAAAATCACCAGTTTTGGCTTCTTTTGTCTTTTGTTTTGATTGGCATAAAAATTAGAACCAAACTCCACAATTTGACTCCCTATTGCAGAACCCATCCAATTCGAAATATCTTTTGGCCTTTCTCTAAGGCTAATAGAAACATGATGAGTTTTATTTTCTCTTTGATAAGTTAATGAAACCTTTTCTCCCACTTTTTTATTTTGAAGCTCTTTTTTTATATCGGCGACGCTTTTTATCTTTTTATTGTTAATGGCTATAACTTTATCTTCACTAGAAAGGCCCGCTTCTATAGCCCCAGAAGAAGGATGCAAACCTTGAACCACAAGAGCGATCTGATCTTGGTAACTTTCTTTTTTAAAAGAAAAACCGAGCCATACTTCGGCCCATAAAGATGAAACAGACATAAAGAGCAGGAATAAAACAAAGGAAAAGCTTTTTTGCATCACAAGACTCCAATAAAAAACTAAAAGAATAAAATAGAAAATTCCCAGTGCAATACCACTTGATTTGTCTCTGAAACACCAAAAGAATTTTTAGAGCTTTCTAAATGCTCAAAAAACAAATAAGACACATAAATTACACCCCTCCAATAGAATTGAGCCTCTGGCCAAGGCGTAAAATTCTTGCCATAGCCCAAGGCCACTCTTGGAGGGAACTTCCATCCAGCATGATTTTCAAATAAAAGACCAGAAACAGAACTCATAAAAAAATCTTCTGGTTTAAAATAATAATGAAGTCTGGATCCAAATTCAAAGCGAGACTCTAGTGGATCGGTAGAAAAATAAAGCCCTGCCGAAAAACTTGGATGGAATTGATACTGACTCGAAGCATACAAAGACCAATCGAGCTGACTGAAAAGAAAAGAAAAGCCTGTTCCTAATCCGTAGCTAAAAGATTTTGATTCCGCTTTCTTTTCAAAATAAGTTTCTTCAAGAAAAAAATGTGACGAATAAGTATTAGAAATACAAAAAAAAACCACGAGAAAAAAAACTCGAACAGCACTTATTTTCAAGTGAAAAGCCAAGACTTTCATCTGTCTATTTTTTGCTTTAATGATGATTGAACTCCATGACACTGTCTATATTATGAAGCCTTAATTGTTGTAAAAGCTCTCGATTCATCGCATGGGGGGCCATCCAGCGAAAGGCCACCACCGAATACACTTGAACTGCATCTACTCCTAACTTTAACAAATCAAATATTTTATAACCATGATCTATACCACCAGAAGCCATCACACTGAGCGTAGGGTAGTTTTCTTTCACAAAACTCACAGACCTGCACATGTTTTCATAAAGAGGCCTTCCAGAAAGCCCTCCCTTATCTCCATCCTCTCGAAGCACCTCTAGCTCTTCATAAGGACTCATTAGTGCAAGCGAATTTAATTTAGCTGTAGGGTATGTGTTTCCTAAAACAAGCCCATTGACTCCATTTTGAAGCAGCATCTCTACCATCACTTGAAGATGAGGTGTAGACAAATCTGGACTCAACTTGGCATAAACCGCTTTTCTTGTTTTTTGAGTGCTTCGAAATTCATTAATACTCTTAAAAAGTTTCTCTGCAAACGCAGTATCTAAATCCAATCGATCTTCGCCCGTATTGGGGCAGCTAATGTTCACTTCTATATAATCGGCCACAGCATAAGCCATAGCAAAAGTTTCTAAAACATCTTTTAGCTTCTCATTTTCCTCTGTTAAGCCTGGAGTCTCAGCTATAGAAATACCAACAGAAAGACCTTTTTTATGTGCTTTTGAAAGCTGCATTTTGACTCGCTTGGCTATTTGCTCCACGCCATCATTATTCAAGCCCATGCTATTGTGTATGGCTCTATCTTTTTCTATAAAACCTAAACGAGGCCGATGCGTATTGCCTATTCTAAAATGCCTAGTCGCCGTGCCCACAGAAATCCCACCAAAGCCTACATTGGCATAATCCGAAATGCGTTTAGCCCCTTTATTCGCTCCAGCCGCCAAAATAATGGGACTACTCAAAAAAATAGTCTCGCTTTGATCTGCAAAAGCAATCTCTTTTTTAAGAGGAAGATGAGAAACAGCCTTGGCTCCAATGCATGGAATCCATGGAGAAAAGCGTGCCACATATTGAAAAGAATGGTGTCGAAACTCGGGGTATTTATGAAACACTTTTCGAATTAAAGCGAGAAAACGATCGCTTTTAGACAAAGGATAATCGTGATTTATAGGACTCTTCATATTGAACTAAAATAGCAAAATAAAACACCGAAACACTATAAAAAAATTAAAAGCTCACTACAATAAAGTCTCACACACGCCTGGCTTTTTTTTAAAGTGAGAAGTGGAAAGTGGGAAGTTTTTAGTCACTAAAGATAAACAGCTTTTTTTTGGGCACGCATTCCAGCATTTCAAACACAATTTTCACATGGATTACCACGGGCACGCACTTCGACAGGCTCAGTGTAGCAATTTTCGCATGGATTGCTACGAACAAAATCCTGCTTTTCAAGCACGCTTCCCACCGTCATGGCGAATACAGCATGGTAATCCACACGAGATTTGTTTTTTTTGCTGTATAGCTCCAAACCAGGCGTGTGTGAGACTTCTATACCTTTAGAGTTTATTCTCAATTTAAAGGTGGAGTTTTTTGTTTTGCGTTTTGTATTTCAAGTTTGTCTTTGACACAAAAAGCGTAATGTTCTTGGTCTCCTTGTTTAGGAGGGTAAATATCGCATTTTTTTTCGTAATAAGCACATCTGGGTGAAAATCGGCAAGTATCTATGAAGTCTTTGGGGGCAGGGACATTGCCTGGAATGCTTTGAATGCTCTGTACACCTCTTTCTCCGCGTGGGATAGCGGCTAAAAGACCTTGAGTGTAGGGGTGCAATGGAGAGTTTATGACTTTTTTGACGGGACCCATTTCTACGATGCGGCCCGCATACATGACTGCAACGCTGTTTGCATACTGTGCTACTAAGCCCATATTGTGAGTGATTAAAAGTACAGCTGTATGGGTTTCTAAGGCCATTTTTTTTAACAAGTCCATGATTTGAGCTTGTACTGTCACATCTAATGCGGTGGTAGGCTCATCGGCTATGATCAAGCGAGGTTTGTTTAAAAGTGCCATGACAATACAGACCCTTTGGAGCATCCCTCCCGATAGTTCATGGGGGTAAGCATTCATCACCCGCTCTACATCGGAAAGTCCCGCTAAATGCAGATATTTTTTTATTCTATTTTCTCTGTTGTTTTTGTCTTTTCGTAAGACTTCTAAAAGTTGTTTGCCGATGGTCAAAACAGGATTCAATGCCTGCATGGGTTCTTGAAATATGGTAGTGATAGAAGTTCCACGAATTTTTTGCATTTCTGAAAGAGCTAAAGTCAATAGATTTTTATTTTCAAAAAGCACTTCTCCTGTGATTTTTGCACTGGGCACAGGCAATAAACGCAAGATGCTCATAGCAGTTACACTTTTACCACATCCAGACTCCCCTACCAATGCAAAAAATTCTCCAGGTTTTATAGAAAAAGACACTCGATCTGTCACTGCTAATGGATTTTTGAGCCCAAAAGAAACGGATAAATCGCGAACAGATAAAACACAATCATTCATAGCGGTCTCCAGATTTGGGATCCATCGCATCTCTCACCCCTTCGCCTATAAAAGTGGCCAAGAGCAGAGTAAAAAATAAAGCTAAAACTGTGCTTATCGATATCCAAGGAGCATACAAATGACTCAAGCCCTGGCTTAAAAGTTCTCCCCAACTTGGAGTTGGAGCCTGAAGCCCAAATCCTAAAAAATCCAAAGAGGTCAAACTCCCTATTCCACCAATCAATGTAAAAGGAAACAAAGTCACCACTGGTGTCAAGGCGTTGGGTAAAATCTCTTTGAAAAACAAATGTCTGTGCGACAAGCCTAGTACTTTAGCAGATTCAACATAAGGGAGTTTTCGAAGTTTTAAAAACTCTGCCCTCATATAGTAGCTCAATGAAATCCAGTTGAATGCAGCCATGATTAAAATTAAAAGTATGAAACTACGCCCATAAATACTCCCTATTAATATGACCACATAAAGGAAGGGCAACGAAGACCACACCTCTATTCCTCTTTGAAAAAAGATATCCCAAAATCGCCCCAGGTAGCCTTGAATGCCACCTATCAAAATACCCAAAAATGTCCCTATCAGAGTGAGTAGCAAACTAAAAGAAAGGCTTATTCTAAAACCGTGAATCAATCGTGAAAGCACATCTCTTCCATTGGAATCTGTGCCTAACCAATGCGTTAAAGATGGAGGAAATGGAGGGGTTCCATCTAAAGAGAGGTTTGCTTTGAGTGGATTGTGTGCAATGGGTGGCATCCACATCCATACTGAGTCCCCCAGTTTTTCTTTTAACTGTTTATAGTCAGCTTCTGTATTGTAGCTCCCGCCAAACTCGGTTTCTGAATAATGTATTAGACTTGGAAAATACAAAGAGCCTTGATAAAACATCAATAAAGGCTTGTCATTGACCATCCATGGGCTTGTTAAAGATAAAAGATATGCCGACAAGAGGATAATAAATGAATAATAAGCCCTTTTGTTTTTCTTAAAATGCTTCCATTTGTTTTTGCTTTCTTGAGAAAATTTCATAATCCATCAATTGAAGTGAATACGAGGGTCCACAAAAGTATATAAAATATCACTAAATAAACGCCCAAACATGGCCATCAAACTCGAAAGGAAAATAATCCCAAGCACCACATTATAATCTCGATTGACCATAGAGTTGTAGTACAACAAGCCCATACCGTCGATGTCAAAAACTTTTTCAATTAAAAGTGCACCTGCAAACATGAGTGTGAAAATTTCTGACATACGAGTGGCAATAGGAATCAAAGCATTCCTAAGAGCATGTTTAAACACAGCTTCTTTAAATGAAAGCCCTTTGGCTAGAGCGGTTCGCATGTAATCTTTTCCTAATTCTTCTAAAGCAGTGTTTTTCATTAAAAAAGTCAAAAACGCAAACTCCCCTATCATATAACAAAACATAGGGAGCACCAAATGCTTTAAAAGATCAAAAACTTTTCCAAAAAAATGCAAATCTTCAAAGTGATCCGATACTAAACCCCCTAAAGGGAAAACATCTAAATAAGAGCCTCCTGCAAAAAATATAATCAATAAAATACCAAGAGCATAACCGGGCATCACATAACCAGAAAAAACAAGTCCAGAAGAAATCACATCAAAACGAGAACCATGTTTTACTGCTTTTAGTAAACCCAATGGGATACAAATTAAATAAGATAAGAAAAAAGAAGTGAAACCAAAAAACAAAGAAATAGGAAAACGACTGGATATCACCTCCCACACCGGCTCACCATAAGTATAAGAAGTACCAAAATCCAAAACCATCACATTGGAGAGCCATTGCAAGTAGCGTTTCCAAGCGGGCTTATCAAAACCAAAATACGCTTCTATTTGAGCAATTTGATCTGCTGATAAGGCTTTGGAAGCGTCTGCCCCTCTACCTGCGGCAGACTGTACTTTGGCTATCATTTCTTCGACAGGTCCACCTGGCACCATTTGAATCAATACAAAACAAACCAAGCTTATCCCAATCAGTGTGGGTAGCATCAAAAGCAATCGTCGTACAATATAAGCTTTCATCGAAATTACTTTTTGGGCATTAAACGCCAAACTCCTTTGGGATTGAACTCTAAATCCTTTTTGTTAAAAAGAACATTGGTCTCTTTTAGTAATCGATAAGATTCATTTTCTCCTAGCTCTAAAATAACACCCGTATCAAAAGTAGATTCTTCTAAAAACAAAGATTCTGCAAGAGTCAAAAGAGTGTCTTGCCTGCTCTCTAAAGATTCATCCCCTATACGGATACACAAGTCAGCCCTATCAAAAGCCGCCATCCCCAAACTAAATAAGGTGTCTTCTTTTTGAATAAAGTTCAACCACAATGAAAAAAAATCTTCTTCGTTATAAGACTCTATAAAGGCTTGTTTAGACCATGCTGTCCCAGAATGTTCCATATAAACACCCAAGGCACCTTCATTTAATATATTTAAAATGACTTTGTTCAAAGCATTAAATTCTTCTAAACTTTTAAAAGAGCCCTTCAAAAAATATAGCGATTGATGCTTTTTAAAGTCAGCGATTTCTTCTGCTTCTAAAGGAGAGTGCTCATGAAACAAAACATCTATATCAGGAGCAGCATTCTGAATTTTCCCCAAAAAATCAATAGAAGAACCCGGGAAAATAAAACTTCCTTCTGGAAAAGAAATTGAAGCCGTTTGGAATGGAAACATAAGGATAAAAGATTTCATATTAAACCTCTTTTAAAATATGATGAACCGCATCTTTTAAAAGACTCGCATTTTCAGAAAAATTGATTTCTAGTTTTTTTGCTTTTTCTAAAGACTGTTTTAAAGTATAAGAATTAAATAATAAATCCGAAATCACCACATGCCCCAAGTGCTCTAAAGACTCTCCCAAATACTCTTGTTCTGTTTGCCCCGGTGTAGGGACAAATACACACTTAGCCCCTAAAACACTCATATCCATAACGGTACTATAGCCCGAACGAGTGATCACATATTCTGACTTTTGCACCATCTCTTTAAAATCAGGAGTGGATAAATGTGGATACACTTGATAAGCTAAAGACTCTTGATTTGTATTTTTTTGTTTTGGTTTACCTAATATTAACACATGATTTCCCGGAAGTTTAGAGAAAACATTTCGAAGTTTTTTTTCAAATTGTGTGCGCATCGGCTCTACCCCAGAGACAATACCCAAAAACCGAACTTCTTTTTTTAATTCTTGGATTTCCTCTTGAAAACGAGTTAAAACACCCACATATCGATATCGTTCTGGCATCTTAGAAACATGAGACAATCGCCCCGCCATTCCTGGAGCTTTTTGAAAGTCAGGGATCCAAACTTCTGTATAGCGTTTCATATAAGAAAGATGCCAATAAACTCCTATCATCTCAAATATTTGAAAACCTTTGGGAAAGGCGATACGGAGCTGGTGCGTTACATATATAGACTTCACTTTTTTAGAATAAAAGCCAAAACGATTGTCTGATACAATCAAATCATACTGGTGTTTGTCTGCCATTCTTTCTGCCAAAGCTTGTTCCATTTTGAACATTTTAGAGAAACGCACAGCATTTTTAAGAACCCACAAGGGCATAGTAAAACCTAATTTTGGATACACCACCTTATAAGACGGCACTCGATGTTGCACTAAATTTGGAAAAACCTCTTGGTACAACGAAATCATTGGCCCAGAAGTCGCCAATTCTACCTGTGCCCCTCCATTCAAAAACTCTTGAATAATGGGAATACAGCGAGTCGCATGGCCTAAGCCCCAGTCTAAAGGAGCCACTAAAACCTTCATTTATTCACCCGCCGAAGCCAAGCATTTGCCCATACAGCATGGTCACAATCCATATTTTCACCTTCATCCACCACTAAATCCAAACTAGAAGCTCCAGAAACAGAGATCCAAATCTTTTGCTTGTCTCTGGAATAAAGTTTTAGAGATTGATAGCGTTTTACCCCATCGGTATAAACATTAAAAACAGCCCCATCTCCGCAAGCACTTTCATCGTCTAAGCCAATCGTCGCCTCAAGCCACTCAAAGTTTTTTTCTAATTTAAAAGTGTTTTTGGAATACGCATGGACTCCTAAACCATAACGGAATTCTTCTCCATCTAAACTGATAGGGCGACCCTCCACAGTTTTATTCACTTGCAAAGCTCCCCAAGCTTGCTCCGAATGTACATGCTCTAAGTCGGTGAGCAAAACAAAATTAGAATCCTTCACAAACAAATCCCTTTGAAAATAAAGTGTATCTCCATCGGGCATATAAAATAAAAATTGATTTCTATTCAAACCTGGCTTCATCTGAAGTGAATCTAAAAACAAGGTATCTCTGGACTCCAAAACAACTCGTCCTTCATTCAATGAATCATTTTGAATAAAGTCATATCGGATAGACTCATTAAAGTGCTTTTCCAAAACTACATGATCATTTTCTAACTGAGACAGATTCATGTTTTGGGAGTAATGAGAGAAACCTTTTTTGGATATTATTTTATGTATTGTCAAAGGGTATCCGAAAGATTTATTTTCTAAAAGTATTCGTTCAGATTTATATTCTTTTAAAATCAATTCTATTTGATTGGTTGTTTTAAAGCCAACCACCCTAGATTTTAGGTTTACCTCTCCATAACCATCTTGCCCACGGACTATATAAATATTTTGATTAGATTTTTGCATCCACTCTAAAAACTCATCATGAGTCCAGTTCATAAAAGTCCGCTCACTAAAAGAACTGAAGCCAGAAGCCAACATCTGCCAAGGCCTGGCATATATAAAAATAGAAGAGTCCGGAAAGGATTTAAGATAATCATTTAAAAAATCTTCTTCGTATAAAAGTTTATTCCGATAATAAAGCATATTCGACTTATAACTAGAAACATGAACCATGGCTAAACCACAAGACATAAACAATGCCAAAACTAATGTGATTTTAGCAGCTTTTTTAGAACTAAAAACAGGTAAAGTACTTAAAAAATCTTGAAGTCCAAGGGCCATCAAAATGGCAAAAAGTGGCAATGCCACCAAAACATAGCGTTGATTAATATCTATTTCAAAAGTACCAGAAACATTGAATAAGATCACAAATATTTGAAAAGAAAACAAAAAGGCAAGCAAAGCTCCTCGTTTATATTTTCGACTAAAAATCAACCGAAACAAAAGCCAGAGAGTAGAAAAGAAAAGAAGGAGTGTAAAAGAAGAATAAAATGGATTTTTAAGAATCCCACCAAACGCAGAATCACTTTCAAAATTCAACATGATACGAATATTTGAAGTTAAATTATACCAAAAATTAGCCAGAGAGTGAGCAGCATGTTCACCGCCCTGAAAGTCATAACCTCTATACGCGGCCATAGTATTAATAGAAGGCCAACTGGCTAAAATGACAGCCAAAGTAAATACAGGAAGTCTATAAAAACGCTCTCTAAAGTAAGACACATAATAAAGAGCAAATGGAATAAAAGCAAAAACAGTTTCTTGTCGAGTCTGGGCAAAAAAACCTAAAAGAGGAACGCTCAACACAAAGTGTTTCCATGAAACTTTATGTGAAGGGATAGCGGCATAAAAAAACAATAAAAAAGAAAACAAAAAGATATAAAGCACTTCGGTAGAGGCTGACCTAGCCTGCATCAAATAAATGGGCATGCCCGCCAAAAAAGCAGTCGAAGCTAAAGCCAAGGCCTCACTTTTAAACCAAATCGACAAAGCCAAAAAGAAAAATAGCAAACTAAATAAATAAAAAAAGTAGTTCACAAAAAGAGCGGTATCTCGACCTGGGTCTGTAAAAATAAACACTATAGAATAAACAAAAGCCAGTGCCTTGCCCTTAAAATTATTCACTTCTACATGACACTCTAGTTTTTCTTGACTCCACACACCCTCGTTGCAAACTCCCCCCGACTGGTCAAAATACATTTGAAGTCCCATAGACTCCCAGCTTGTCTCATCACTTAAAACACGGTGAGATCTTGAAATATTTGAAAACATAAACAAGGAAAAAAAGAGCATGATACCAAATAAAACAAACAAACTCTTTCGAGAAGGCGATGTTTTTTTTATCGCTAACAATATGTCTTTAAAATTTACAAGCAGTCCGACAATCAAAAAAGAAAACAATATCAACAAAAAATAATAGCCATAAGCTATATCCCATTGTCGAGCGGTTTCTACAGAAGTCGAGTTAAAAACACCAAAAGAAATGCCCAAAACCACCAAAAGTAAAATCAAAGCCCAAATTTCAGTTTTTATTCTAATCAAAAAATTTAACATAAAACAAATCTAAAAAAAATGAATGCACAAAACAGAATTCAAACAGAATAAATCGAAAGAATCCAGTATTTTAGGCGAATCAAAGCAAAGCAAGTTGAAGGGTACAGTATTTTGAAAAATAAAACAATCCAATAAATTGCAAATTCAATTGACTAAGACATTTTTCTTTTTTTTTAATGGTATGAAGTTTCAGAAGCGCCTGGCTTCTAAAAAGAAAATAATGGTGAAATCACTTCTTAAAATCGACTGCAAACCCAAAAGAAAAACTTAAAGCCTTTCTTCTAATGGAATATAATTTCGGTGCGTTTCACCTACATAAATTTGTCGAGGCCTGTATATTCTTTGCTTTGTATTTTCAGTAATTTCTTTCCAGTGGGCAATCCATCCGGGCATGCGACCTATTGCAAACATCACAGTAAACATATTGAGCGGAATCCCTATAGCTTGCAAAATAATGCCTGAATAAAAATCCACATTAGGATAAAGCTTCCTTTCAATAAAATAATCATCTTGGAGTGCAAACTCGGAAAGCTCGTGTGCCACTTCTAAAAGCTCATCCCCTTTACGCAAAGTTTTTAAAAGTTTGTAGGCAGCATTTTGCAGAATTTTTGCTCTTGGATCGTAATTTTTATAAACACGATGACCAAAGCCCATCAACTTGGCACCACCTTCTTTGTTTTTCACTTTTTCAATAAAATCTTTAACAGTATAATCTGCATTTTTAATTTTAGTGAGCATTTCAACAACAGCTTGATTGGCCCCACCGTGTAATCGCCCCCAAAGAGCACACACTCCTGCTGAACAACTCGCATGTAAATTAGCACCGCTAGAAGCCACTAATCGAACCGTACTAGTAGAACAATTTTGCTCATGATCCACATGTAAAATCAAAAACAAAGTCAAAGCATGCAGCACCAGTGGATCCACTTCATAAGGTTGATTGGGCAAGCTAAACATCATATGCAAAAAATTCTCTGCATAGCGTTTATTTGGGTAAGGATAAACCATAGGTTGACCAATACTCATTTTGTAAGCAGCAGCAGCGATCGTTCGTACTTGTGAAATCAATTGAGCCGCACTTTTATCAAAATTAGAAGTTTCTCCGCTCCTTTCATCGTACAAATCAGACTGATAGCAACCCATTGCATTGATCATTGCAGAAAGCATGGCCATGGGGTGTGCATTATTTGGAAAACCCTCGAAATGGTGTCGAAAGCCCTCATGAAGTATCTGTTGTTCGGTTAATAAATTTGAAAAATTTTGATATTCGGACTCATTGGGAAGTTTACCATAAATAATCAAATAAGCGGTTTCAGTAAAAGAACTTTTTTCTGCTAATTGTTCTATGGGGTATCCCCTATAACGCAAAACACCTTTGTCTCCATCGATATAAGTGATAGAAGATTTACAACTCCCCGTATTGGCCAAAGAATCGTCCAATGTAATATAGCCCGTTTGTGCTCTTAAATTAGAGATATCGATGGCTTTTTCATTTTCTGTACCCACAATCACTGGGCACGATAAAACTTTATTTTCTATTTCGATGCGAGGCATATAAGGTTCTCCTTGAATCTTACCGGGTTCTAAAAAATTCTTCTAAAATTTAAATAAGACTTCTTTAAACTTTATGGAATAATTAGTTTGTTTTAGAAGCACCCATAAAAGCTAAAGTAGTTATTTAGTTTTTTAGACGCAAATTTCAAGGTTTATTTTTATAATTTTACAAAAGAATAAAAATCAAGACATCCACCCGCGATCCGAAGTTCCAGAAATACCCCTAATTTTTAAATCAAAATCATCTGGATTTGTAGCAGCACTCATTGCCGTCTCCAAAGAAATCAGCTCGTTAGAATACAATCCCAAAAGAGCCTGGTCAAATGTTTGACTACGATATTGCATATGCCCTTCGGCAATAGCTTGCTCAATTAAATCCACTTTCGTTTTATCTACAATATAATCTTTGATGGCACCGGTATTCACCAAAATCTCGGCGGCAGGCACGCGTGAATTTCCATCTACCGTAGGGAGCAATCGAAGCGAAATAATCCCAGCCAAACATTCGGCAAGCAACAAACGCACCTCTTCATGTTGATGAGGGGGGTACATCGAAAGGATTCTATGAATAGTTTCAGTCGCATTGGTAGTATGGATGGTAGCAAAAACCATGTGACCTGTATCTGCAGCAGTAAGCGCTATTTGCATTGTTTCTAAATCTCTAATTTCTCCTACAAGCAACACATCGGGGTCTTGACGCAGAGCAGAGCGAAGTGCAGCCTCATAAGAGTGTGTGTCCACACCAATTTCTCGTTGTGAAACAATAGACACCTTATCTCGATGTAGATATTCGATAGGATCTTCTACAGTGATAATATTCGTAGATTGAGTGCTATTAATATGGTCAATCATCGCTGCTAAACAAGTGGACTTTCCTGAACCTGTAGTCCCAGTGACCAAAATAAGCCCTCTTTTTTTAAGGGCTAATTCTTTAATAATTTCTGGTAGATTGAGCTCATCAAAAGATGGAATAGTCGCTTTAATATGACGAATCACAATAGCAATAGTCCCTCTTTGTCGAAACACATTCACTCGAAAACGCCCCAAATCGCGAGCTCCAACAGCAAAGTCGCATTCTTTATTTTTTTCAAAACGATCCTTTTGATCGCGATTCATAATATCATCTAAAAAAGAGTCCATCGCCACCGCATCCACTCTAACGGTTGTTATTTTCTTTAATAAACCGTTAATTCTATATATAGGAGGCACTCCCACACGAATATGCAAATCAGATGCCCCGTGTTTGACCATTTCTCGCAACAAATGCTCTATTCGAATATCACTCATAAAATGCTTTAATTTTCTCCATATTTTTCGTTAACAAGCTTTTCAACCTCTAAGATACGAGTTTCTAAATCTTTATCGCCTGGATTTTTATCTAATAAATCTTTATAAATGGCCAAAGCCTTACTATAAAGGCCTTGTTCCACATGAATTTCTGCCAAGGTTTTTGTCTTTAATTTTTCATCTATATCCGACGCACTGTCTTCTAAAGACGAATCTGGATTTTCTATCAAAGCTGCTGAAATCTCATCATCAGAGTCTCCTGACATTAAAAAATCAACTGCATCTCGCTCCATAGACTCTTCGAGATCCTCATCTTCACTTAAATCAAACAAAGAGTCAAAAGCACCCGACACCTCTTCTTGAATGTCCACAGAATTTACTTCTTGTCCTTCCACTTTTACTTCTTGATTGGATGGTGTCTCTAAGTTTAAATCCTTAGTGCTTTTAAGTTCTTCTTCTAAAACCTCTAAGTCCTCATCTTCTTCGCCAAACAAAGAAGCAAATGAACTTGAAATCTCGCTTTCCAAAGAATCGTCCTCGGACTCATCTTCCAAAGGCTCGGCAGACTTCTCAAAAGTAGGAGCATCGTCACTTAAACTAAGGTCTAAATCCCCTTCGCTAAGACTCACATCCAAAGGCTCGGCTGACTTCTCAAAAGCAGGAGCATCGTCACTTAAACTAAAGTCTAAATCCTCTTCACTAAGATTCACATCCAAAGGCTCGGCAGACTTCTCAAAAGTAGGAGCATCGTCACTTAAACTAAGGTCTAAATCCTCTTCACTAAGACTCACATCCAAAGGCTCGGCTGACTTCTCAAAAGCAGGAGCATCGTCACTTAAACTAAGGTCTAAATCCTCTTCACTAAGATTCACATCCAAAGGCTCGGCAGACTTCTCAAAAGCAGGAGCATCGTCACTTAAACTAAGGTCTAAATCCCCTTCGCTAAGACTCACATCCAAAGACTCGGCTGACTTCTCAAAAGTAGGAGCATCGTCACTTAAAGTAAGGTCTAAATCCTCTTCACTAAGACTCACATCCAAAGGCTCGGCAGACTTCTCAAAAGTAGGAGCATCGTTACTCAAACTAAGGTCTAAATCCCCTTCGCTAAGACTCACATCCAAAGGCTCGGCTGACTTCTCAAAAGTAGGAGCATCGTCACTTAAAGTAAGGTCTAAATCCTCTTCACTAAGACTCACATCCAAAGGCTCGGCAGACTTCTCAAAAGTAGGAACATCGTCACTTAAACTAAGGTCTAAATCCTCTTCGCTAAGACTCATATCCAAAGGCTCGGCTGACTTCTCAAAAGTAGGAGCATCGTCACTTAAAGTAAAATCCACACCTTCTTCGGGAAGTTCGTCCTCTCCAAAAATAGAATCAAATGCTGTATCTAAACTTTGGGCTGTGTCCTCATCTACACGATTTGAATCTTGCTTTAAATCATCTTTTTGCTTCTCTTCGAAATCCTCCAAAGGAGAAACTTCGGACTGTGCAAAAGGAGATGCGTTTTTATCATTGGAGGTGTCTTCTTCTATACCAAAAATACTAGAAAAAGCAAAAGAAAGGTCTTCTCCAGAAATAGCATTGTCTTCTAAAGTTTCTGGCTCAGAGTCTTCCACTGTGGCTAAACCTTCCATTACCGAATCCAAAGAACCCTCTAGGGCATGCACCGAGGAATCTTCTTCCGCAGCATCCTCTAAATTTAAAATCATTGCTAAATCAGAAAATGGATCTTCAGCCACAGGGTCAGAAACTTCAGTGTTGCTTTCAAGCTCTTCTTCTGTCGTGGTCAAGTTCATTTCAGCATCTTTATCACTAGAGGTTTCTAACAATTCATCCGCATTTTCCTCTGTAAAAGAAGGGGCTTCGTCTGCAGTGATATAAGCATACTCTTCTTTCCAAAAAGGATCTAAAGGGTCCATATCGTGCACCATTTGGTATGCATGATTTCTTTCATTCACTTGATTTAATTGATGATGAGCCTCTCCTTTTTGACGCCATGCAGCAATACAAAAAGGGTCTTTTTTTAAAATCTGTTCGCAAGACTCTATCACCTCTTCAAAGCGTTCTAAATCAAAATAAATTAAAGAACGAACTAACAAGGCAGGTTGATAATTGTAAAGATTAGATAAACCTTTATTCACTGTATTCAGAGCATCGTCTAGCTTCCCCATTTGGCGTTCTAAATCCGCTAGCCAAGCGAAAGCTAAAGAACTCGTTTTCTTTCCAATCATTTTTTTTAAACTATCAGGAGTAACTTGCATAAAAACCTCTGCTATTTAAGAAGAATGGACTCATCAATCAGTAAGACTGGAATACCATTGATTACAGGATATGCTCTTGAAAAATCAGAAGTGACCAACAAAAACTCAATTTTAGTTTTTATTAGAGAATCCCCTGCATTTTTTAAATGACCAGCTTCTATTTTTTCATTCAAATCTTGAATTAAAGAATCATCTGCCTCTAATAAAGGAAGTTTAGAATGGGGACAACACAACATTTGTAATAAATCTGGACTAATCATAAAACCTTTTTCATCATAAGTTAAGGTAAACAAAAATACACTATGTTATTTAAAAACAACTCATCTTAAAATAATTTTATTTTTTTTAAAAGCACACTTTAATCTAAAAAAGAAAGCTTAACAAGGGCAATATCATCGTTTTCCCTACAATTAATCAATAAAAAAGCATTTAAAGACAATTTTTGAACCAAGCTTTCTCGAATTTGCTCTCTAAAACCTAAATAATTAGAATACACCAACAATTCTTTTGCACCAGTTCGCTGGACTATAGACTCTATGTTTTTAACACTTCCTAATAAATGTTTTCGATTGCTTTCGGATATTTGATCCACATAGTGACTCACACAACCCAAAACCTCTTGTTTAGGAAGCATATCATACAAATCAAACCAGTCTGCTAAAGAATCTTGAGTGCCTCCAAGAATAATACTTCTTTTTCTTTTTTTTGAGAAAACTTGGTAAAAATAAATGAACCAAAACAAAAAACGACGCCAAAAAAACACTCCTAATAAAGCAATAAAAGAAGTCGATAAAGTCAAAAGTAGTGGTTTATCAAAGTAGAAACTAAAAAAGAAAGAGGCTAAAACACTAAATGGAAAAAGAGTTTTTAAATGATATTTTAAATTCAAATTCGGAGTAGAATATTCTCCTACAAACAATAAAGGAAGCCCTACCCCTAAACCTAGTAACACACTGAACCAAGGCGAAATAAAATAAGAACAAGAAAGAACAATCAATACATCTATGAACATCTTCCAAAATTGAGGGATGAGTCTAGAAAACACTCCCACCAAAGAAGCGAAAAAAATCCCTAGACTCACTAAAAAATGAGGTATATTAAATTGTTTGTGCTTTCTATTAAAAATACGCATGGCACTATAAAAATCTATATAAGATTTAAAACGCCTAGTTTTACTGCTCCTTCCTCTAAAGTGAATAATACTGGAGTCTGGATAGTAGTAATTTTTTCGACCTTTCTTTTTGGCTCGAAAGCATAGGTCTAAATCTTCACCATACATAAAAAAATCTTCATCAAAACCACCCAATTCTTTATAAAAACTCGCTTCCACACCAAAAAAAGACCCACTAATGGCATCCACTTCAGTCACTATATTTGGATCCAAATAGGTCATATTATAAGAAGCAAAAAACTTATTTTTTGGAAATAAAGCTGAAAGACCAATAGTTTTAAAAACAGCTGATAAAGGCGACGGAAAAGAACGGCGACAAGACCATTGAAGGCTACCATCTTCATTTAAGATCCGACAGCCAACCAAACCAGAGTTTTCTGTGTTTTTTATAAAACGCAATGTATTTATAAAAACATTTTTGGACACAATGGTGTCAGGATTTAAAAAGAACAAATAAGGTTTAGTCGCTTTCGAGGCAAGCAAGTTGCAAGCTTTTCCAAAGCCAAGGTTTTCCTTAGATTCTACCCAGTGGACTCTTGGAAAGCTTTCTTTGATGTCTCGAGTAATAGGCGAAGGAGATCCATTATCTAAAACAATGATTTCAGAATCAAGATCTTGAAGGGCATTTTCGACAGAAAACAAACAGGAAGAAATAAAATCTTTTGAATTGTAAGCAACAATGATAACAGAACAAGACATTAAGCTAAACCTAATCGAAGCTTTAATACAAGGAAAAATGCTTCAGAAATTATACCACCACTCATTTTAGATGTCCCTCGGGTGCGGTCTGTAAATACAATAGGGATCTCTGCCACTTTTAAGCCTTTTTTCCAAATTTTAAAAGTAGTTTCTATTTGAAAGCAATACCCATCACTTTTCATTTTGGACAAATCAATGGCTTCTAAAGCCTCTCGACGAAAACACTTAAAGCCACCGGTAGCATCACTTACTGGCAAACGAGTCACAAAACGAGTGTACAAGTTGGCGGCATAACTTAAAATAAGTCTCTTCATATCCCAATTGATCACACTGATTTTACTATCCAAATAACGACTCCCTAAAACTAAGTCATGAGTTTCTGCTTTTTCTAAAAAACGAATTAAATCTTTTGGAGAGTGACTGAAATCCGCGTCCATTTCAAAAATTCTTTGATAATCTCGAGCAAGTGCCCACTCAAAACCTAAGACATAAGCAGAACCTAACCCCAATTTCTCTTGTCTGGTTAAAAGATGTACTTTTGCATTTTCGTTTACCAAGTCTTGGACTATTGCACCCGTGCCATCTGGAGAATTATCATCGACCACTAAAACTTCTAAACATGAGTTTTGTGATAAAACCTCCGTTATAATGAGAGTGATGTTTTCTTTTTCGTTGTAAGTAGGAATAATCACTAAACTTTTCGGAAAGTCCATTATTGCTCCTCTATGTTTTTATAAGAAAGTTCTTCGGCTATCGGGTATATAACCTCTTTGTTTTGATTCATCATTTCTCCAAGCAATCCCAAAGAAATAAATTGAATCCCCATAATCAGAGAAAATCCACCCATTAAAAGTAAAGGCCTCACTCGAAGTGCACCAACCATAAGCCATTCCACACCAAAGTAACCCAAAATGCCAACTCCAGAAAACACGAAGAAAAGTCCTATTAAACCAAAAAAATGAAGAGGCTTGGAGCCAAAACTTCTTAAAAAAAGAAGCGTCAGTAAATCTAAAAAACCAGAAACTAAGCGAGACACTCCATACTTAGAGACCCCGTGTATTCGAGCTCGATGAGACACAGGCATTTCTGTGATTTTAAATCCCTGCCATCTGGCCATGACTGGAATAAAACGATGAAAATCTCCATACAAAGGGATAAATCGAAGCACCGAACTCTTATAAACCTTTAAACCACAGTTAAAATCATGCAACCTCTGCCCAGCGACAATAGAAACGGTCAGATTAAAAAGTTTAGAAGGCCAGGTTTTGTGCCATGGATCTTGACGATTTTTTTTCCATCCAGAAACCAAATCATAACCAGAATCTATCAATTGTATCATTTTAGGGATTTCTTGAGGGTCATCTTGCAAATCACCATCTAGAGTGACCACAAAGCGTCCTCTGGCCTTGCTAAAACCTAGAGAGAGAGCACTCGCCTTACCACAATTGAATTGAAATCGATAGGCTCTAATAAATGTATGTTTTTGGACTAAGTGTCGTATTTCTTCCCAAGATTGATCGCGACTACCATCATCTATAAATAGAATTTCATAGGAATAGCTAGACTCTAATGCAGAATTTATTTCTGCAACAAGCGCAGCGAGATTGTCTGCTTCATCTTTAATTGGAACAACTACACTTAAATCCATAAACTCTATTCAGACTCCATTTCTTTGGTAGTTGAATCCAATGCATCATCACTCGAAGAGTCTAGATTAGCCTCGTCTTTTTCTACTTCTACTGGCTGGAGATCGGGGTTCATACTCACAGATTGCAAGCTGACTTTTAAGCGTTCTTTTGCTTGAATATCATAATCTGGAGTCATCTCTAAACCTTTTTCAAAGTATTCTTTGGCTCTAGAATTTTGACCTGCTGCTTCTAACACGAAACCTGCTGCCCAATAAGAACGCCACTCGTGTGGAAATTGATACATTCCTTTTTCTAAATAATGAATCGCAAAATTTACTTTTTCATCTATTGTCGCCTTTTTCTCTACAGTATAAGGAGCTTCTTTTATAATATCTAGTATTTCTTCTCTGGTTTTGAAAGCAATTTGCATATAAAGAGAAGTATAACTAGAAAGCAACCTTTCTGTTTCTGTGTTGATAAAAGCAGTTCCATCTCCTAAGCCGCGAAACATATAGACACTATCAATCAAATAAGCTGTCCGTTTCACATCGAAATCATTAGTCTTAGAAGCTAAATTTCCTTTTATAAAATTATACACCAAGCCTTCTTGCACCATGTATTTCTCTAACCCCATAAAGTTAGAAGAACCAACGGTTGTAGAAAAATGCAAAGGTTTATCCATGTTCTGAATGGCCAAATCAATGACTAGTTTATGCTGTGTGAGCATTAAAGAAGAGCCTGTTCTTTCTTGCCATTCCTTGAATGCATCGTAAACTTGATACCTTACTTTAAACTCTAGGAGTTTAACACTATCTGCAGAGCTAAGTGTATCCATAGAATTCAACTCATCGATTCTTAATTTAAGATTGGGTAAAAGCTCATTGGCTCGATGCACCCAAGTTTGAGCATAATGGTTGGGATTGCGGTCATCAGAAGAGCTAATCACCATATCTCTGTCGATCCCTGCTTTATCATAACTTAATTTGAGAACAGGTGGATTATCTAACATTTGCTTGATATACCAGTCTGTATTGCCAAGACTTAAATTGACTACACGAACATCTTTTCGAATACCCACGACTTCTTGTGCAAACCAAAGAGGGAAAGTATCGTTATCCCCATTGGTAAATAAAATAGCATTGGGTCTGCAACTTTGCAATAAATTGTAAGCATAATCCCAAGGAACCCACAAACCAGAACGGTCATGTTCTTCGTAATTTGCAGCTAAAGGGACCACAAAGGCTGTTAAACTAAGGGCTATAGCCACAGGGATGCTTAAACTAGCACTAGTGGCTGCAACCATTAACACCAATATCCCTGCTCCCATTCCAAAAATCATAGACATGAAAATATAAGCTGGAGCATAAAAATAATCCCTTTCACGAACCTCTAAATGCACAGGTTCTGGGAAAGGTGCTCGAATCCCCATTTGAGCATAAGCCTGCTCCATTTTTTTCCAATTTTGCCAAGCAGAGGACATTTCATAAGCCCTTAATTTTTGCTCTTCTTTGGCTATTAACTCTGCAGTGGCTCCCCTGTATTGTAACATGGCGATACGCTGTTTAGTAGCCTCTATGTTTTGACGGAGATCTATCAGTTGATTGGGATTTGGTACCTGAGTGATTCCTGCTCCACTTTGATTTAAATCCATTACATTTTTTGACATTGCAGCGGTCCAATAATCGTAGTCTCGTTTTTCCATACGAGTCCCATCCGCAAAGTTGATGTAAAAAATCAAGCCTAAAGAAGTCAAGGAATACAATATTGCTAAATAAACTCCAAATTTTTTATGCCTTTTGTAAGCAAAAACACAAACAGCCACAATAGAGCCATTGAACAAAAGAAACCATAACAATTGTGCAACAGTATTGTCTCCCATGGCGGCCATCTGAGTTGGAAAAGAAATGCCTAGAATTTTTTGTGGCTGATTTTCTGAAGCTTCAAAAGAATATAAACCTCTGGAAGAACTGACTCCACCAACACTAAATGGTAAATATTGTGCTATCTGATAGCCACCATAACCCATATGAGGAAAGCTTAAAAATTGATGAGAAAGACGAGCACGACGATAAAAAGCGCGTTGGATCATGCTTTCTGAACCATACTGTTTTCTTTCTATAAAATTGTTGAAGGCCTCCCAATTTTCGGATTTAAAAAGATTGCCTAATTGTAAATTTCCTTGATCATCTCTAATGTTAATTTCTGGATCATTTTCATCTATAATTGGGTTTAATTCTGAACGGATAGGGATGTACAAATGTGTGCTAAAACCGATTAAGGCGACCAATGCAAAAATCCACGACAAGCGGACATTATGCCTCACCGCTGGTGAAGAAAATATTTTACTCCAATCTAAGAGCACTAAAACAATAAGTGTAATAATAGAAATCCAAATAAATCCAGACACCATATAGATAACAGAGCAAAGTAGGGTGCCTGTGATCCAAATTGGAATTCTTTCTTTGATTTTTTTAGGATCGGCTATCAACATTAATATAAAAACAGCCGGAATAGTAAGCATGGTATATAAGTGTGCCCCTACTCCTAAAAATGCGATATAGCATATAAAGACTAAAATACGATCCCCAATTTCTTTATCTCGACGGTCGTACCAAAGCAAGCCTAAATAAGAAACCAACACCAAAATAAACATTGCAAAACCATAGACTTCGGCCTCTACAGCATTGAACCAAAAAGTATCAGAGAAGGTCAATAAAAAACCAGCGACAAGCCCCGAAGTTACTAATACCATGTTTTTAGTGAATTTAGAGAGGTTTGGAAAAACTTTGTCTTTAGTTAAAATTTTGGCTAATAAATCCCAAGCAAATAAAGAGACTAGATACACAGTGGCTGCAGAACTCACTACAGATATATAATTCACTCTTTTGGCTATTTCTTCTACAAAAGGTAAAAATAAAATCACCACTCTAGAGAAGAATACAAAAAAAGGTGTACCTGGAGGATGAGGTATTCCAAGTGTGTTTGCACATGCTATAAACTCACCACAATCCCAAAAACTAACAGTGGGAGCCATAGTCATAGCATAAACGATAAAAGCTACTAAAGCAGTAGAAGCAGCTACAATATGTTTTAACCATTTTTCATTTTTTAACACGAATTAGTCCTCATCTTGATTAGGTATCATTTTTTTATTTTTTGCATAAGCATCTAAAATTCCGTTGATGAAACGAGCAGAATCACTAGTGCTATATTTATTTGCTATTTGAACAGCTTCACTAATAATAACTTTTGTTGGAACTTCTGTTTTATAAAGGAACTCTACAAATGCTATTTTTAGGAGTGTTTTATCTAGTATGGGCATACGATCCAGACTCCATTCATGTGAAAGAGAATTTATAATTTCTAAAAGCTCTTCACGATGTTCTAGTGCCAGATCCACCAACGACATTCCATAATTTTTCAATTCGTCTTGAATAGGCATACTATTCAAAACTCCTGGCAAAACTTCTCCTGGACTTGAAGCTGTGACTTCCATGGCGTATAAAACTTGCATGGCAAACACACGGGACGCTCTTCTTGATACACTGCTCATTTATATCCGCTTATACAAGTTTATCATTTCGATGGTTGTCTCTGCTGAACTAGCTCCGGTATTTCCATGTTTTAACCCAGAGCGATTCATAGCTTGATCTACTGTATCTGTAGTGAGCACCCCAAAAACAACAGGAACATCACTCTGTGCAGCTAAAGACGCTACACCACTCGAAACAGCGTTCACCACCACATCGTAGTGCGAAGTTTCTCCTCGAATAATGGCTCCCAAAGTAAGGATAGCATCATATTTTTCAGATGAATTTATCAATTGACGAGCTGTCCCTGGAATTTCAAAAGCACCAGGAACTCTAACAATACTGATGTTTTTAGAATCCACTCCCATCGAAACAAATTTATTAAGAGCTGCAGTTAATAATGCATTGGTTACAGTTTCATTGAAACGAGAAACCACTATGGCTATTTTCGCAGTTTTCCCGTCAAGAACCCCTTCTATAAGTTTAACATTGTTATTTGTAAAAATAGTCTGCATTATTTTTCTCCATTTTTTGAAAATTTCAAAATATGCCCCATTTTATTTTTTTTGGTTTCTAAATAAAAACGGTTGTTTTCTGAGGGTGCTACTTCTATAGGAACTCGATCCACTATTTTTAGTCCATAGCCTTCTATCCCTGCCACTTTGGTTGGATTATTGGTCAATAAATTGATTTGTCGAATACCGATATCGGCTAATATTTGTGCCCCAATACCGTAATCACGAAGATCTGATTTAAAACCTAATTTTAAATTGGCCTCGACTGTATCAAAACCTTCTTGTTGCAATTCGTATGCTTTTAATTTATTGCATAAACCGATTCCACGCCCCTCGTGACCACGCATATAAAGAAACACACCTCCATTTTTGGCAATAAAACGCATAGAAGCCTCTAATTGTTCGCCACAATCACAGCGTTTGGACCCAAAAACATCACCTGTTAAACACTCACTGTGCACTCGTACATAAACTGGCTTAGAAAAGTCTAAGTCTCCACTCACCCAAGCGGTGTGCTCTACTCCATCAGTGATACTTCGATAACCGTGTACTTTAAAATCTCCGTATTTAGTGGGGATATCAGGACTAGCCAGTCTTTCGACTAATTTTTCTGTTCGTAATCGATAAGCAATCAAATCTTGAATGGAAATAATCTTTAAATTAAATTTTTTCGCAATCACTTCTAAGTCAGGGAGTCTGGCCATAGAGCCATCTTCGTTCATGATCTCAATTAAAGCAGAAACAGGACGCAAAGAAGAGAGCTTAGCTAAATCTACGGCAGCTTCGGTGTGACCAGCCCTACGAAGTACCCCATCTTCTTGAGCATAGAGTGGAGAAATGTGCCCAGGTTTCCCAAAAGTTTCTGGAATAGAGCTTGGATCGGCTAAAGCTTGTATAGTAGCTGCTCGATCAGACGCTGAAACACCTGTAGTGCAGCCCTCTATCTTATCCACCATCACAGTAAAAGGAGTCCCTAAGATGGATGTATTTTCTTCTGTTTGAGGAGTTAAACCCAAAGTTTTACATAAAGAAAGAGGTAAAGCCGCACAAAGTACTCCACGACCTTCTTTCAACATAAAATTCACAGATTCGGGGGTGATTTTTTCTGCTGCAATGACAAAGTCGCCTTCATTTTCACGATCTTCATCATCTACAACAATTAAAAACTTACCTGCTTTAAAATCTTCTATAGCTTCTTCAATTGTATTCAGCAATTTTTGCCCCTTTCAAGAAGTTTTCGACATATTTTCCAATCATGTCCACTTCTACATTGACCAAAGTCCCGATATTCCACAAAGACAAGTTTGTTTTGGTGAGAGTCTCTGGAATAATAGCAACCACTATAATAGAATCTATGATTTCTGCTACCGTAAGACTAATTCCATTTAATGTGACAGAGCCTCTGTGAATGACATAGCGTTTTAAATTTTCTGGAAGCTCTATCCCCACTTCTACACCCGTCTCGCGATCTTGTAAAGACACCACTTGTGCTGTTGAATCCACATGCCCCATTACAAAATGCCCGCCCATCAAGCTTTGAGGAGTACAAGGCAATTCTAAATTGACCAAGTCTCCTTCTTTTGCTTGTGCAAATGCGGTGTTTTGTACTGTTTGATGTATAAGACAAAAAGTGGCTTCATCTGGACCACACTCCTCAATAGTCAAGCAAACTCCATTGTTAGCAACGCTATCACCTGCTTTAGAGTTCAAAAAAAACTGAGGGGCAAAAAGCTTCATAGTCAGTGCATCACCTCGAGGTGTTAAACTGATTATTTTTCCGGTATTTTGAATAATTCCTGTAAACATACCTACCATATTTAGAAAATTAATACCTGTAAAAGACAAAATTAATTAAAAAGCATGTAAAAAACAAAAAAGACTTGGTTTTTAAACCAAGTCTTATAATAAAATACTAAGCTATTACATCTCTTCGCCGTAAACCTTTTCGGCGTAAGTCGCAGTGGCTCCTAAATATTCACGATTCATTTTTGCAATAAAATCAACTGTAATACTCTTAGGGCATGCTGCTTCACACTCGTATAGGTTAGAGCAATTGCCAAAACCCTCTTTGTCCATTTGAGACACCATTGCAAGCACTCTTTTTTTAGCTTCTATTTTACCTTGAGGCAAATAGCTAAGGTGGCTCACTTTGGCAGCAACAAAAAGCATTGCCGATGAGTTTTTACAGGCTGCAACACAAGCCCCACAGCCAACACAAGCCGCAGCATCAAAAGCTCGATCCGATTGGTCTTTGGGAACAGCAATAGTCGCCGCATCTGGAGCAGAACCAGTGTTCACACTAATAAACCCACCTGCTTGGATAATGCGATCAAAAGCAGAACGATCGACCACCGCATCTCTAATTACAGGGAAAGCAGAGGCACGCCATGGTTCAACCACAATAGTGTCCCCGTCTTTGAATTTACGCATGTGCAATTGGCAAGTGGTTATAGCATGATCTGGACCATGAGGCAAACCATTGATGACTAAGGAACACATTCCGCAAATGCCTTCTCTACAGTCGTGGTCAAAAGCAAATGCTTCTTTGCCTTCGTTCATCAATTGTTCATTCAATACATCTAACATTTCGAGGAAAGACATATCTGGAGATATATCTTTTAACTTCATGGTCTCAAAATGCCCTTTGGTAGTAGCATTATCTTGACGCCAAATTTTTAGAGTTAAATTCATATTTTCACTCATTATTTATAACTCCGTGTCTCAAGGTGAACATTATCAAATGTGAGGTTTTCTTTGCTAAGCTCTGGTTTTTGGCCTACACCTTTGTAGTCCCAAGCACCCACATAGCAGAAGTTTTCGTCATCTCGTTTGGCTTCGCCGTCTTCAGTTTGACTTTCTTCTCGAAAGTGACCACCACAAGATTCTTCACGATGAAGAGCGTCGAGGGCCATTAGCTCAGCAAACTCTAAGAAGTCTGCAAGACGACCGGCGTGTTCTAGATTTTGATTGAAAGAGCCTTCGCTTCCCAATACATTTACATTTTTCCAGAATTCGTCTCTTAAAGCAGGAATTTCTGCTAAGGCTTTTTCAAGTCCTTTTTTGTTACGAGCCATCCCGACATTTTCCCACATGATATGGCCTAGTTCTCGATGAAATTCTGTAACAGTGCGTTTCCCTTTGACTTGAAGTAACTTTTGAATTCGTTCTGAAGATTCTTTTTTGGTGTCTTCGAAATCTTTATCTGCAGAAGAGACTTTGTCTAATTTTGTAGAAGCAAAATAACCACCAATAGTGTAGGGAAGTACAAAATAACCATCAGCAAGTCCTTGCATCAGAGCCGAGGCACCTAAACGGTTTGCACCATGGTCAGAGAAGTTGGCTTCACCTAAAACGAAACACCCAGGGATGGTGCTCATTAAATCATAGTCCACCCACAAACCACCCATTGTATAATGCACAGCAGGGAAAATGCGCATTGGAGTTTTGTATGGGTTTTCATCTGTGATTTTTTCGTACATCTGGAACAAGTTACCGTACTTGGCACTAATTCCAGAGACACCTAGTCTATTGATAGAATCAGCAAAATCCAAGTAAACAGCTAATTTAGATTGACCTACCCCCATTCCAGCATCGCAGACCATTTTTGCATTACGACTTGCTACATCGCGAGGGACTAAGTTTCCAAAACTAGGATACCTTTCTTCAAGATAATAATACCGTTCGTTTTCTGGAATTTGATCGGGACTACGAGTGTCATTTGGATTTTTTGGAACCCATACACGCCCATCATTTCTTAAAGATTCACTCATCAATGTCAGTTTAGACTGATAGTCTCCTGTCACAGGAATACAAGTAGGGTGAATTTGAGTGTAACAAGGATTAGCAAACAAGGCACCTTTTTTATGTGCCCTCCATGCTGCTGTCACATTGGAGCCTTTAGCATTAGTGGATAGATAAAAGACATTACCGTATCCACCTGTAGCCAAGCAAACTGCATCTGCCTCATGACTCTCAATCTCTCCTGTCACCAGGTTTCGAACTGTGATACCGCGAGCTTTTCCATCGACAACGACTAAATCCAGCATTTCACGACGAGCATAAATTTTCACAGTCCCGTTGGCCACTTGACGCATCATAGATTGATAAGCACCAATCAAAAGTTGTTGTCCTGTTTGACCACGAGCATAAAATGTACGTGATACTTGAGCACCACCAAAAGAACGATTGTCTAATAGTCCACCATAATCACGGCCAAAAGGCACACCTTGAGCCACACATTGATCAATAATTAAGTTGGAACATTCTGCCAAACGATGCACATTGGCTTCACGAGCCCTATAGTCACCTCCCTTTACCGTATCATAAAACAAGCGGTAAATAGAATCTCCATCATTGGTGTAATTTTTGGCGGCGTTGATACCACCTTGAGCAGCAATGGAGTGTGCACGACGCGGGCTATCTTGTATTGTAAAAGCCTTGACATTATAACCTAGTTCACCTAAAGAAGCCGCGGCAGAAGCACCGGCAAGCCCTGTGCCTACCACTATTACAGTGAACTTTCTTTTATTAGCAGGATTGACTAGTTTAAGTTCAAATTGATGACGAGTCCATTTTTCGGCTATTGGGCCACCTGGAATTTTTGAGTCTAAAATCATGAACGGCCTCCATTAATATCAAACACATAAGTTACAGTATAGTTTTCTATAGTGTTAGGGAAGAGAAAAACACTATTATTTAATTCCTCTAATTTCTTTGCATCTTCGATCATTTTTTGATTTTTAAGGTCTCTGGACTTTTCTATTAAGGCTTGTGTTTCTGGTTTGTTTGCCAAGATAAAAGCAGCAGCTGCAATTAAAGCAAAACCCAAAGATACCACAACACTATAAATCACCCCGCCCCATTCAATAAAGGGAGTCCACTTTTGATGGGCAAGCCCCATTGTTTGAAAAGCAGAGGAAATAGCATGAAATAAATGCAGTCCAACAATAAACATACTGATCACATAAAAAACAGCGATTTTCAGATCAGAAAAAGCAATAACTGTAGTGAGCCACATATCTCGAACAATCTTACCATCGAAAACCTTAGGGTTCTGATAATAATAGTACTCGCCAAATTTCAATTGAATCAAATGAGTCACCAAGAAAAACAAAACAAACAAACCAGACCAAATCATTGTAAAAGTAGCAAAGGATTGACGACCTTTACGGGCATTGATGTCGTAATCAATTCCACCACGAGCTTTTTTATTTTGAAGTTTTAACAATATAGCCAATGCCACATGTAAAACAAAAACTATAATCATCACAGCTTCCACCGCATAAATAAAGGCTTTATTTCCAGTCAACAGCTGAGTGTAAGTATTATAAGCTGCTTGGGCTGCAGCAGGGTCTAGGTTGATCAATTGAATGTTTCCAACCATATGCCCAAAGATGAAAAGGGCTAGGATGGCTCCAGTTGCACCCATTATTTGTTTTTTTCCTATAGAAGATCTAAGGTATGTAATAATCCATTCCATTTGAAACCCCTTATTTATCCATCACCGTGCCTGCTTTTTGACAGGCAGCATTGTAAGAGTAAAGTTCTTCTTTTTTAAACCAGAAAGCAATTTCTCTTTCTGCACTTTCTGGACTATCAGAGCTATGCACCACATTTTCTGTCATAGAAGGTGCAAAATCGTGGCGAATAGTGCCTGGATCCGCATTTGCAGGATTAGTAGCACCGTTTATAGCTCTTACTTTGGCAATAGCATCGCTACCCCCCAACACCACCATAATCGAAGGGCCTTTTGTCATATATTCTTCTAATTCACCAAAAAAAGGTTTTTCAACATGTTCTGCATAAAACCCTTTAGCATCGTCAGATGTCATTTGGTGAAGTTTAATTGCACAAACAGAGAGTCGTGCGCTTTCGTATCGTTCTAGGATTCGCCCTATTAAACCAGAGCTTACGCCATTCGGTTTAATCATAGCAAAAGTCATTTCCATAAAGTACCACCTTTTGTGTTGTTCAAATATAAATAAAAAAGAGCATTGTGTATGTCTTTTTGTTTTTATTGTTCAGATTCCTTGGGTACAGAAGTTCCCACTGTATCTGCTTCTAATTGATTGATTTTCGCGACCAAATCTTCTGCAAGTTTTCCATTAGACTCTATATTTTGGATCAACCATTCTACAGACTCTTTTAGTTCACTATTAGGGTATTGAATTGAAAAATCTTTAAAAAGCATAAGTGCTGCTGAATCTTGCTTAAGATTTTCAGACAAAATAAAAGCTCGACTAAACATCGCTTTTTCAGCTTTAGAGTCAGAAGGCCACATATCGTAAAAGACTCTAAATTCGGCTGCTGCTTCTACATAGTTTTCTAATTCATTTTTAATGGAGGCAATTTCAAAGGAAGCATTTTTAAAGGCAGAGTCATTTTCTGGATACACAGAACGGACCAAATCCCAGCTAGTTAAGGCATTTTCTAAATCTCTATCTTGATAAAAAGACTCCGCTTCATCAATTAAAGAATCTAAAGCTCCAATTTTTTTGAGGGGGGGGAGATTTTCCTTAAACACGGTGATATTGTATGTATTCCAAACATCTTTTTGTAAGCGTTTCCATTGATTTCTTTCTTCAATAGAGGCTATATTTTTGAAAATCAAGCCCTTGGCATCTTCTAGATTTGCAAAAGATTGGTAACGATTCGGGTTCAAATAGTACTCATGTTTAAATACATTTTCGGGGGTTTTTAAGAATACCAAAAGCACTGGGGCCAAATCTTCAAATGATGCTCCTTCTTTTATGAAAGAGGCATAACGATTGTATATATTTTCTAAAGCAACTTTATTCTCTGGACGATATTGTTTTAAAGAATCTCTATAATACTTGTTCGAATACTCTCGATTTGCTTGGCGAACAAAAGCTTTAAACTCCCAAGATTTATCTAAATTCAAGGCTTTTGCTTCTTTGGCGTACAGCTCCCATTGTAACAAAATTTGAATTAACTTCTCCCTAGGGAATGCGGACTGATGGTGGACGGGAATCTCATTTTTTAAGAGCTGAATGTTTTTTTCTGTGAGTAATACTTGTGAATTAGCAGTGGCTACTACCATAGCAGAGTCAAATTTAAAATTGAAATCTTTAGAAATAGTGCTTTTAATGCTTGCTTTGACACGATCAAAAGACTTTTGCGTAGAAGGCATTTCTTTTTCTAAATAAAAAACATGAAACTTGTTAGTATTTGGAGCTTTAAGTACAGGAGAAATAGTCCCCTCTGGCTTCCCTTCAAATGCTTCAAATAAGGAGGGTAAGAGCCCTATTCCATATGGTAAACTATGTGTTTTTTTGATGTGCCCCACAAAGCCTTTATTGTTTTTTGTGAATGTATTTTGATCATAAAGCTCTGCTTTAGCCCGAAACTCTTCTAATGACATTGTTTTGGAGGCAACTTCTCTTTGTAATAAAAGAGAGTCAGAGTTTTCAATTTGATACACTTGATAACCTGCTAAAGTTTGAAAAGACTCTAAATTCTCTTGGTAATATTTTTGTAGCTGTGAGGAGTCTATATCTATAAGTTCTACCTTGTACTTTTCTTTGAGTCGATTCAGAGAGTTTTGCATCATGTCTTGAAAGTACAAGTTGATAAAAGCCTTATGGATTGTTTCTCTGTGTTGCTCTAGAACAGCTTCTTCTCTTTTTGTTCTATTTAAGACTTGCACTGTATAATAAAGTGTATCTCCAATAGAAACAGTTTGAGGTGGAGCGTTTAAATCCATAGCTTTTGCACCGAAAAGAAGTTTTTTAATAGTGTCTATCTGCAAAAGTGGGTGATTTGAATTTTCTTCCAATGAAAGTTGAGAAGTGATTTTTTCTAAATTTTCGGCTTTTTTGATTTGATCTTCTAACTGAATAGCCAAGTCTAAACTTGGATTTTTTGCATACAAAAACTCTACTTTTTCTGGAGTAGAGTAGGTGGGAAGAACTTTTTGAATGTATCTGTCCAAAGAATCTGCATTTCGCTCTAAATATAACTTTTCAGCTACGGATTTACGAATATCATTGAATGTCTGGGATGAATCTAAAGTAAACTCATCTGCATGAGCCTTGTAATATTCTTCTAATTCGTGTTGAGAAAAACCCATTTTTTCCATCACATGAAACTGTTGAAAAACTATAGTTAAAAAACGAACTTTTTCATCTTCAATGTCTTTTTGAACTAGTTTTGTAATACCAGGGTAAACACTCTTCGCGTAAGCCGCGATTGCCTCATCTAAAATAGTCTCATTAAAAAGAACTCCAAATTGAGGTGTGTTTTTAGCAATTGCTTGTCTTTTTTGAAGGAATTCAAGGTCAGACATGTAAATTTTCTCACTTCCAATCCGTGCAACTAGTTCCTCTTTAGAGCCAACAGAATTACAAGCCACCAATGTGAAAAGAAAAGAAGCCACCAAAAAAAGTTTCTTTAAACTCATTTTATCCTCATTATAGTACCAAAAACACAATATAAAAAAATAAAAGCTTTTTTAGAAAAATCTTCAAAACAAATATACATATTCTATCTATATTTGTAACATAGTTAAAAAAAAACAATAGAATACCATTGCCATTAAAAAAAAGTAGTACCACTAGAAAACTAATTGCATTTGCATTTTTTGCTTTTTTTCTAAGTAGCTTAAGCTTCGCTGCTTGGTCTTTTTACCAATTCATTCAATATATATTTACAGAACATCAACAATACGGAAGCATTTCTGTTCGACCTTATGGGTATTCAAGAAACAACTTTCTATCACACCAATGGGACTCTATCGCTATCTCGAGCGAGTCTTTTTCCTTAAAATTAAAAAACACTCATCTGAATTTCTACGATTTACTCAGTCACAGACGGCACGCTTATCTTGCAGTCAAACAATTGAATTTTCAAGTCCATCCCTCCAAAGACTCCTCTGCTTTTTCGCTTGATTCTATTACAATCCCTCACTTTTCTTTAGCATTCCCTATTTTTATCCAAATCGACTCTTCTGACATTACATTAGACACACTTTATTGGAATATTCAAAATATAGAGCTCACCAACACTTCTAAACAAAACATTCATATACAAAGTCCTTATCTCCATGGTTCTTTTTTACAACACTCTCTGTCTTTAGAAGCTTCTTTAATTTTAAATGAAAAAGAAAGTCTACTTTCATTGAATTTGAATAATGTGAATGATTTTTTAAACATAAACCTCCAAACAAATCCTTTAATTATAAAAGAGTATAATCTCGATATAGACGCAAAGATTCAAAACCCGAAAGCCTGGCTTCCTACTCATTTGATTCCTCAGTCTATCCCCTCTATAACTAACCTAAAACTCCACACAAAACTGAAACACAATGACTCCAATAAAATCCCCTTGTACGAGGCAAAAATATTTTTTGACACTGATGAAATATGGCCTTTAAAAGCTTTGAACCACGAAATCAGCGTCTCTGGAAGCCATAAAGAATTAAAAGCAAATGTTTCTTCTAAAAATGATGAAGGTGGTAAAATCTTTTTAAATGGTCATTTGAACTCTGATTTAGATTTTTCTCTCAGTGGATCTGTTCAAGATATGAGTGCTGAATTTGGACCACAAATGATGCCTATGGACTTAAAAATCAACTCTATTATCAAAAAAAAGGATAGTGTTTTTATAGATGTTGAAACCCGAATGGGCTCTAAAATAAACGCCACCGTACTAGACTTTCCTTCTAAACCTCGTATAGATTTTTTAGCAAACATCACCCATATAGAACCATGGGCATTAGATTGGTCCGAAGGACAACTCCTTTTAGAAAAAGATTTTTTAATTCGCGGGTTTTATGAGGATGAAAAATTACACGCTTCTACAACTATTGAATCTGTCCCATATGCTTATGCTATGAAAGCGGATTCTGTTAAAACAAACTTAATACTAAATAGCAAGGGTATTTCTTTTTCTGACATCGAAATCCATACTCCAAAAGAGCTCTATACAGGATCTGGAGAAGTCATGTGGCACGATTCATTGCCACATACAGCCTGGGAGTTAAAGCAAGGTCAAAAAGGATCCGCTAGCGCTTGGATTGACATAGAAGATAGCATCAAAGTAGATTTAAAGATAAATAACATCGAAACTTCTACAATTCCTCTAGCGAAACCCTCTACATTAGAAAAGATAAAAGGAGAAGCTACAGGTGAATGGAGTTACAATGCAAGCTCTAATAAAAGCAAAGCTCAAGGAAGCATTAAAATATTTTTAGATCGGTTCTTGCTCGAAGGAGATTTTGATTTAACACAAAATAAAGACACAATTTTTATTTCTGAAGCTGTAATTCAACATAAAAACAATAAAATTATGGGTGATCTTGCATTTATTATTTCTGATCCTTCTACAGCCAAAACACATCCTCTACCGATTGAAATACTAAAAACATCAATTTCTTCTGACAATTTTAATATACCCGTTTTGCTTGAACCTCTAGAAAAAAACATTTTTGAAACAGCTTTTTTTAATGGGTATATGAACTATGAAAAAGAATCCGGTCTTCAAGGAGATGTTTCATTTAAAAATATAACCTTTAATTCTATCCCTTCAAAAAAACTACAAATAAAAAAAGTGACTCTTTCAGCAGAAAAAGAAAGTGCAAAATTAGATGCTGATTTATTGATTGGAAATGGAGCGTGGGACGGACAAGCAGAACTTACACTGAATGATATATTTAAATCAGAGAAACACCTTAAATTATCTCATCACGCAAAAAATGGTGGAGATTTTTCGGTAGAAGCTCTTATCAATAAAGAATTAGATATCATAGGAGACGCTCAATTTGAAGGTTTTTGGTTTTTACCCTATAATGCTGGTGAAATAACCGAAACGGACCTGGGTATTCATTTTTCTTCTAATCTCAAAAAAGGCCTTCATGATTTAAACGCTCAATTCAAAACAAATTCAACACATTATAAACCCCTCTCTTTTAACATTAACATTCCTATTAGCCTTCACGGATCTTTAGAAAACAATCAACTCCACATTGAAAATATTAAAACAGAAAACAATCTCAATGAAAAAATCCAAGGTTCTGCTCTTTTTAATTTAGATAGCAATCAATTAAAAGACATTCATTTTTATACGCCACAATACTCATTAAAGTACGATAGTATTCATTGGATTCAAGTCAAAAACTTGTCTGTAGGTGTCACAAATCATCAAGAAACTGTTTCTATTCACTCCAATTCTTTTGATCTGAACTACATTTTAAATTCACCCAAAATGGGAGAGCTTAGACTAAATTCAATAGGAAATGTTATTTTTGAAATCCCCCATCATCAAGAACAAATCATAGACAACACCTCTATAGAAGCTAATTTATCCATCAATAAAGCTGTCTATAAGCAAAACTTTGATATTGATATTTCTCCTATGCATTTAGACCGCTATTTAGAAGCGATTAAAAAGTATTTTCAAGAATTAAGAAAGCCAAAAATAGAGAAAAGCAGTGTCTCGGGAAGTCGACCTACTAATTTACGAATACGACTGAGCGACTCTCAGCAAGATTCTATGATGGTACTCACCAATACAATTCATTTTCCATTCACAACCGATTTACTCATCATTGGAAATACACACCATCCCATTCTTAGCGGAGATATCACCAACTCTGGAAATGGTTTCTTTGGTGTAGAAGATTTATTTGAATTTGAGTTAAACACTTTTAGAATAGAATGGCAAAATGTGCCTTGGGATCAGGGCGTTTTTGATATAGTCAACATACAAGAACTTCCTTATTGTTCAAACACCTCTAATCAACAAGATGAAACTTGTCCTGTTCACCTTACCATTAAGGGGAACATTGCTAATCCTCAAATCATACCAGAATCTTCATGTGGTGGAGAATCCACCAGTGCTGCTGTATATTACAACATCTTTGCGGGCTGCATTGCAGATGAAAACACTTCAAATGTCACCAATTGGAATAAATTAGTGAGCAAGTTTTTTGGAAAAACTATTAGCTCTGAATTTAACAAGCGTTTGGGTGGAGATTACATTGGAAATATTGATATGAAAGTCAATATATTTAATTCTAATGAAAATTTGGAGCAAGACACCAGCTATGTAAGAATCCCTATCTCATTAGATCAATGGATTAAAAACTTAAATTTAGTCGTGGGTTATACTCAAGATCAAAGTGTGAACCCCACCTATGAAAACTCCAAAGAAATAGGATTAAACTATACTTTTACTCTTCCAGAAGACACTCTTTATGTCAACGACGATCACTTAAATCCACAATTAACAGCTAGCACTTCTCTTGTAGATAAAACTTATTTATCTAATACAGAAACTTCAAACTCCACCTCTCGTCTCGAAAAAAACATTGGGTTTACTTATCGATACGGATTTTGGAGTCCGTGTGTATTAGGCTTTGGAAAATGTCGAGAAACACATGATCCAAATAGAAAAGGGGAGAAATAATGCCAAAAACTTTAGTCTTTCTTTTACTCTGTTTTCAAATGTTAATAGCCAATGAAGCTTCAAAAGCCTCTATAAGCATTCATTTTTCTGGCAACAAAGTCTTTACTAGTGCTGAATTAAGAGAATACACCAACATCTTTGACGATTTCAATCAATTTGAAGTCAACAAACAAGATTTTTTGATGCAAGAAGTCATCAGGATGAATTTAATAGATCTCTATCATAGCAAAGGTTATTTTGGGGTAGAGATACAACTAGACATTCAAAAAGAATTTATTTCTTTAGAACAAGAAGAACGATCTTATTTCTTTTCTATTCAAGAAAATCAAATATACACCTTAGATTCTGTTGCCATATTCATACAGAATAAACACGCCGATCTGTTGACTGACTATGATCAGTTAAAATCCAACAAGAACCAAAACTACAACGAAGCTTTAATTAGTAATGATATCGAATATATTCGGAAAAAATTTTACAAACAAGGTTTTTTACATGCTGTTATTCAATCCAGTCGGCAAATAGATCATTCAAATCGTCGAGTGATCTTAAATGTTTTTATAGAACCCAACACTAAAGTAATCATGGGAGACATCAAAAGTAAAGCCTTCCAACCTTTAAATATAAAAAACAATGATTTAACACAAAAAAAAGGACTTTCTGAAACAAAAGTTTTGAATGGCCTATGGAAAACTCCTAAAGGGGAGTCTATTGATGGAAATCAATTCCATTCATTTAAGACAAAACTTTACTCCACTCAATTATTCACACAAGTGAAGCTAGAAGATTCTCTAAGGACCGATGGTTTATCAGACATCCACCTTCAAGTCATTGAAAGAGTTCCCGGAGAAGTGGTTTACTCTATATTTTTTGAAGAAGAATATGGTTTTGGAGGGAGTGCTAAAATCAAACATAAAAACCCTTTCGGTTCTTTTCATGAACTTTCTGCAGGGATGTTTGTAGCAGAAAAAAAACAAGAACTTAGTTTAGGCTATGCACATCCATTGGTTTTTGGAACTCAAATACACTTTATTCCAACAGCCATTCGTTTTGATGACAAAATCTCCTTTAATCATGAAGAATCGACTCCCCCCGCATATCCAGATAGTGTCGAGAAACAGACAGAGCTCATTAACCGTGCTAACATTTCTTTTGGATTGACCTCCAAAATCAATTTTAGAAGTCTTCTGGACTTTCGATACCAAAATAAAAACTCAAAAAACGCTTTAAAGTTTAAAAATGAATACTCATTGCATTTTAATTTTACAGATGACTTTTTTAATCCACAAAAAGGAGTTTATCTTAAACCTACATTAGGAATAGGAAAAAACTTAATTCAATCAAAATTTGAAGACACTTACTATTATGGTGAACTCACCACTAACCTATACTTTCCCATTCGCTTTATACACTCCTTATACGGTGCCATAAGCCTGAGTGGTGGAGCTTTTATCAACGAAGCTTTAGAAGACGATGCCCGTTCCTTTTATCAAGGTGGTTCCAGAAGTGTCAGAGGCTACCGATTCAGAAGTATTTACGCTAGCTATGAAACTCAAGAAGACACCCTAAGCATTATCCATACAGGGCTCACTCCACGATATTGGAGGATAAACCAAGAACTACGATACAACTTGCCACTAAAAAACTATAAAAAATGGCAAATCGTTCAATTTTATGATTTAAGTCAAGTTTCTGACAAAAACAAAAAATATCAAGAAAGCCTAGCTGCAAGTCTAGGGCTAGGACTTCGATATCACTGGCAATTTTTGACCATTCGCTTAGATTACGCTCTAAAAAAAGATTTCAGTGACGCTTCTTTACTTGAGCCCTACCATTTTGATCGAGTACACCTAGACTTATCACAAGCTTTTTAAACTTCAACGAGATAAAGTTTTATAACGGATAGGCTTAGGATTTTGAGCATCTTCTCCTAACCGTTTTCTACGATCAAGCTCATATTCAGACCAATTTCCTTCGAACCATACCACTTTTGAATCCCCTTCAAAAGCCAAAATATGCGTTGCAATCCGATCCAAAAACCAACGATCATGAGAAATAATCACAGCACAGCCTGCAAATCGAAGCACAGCTTGCTCCAAAGCTTGTAAAGTTTCGATATCCAAATCATTCGTAGGTTCATCTAAAAAAAGCAAGTTACCCGATTTTTGTAGGTTTCTTGCCATTAAAACTCTATTTCGTTCTCCGCCAGAAAGCACAGAAAGCTTTTTCTGTTGGTCTGCACCAGTGAAGTTAAAGAGTCCACAATAAGCACGGCTATTCATTTTCTTTTCACCCAAAACGACTTCATCTAAACCACCTGTAATCGTCTCCCAAACTGTTTTAGAATCATCCAATGTATCGCGTCCTTGTTCCATAGAAATAATTTCAACGGTATCTCCAATCACCAGTTCTCCAGCATCTGCGGTTTCAGTCCCTGTGATCATCTTAAATAGAGTCGTTTTTCCTGCGCCATTGGGGCCTATAATCCCAACAATTCCAGATCGCGGCAAAGTAAAAGACAAATCCTCAAAAAGCAACTTTTCACCAAAAGCTTTTCGAAGTCCTTTGGCTTCAATCACTCGATCGCCCAATCGTTTTCCAGTAGGAATATAAATTTGAGCCACTTTAATCTTTTCATTTTCTTCTGCTGCAAGCAATTCTTCATAGGCTTTGAGCCTTGCTTTGCTTTTAGCTTGTCTAGCTTTGGGGCTTTGTTTGACCCACTCTTGTTCTTGACTCAAGCGTTTTTGACGATCGGACTCCCCTTTTTCTTCGGTACGCAATCGTTCTAACTTTTGATCGAGCCACTCCGCATAATTCCCTTGCCATGGAATACCGCGTCCTCTATCTATCTCTAAAATCCAATTGGTCACATTATCCAAAAAATAACGATCATGAGTCACCAAAATCACAGAACCCTTATATTCTCTCAAGTGTCTTTCTAGCCACGCCACAGATTCTGCGTCTAAGTGGTTAGTAGGTTCATCTAAAAGCAACAAATCGGGCTCTTCTAGCAAAAGTTTACACAAAGCCACTCGTCTTTTTTCACCACCAGAAAGGTGTTCCACTCCTGCATCACCAGGAGGGCATCGCAAAGCATCCATCGCAATTTCTATATTTCGCTCTAAACTCCACAAATCTTCTGCATCGATCACATCTTGCAACTGGCCTTGCTCTTCCAAAAGAGCATTCATTTTTTCATCGCTCATCTCTTCTGCAAATTCCATTGCAATTTCATTGAATCTATCTAAAACCGCTTGTTTTTTTTGCACTGCCAGCATCACATTTTCTTTTACAGTCAAATTAGCTTCCAAAACAGGCTCTTGGGGCAAATAACCGGCGGTACGGCCCGGCTCAATCCATGCCTCACCCTGAAATTCTTTATCGATTCCGGCCATAATGCGAAGCAAAGTAGACTTTCCAGAACCATTGGGGCCAATAATTCCAATTTTTGCTCCATAATAAAAACTCAAAGAAATATCCTTCAACACTTCTTTAGAAGGCGGATAAAGTTTAGTCATACGATGCATATAAAAAACAAATTTTTCGGCTTTTCCAGACATACACATACTCCTCATCAACTTTTATATCACAATGATAAACACAAATTCTTTCTCAAAGATAGTAAATTCTATTTGAAAACGCACTTAAACGCAAATCAGCTCCAAACAAAGACTTCATATAAATTGTTTCATTTTTTGTTCCAAAACATTTTAATTAAAAAGAGCAAGACATTCATTCCATTGATTAAACACTTATTTCAAAAAAACACGATATTTCACACCCAATCCAAAATAAATACTGTAATTTTTAATAAATACAAATAAAAATTGTTATAATAATATAGAAGTTTCAGAAGCGCCTGGCTCCATTGAATTGGATCCTTCATTTGGATGTCAAAAAAAGGTTTAATATGGAAAACTCAAAAAAGATAATCAACGAATTTTTAACTAAAACACACAACGTCAATACCATCAAAGACACTCTATTTAAAGCGGCCGAAGCCGCTTTAAATGAAGGCTGGACTTATATGGAAACAGCCTTCCAATTAGGTGGCAAAGCAAAAGAAACAGGCTTATTGGAGAGTGATGCAGAAGCTATCATCCGAAGGGCTTTTGCTTCTGAAAAACGAGTCAAAGAAAGAAGCACCGACCATAAACCATCCGTAGACTCGCAACCACACTCACCGAGCCCAACCCAATACACCGCCTCTCCTGTTCCTCAAAACTTTAACACCGGCATGCTTTCTTTAGATCAAATCCTAGCCATGGGCCTAGACAATCAATCTATAGAATTACTTCAAAATCATCGCATCGATCCAGAGGCTTTATCCATACCATGGCCTTCAACAGACTGGAGAAAAGATTTAGTCAAACTAGTTGAAATCGCCTTTAAACCCGAAGAAACCATAGAATTTAAAATATCTAATACTCCAGAAAGTAGCACAGAAAAAGTTTCCACCATCTCACTTCAATCCGATGCCATCAAAAAAATCATGAAAAGTCTAGATGGAAAAGAAGGGGCTTTAATTGGGATTAATTCTATAAACTCTACAGAAATAAACGACGAATCTTATAAATATCGATATGTAGTTGTCGATAACCCAAAAATGAGTTTAGCCAAACAACTCGCCTACTATAAAGCCTTAAATTTACCCAGTTTAGCCCTCATCAACACTGGTGCAAATTCTGTACAAGCCTGGATTAAAATATTAGCTTCGAATATAGAAGAGTATAACGAAAGAGTCGATTTTTTGTTTTCTACTTTAGAAGAACAAGGTTTTCCGGTCAGCGATTCCAACAAAAGCTCCAATCAAATGGTTCGAATGCCAGGCGTACTTCGAAACGGGAAACAACAATATTTAATAGGCCTCAATCAAGGTGCAAAAAACTTTTTAGAATGGAAAGAATGGGTTGAATATAGTTTAGATGGAAAACCACTCATAGAACTTGCTAGCGATAACGAAACTCCTCCAACAAAAGACACACCTATAATTAACGACATGTGTAGTGCAGGAGAATTTTTATTGCTCACCGCACCTCAAAAATCAGGGAAATCCTTTGCTTTATTGGATTTAGCTTTATCCATTTGTTACAGTGATGAGTGGTTAGGCTCAGGCACTAGTAAAAACGATGTACTGTTTATCAACTTTGAGTTTACCAAAGCAAGCTTTTTAAATCGTCTTCATTTAATAGGAGCAGCAAAAGGGGTTTCAGCCACAAGCCCTAAATTAGGTTTTTTAAATTTAAGAGGACTCAACTTATCTCCTTTAGAAATAGCACAGTTAATCGTCAAACGAATCCAAGGCTCTCAAAAATTAGAAGATCATGATTACAAAGTCGTCATTATCGACCCCATCACCTCTGTTTTACACAACCCCAAAGCCATTCGAAACAGCGAAAATCATCAAATATTAATGCAAATGATAGACACTATTATCGCATTAACAGGTTGTGCTGTGATTGCAGCCACCAACACAGATGAATTTCCTTATTTAGAGCTACGATCAGACAACACCATCCACTTAAAACCTGTGGAAGGGGCTCCCAATATGTTTCAAATTCACGGTAACTTTAAAAACTACCCCCCATTTATTTCAAAAGAATGCTCATGGATTTTCCCAAGGTTCATTGTTTAATCTAGGATACACTCGTTCTTAAAAAGAATTGCTAATGAGTTTAATGCCCTCGGTACATAAATAAAAAACTAAAATCAATTTTAATTAGTAATTTTGTGCCACTAAACAAATGAGAAAATGATTTATGCTCACACAAAAAAAAAGCTTTCTACAAGATTGGATCCATAAAGAACGCATTCCAGGTAAAGTTCAAGCTTGGTTTTCTATTCCTTTAGACCCTCAGCTATGTGATTTTCGATTGATTCAAGTCCAACGGGGATCCAAAAAAATGCTTTCCATCGAAGCTACTGTACCTAAGATCAGTCCTCCTGTAGTAGTGCTCGACATTTATGAACAGCTCCGAAAAGAACATTTGCAAGTTTTAAGAAACTCTATTTCTCAAATTTGGTTTAGAGCTATTGGTGAAGGCTCTTACGCATTATTAATCCAAGCCAACATCAACACCTCTCTTATCGCCAAAGCCTACAAATCTTTTTTATTCTTTTTAAAGAAAACACATCCAGAAATACTTTGTTGTCATCGAGTCCAATCTGCGACACTTTTTGACCCCTCTAATCCTTATAAGGCTCGCCTAAAGTTAGATTATGGCCCCACACTGCTCCCTTTGGCGGGTTCTCCCTTTTATTTTCATATTTTAGACTGGACTCCGTATTGTAAAAGCACATGGTTAAAGTTACCAGAACGGATTAAAAACTTCATACACCCCTCCAAAGACGACTGTTTGCTAGAATTTCATGCAGCAAGTGCCTATATTGGTGCGAGCCTTGCTCCATATTTTAAAAGTGTGGATACAGTAGATTCATTTGAGTATTCCAAAATTTCTGCACAAAAAAATGCAAGCAAAATAAAATCTCTCTATGTACACCAAGAAGTGCTCAATGAAAAATTTTTACAAAACTTCTTTAGTAAACAAATTGGTGAAAGCAAATGGACCATCTTATTAAATCCTCCTACCACACAAAGACTCAATAGAAAAATCATCTCCATCCTTGTCGGATGCAGACCAGAAAGGATTCTTCTGATCACGGGAGACTTAGAAAGTGCCTCCAAAAACATCAAAGCATTTAGACAAGAGGGTTTTATGCTTCGAAAAACACTGCCCATAGACACAAATCCAAACTCAAATCACTTCGAATTGGCTTTTTTATTTGTACCTGACAGAGCAAACTTGCTTGGAAAAGTCAAATTAAAACAAGGATGATTAAAAAAAACACCACTAAAACTCTTTTTCACAAAAACTATTCCCCTATTTCATTAGAAAAAATTAAATTAAAAGGAGTTCGACACTAAATGAAGTACAATTCACAGCATTTTACTTATGCTTACAAAGGTAGTAGCAATGAATAAAATCAAATATTTAATTCTATTTTTAGGCACTTTTGTTTTTATAGCGGGGGCATATATAGTTAAAAAAGGTGATACTTTATGGGATTTAAGTGAAAGCTTTTTTAATGATCCTTTCTTTTGGCCCGACCTTTGGGAAAGCAATCGACACATTGAAGATCCACATTGGATTTATCCTGGAGACTCCATATATATAGGTGAGCTAGACACATCCACCACTCAAGCATCTGTTTCTAAGAAAATAGACTGCGATGGTGCAGCTGACTCCAGCTTACCTAATGGTGTAAAAGTAGCGGGCTGTGACCCCACAGATTCTCGAAACGATCATTTCGAAAACATGCTTGGAAATTTAAGGAGTAAATCTAAAGTTCAAAAAAAACTAAAAAACCCTGACGAGTATTTCTATAAAAAAAGACCCGAAGCCAAAATTTTTAACGCCTATTATCAAACACTTTCTCCAAACATTTATGAGCTCCAAGAGTTAAGTAATGACCCTCGGTGGTTTTCAATTCGATCCGGAGAGGGGAAAACACCTTTATTGCATCTACCCGAAACAGAAATTGTTGTTGGAATTGGTCGAAAACTCAATTCAAATCTAAAAAAGGGCGACCTTGTAGAAGTTTGGCAAGCAAAAAAAATTGATATACTAGATTCTAATGCTAAAAACTCTTCGGAACACGCATTACTTCAATTGTCTGGTTATGCTAAAATCACAGCCGTTGGAGACAGTCTATCTAGAGCAACTTTAGTTCAAAGTTTCAAAGAAATCAATATAGATAAAAGTAAAGCAAAATTAAAAGAAAGTCTTAATCCAATTAATGTAAACGGGTACACAGCAATCTCAGAAACAGATATTAAAAACATGGGGTATGTGCTTTATGCCATAGACCCATCCTTAGTCATTGGTTCATACTCTTACTTGATCGTGAATAAAGGAGAAAATCATGGCTTTAATACTGGAGACGGTGTGGCTATTTGGGAAGAAGATATTTCAGACTCTGGGATTGCCCCTCGATTACTGGGTAGAGGTATTATTTCTAGATCAAAAAAAGAACAATCCACCATTTTAATTCGCGAACTTTATTCCAATAATCGTCGTATAAAATTAGGACATAGGGTATCTTTAACTCACAAAGCGAATATCATTTCTACTCAAAATCACTAACACTCCTCAATGAAGTTTTCTAAAAACAACCCTTTTATTATCGCCTTTTTTTTTGTAGGGATAATCCTTCCAACGACTATACTCTCAGTTTTAAGTTTTAGAAACATTCAAAATGAAACTTTTTTAGCCAAAAAAAACTTTGAAGAAAACATCACCTCCTTTAAAAAGGAAATCACTGAGGGTGTACTCGACGAAGAATTGAAAATATTGCAAGAATCTAAAGCTGCTTCTGCTTTTTTATATGAACAACCAAAAAACTTATTAGACTATAGTAAAACTTCTTCTTATATGTCTGTTGAAGGAGTTAATGCTTTTTTTTTGTTCAATAATAAAAAAATAATTTATCCCAATATCATCTCTCATTTTTATTACGAAACACCTCAATTCTCGCATAGCACTTATACTTCTTTAGAACAGCATCTTTTTATTAATGAAAAAACCAACAAATCAATCCATGAAGTAAAAGCCACTCGTTCTATACGCTTCATCCAACCTTTTCAAACACAATCTGAACGCACACAAAATACACTAGGAATTATCCGCGAACACTATCGATCCAAAAATTATGAAGAAGCTCTTCAACTGATTTCTATGCTTCAGGAACAGCCAGAACAGCAAGGATTTTTAAACAACAAATTAAAAGAATCTCTACAATTGTTACGATTCGAGATTTTAATGGAACAAAAGAAATACAATGAAGCACAAAATTTAAGTTTAAACGAATTAAACTACTTCCTAAAACGGCCTCAAATAACAGATATCAGCAGCACTCGTTTCTTTTTCGAGTCCATTTTCAATCAAATTCTTTCTATCGAAAACTTAGAAAAAGAAAAAAGAGAAACATTTTGGAATATTCGTGAAAATTTAAGTCGTCAATTAATCCACAGTGAAAAGCTTTACAACAAACTAGATTTCCTTCAAAATTTAATTCACGACAAACAAAATTCAGATGAAGGCTTGTTGTACCGATTTGATGGTGATGACTTGTACTTTAAAATGTCGTACCCTTGGCTTTTTGGAGATCAAGTTTTAATTGCTCAAATAGACTTGGATAAATATCAAAATCGAATCTTATCTAAAGTAAAAAACATCTCCAAAGAATGGAAGTCTATACACTATACCATCACAAATGCTAATGATTCTATCTTATCGGGAGTACTACCTCCAGGTGAGATCATTTTCGAAAAACATTTTTTAGAAGCAGGCCTCAACTGGACATTGAATCTGTATCAAAAAAACCAAAAAGAATTCAACAAAGAAGGCTTACAAAAAAAGATTTTACTATATGGTTTAATTGCATTTTCTCTACTCACTGTCATTTTTGGGTCTTTTTTTATGCTTCGTTTTTTACTCCAAGAACAAAAGCTTTTAACCATGAAATCCAACTTTTTATCAAGTGTATCACACGAACTAAAAACCCCCTTAACTTCTATTAAAATGTTTTCTGAAATGATGGCCAAAGGAAGAGTGCAAAAAACAGAAAAAATTCAAGAATATTCTACCTTAATTGGCAAAGAATCCACTCGTCTAGAAAATTTAATTGGAGCTATATTAAACTATACACGCATGGAGCATGGTTCTGCAGCATTTAAGTGGGAAGTCATAGATTTGGGACTATGTGTTGAAAACATATACAATTCCATGCTAGATATTGCGATTGAAAAAAAATTAAATATTGATTCTCACATTAAAAAAAGCTTATTTATAATGGGAGACTTCACATCTCTCTATAGTTTAGTTCAAAATTTAATAGAAAATGCTATTAAATACACTAATCCACCGGGAAGTATTTTTGTAGAAATATACGAAGAAGACGAAAAAATTATATTTTCTGTTATAGACACTGGAATAGGAATCCCTATGTCTGAACAAAAAAACATTTTTAATGATTTTTATAGAGTTGGAGATGAAATGACTAGAAGTACAAAAGGTTCAGGACTTGGTCTTGCTATCGTCAAAAGAGTCGTCGAAACCCACAAAGCTTCAATCTCTTTACAAAGTCGTGTAGGTAAGGGCTCTACATTCACTGTTAGATTCAAAAAGGTAAGTTAATATGGAAAGCAAAATACTTATAGTAGAAGATGAAGAAATTATTCGATTAGGACTCAAAGATAATTTTGAGTTAGAAAACTACATAGTGGAAACCGCCTCTGACGGAGAAGAAGCCATCATTAAAGCAGATGAGTTTAAGCCCGATTTGGTTATTTTAGATTTAATGCTACCTAAAAAGAGCGGCTTCGAGGTTTGTAGAGTCATACGAAAAAAACACCCACACACTTTCATTATCATGCTCACCGCCAAAACAGAAGAAACTAGTAAAGTGGCTGGCCTAGAAATGGGAGCCGACGACTATGTCACCAAACCTTTTTCTATTATTGAATTATTAGCTAGAGTAAAATCTTCTCTACGAAGAGCCAACAATTTAAAAAGCTCTGAAGATTCTACGCTAAAAACACCTGATGTTGTTGAATTTTATAATATAAAACTAGACTTTAAAAAATATGAAGCTTTTAAAAACAATCAAAGCATTGAAATGTCTGCTAGGGAATTTCAAGTGCTTAGGTATTTTTGGCAAAGGCGAGGAGAAGTGGTTTACAGAGAAGACTTACTTCAAAATATATGGGGCTACACACCAGAAAACATGCCTTCTACTAGAACTATAGACAATCATATTGTAAACCTTAGAAAAAAACTAGAAGATGACCAAGCCAACCCTAAACTCATCCTTTCTATTCGAGGTGCTGGTTATAAATTCGACATTTAAACATAAATTATTGTTTCTATTTCTATTTCTTTTTGGGATGAATACAAGCTGGTCTTCTTTAATGACTTCTACAATCAAAGAAGCCTTGTATTTATTTGAATTGAAAGGTGAGTTTTCTTTAGCGACAAGCAAGTTAAAAGAGGTGTCTCAAAAAGGCTCCCCAGAAGAACAAGTGAGTGCCAATTTTTATTTAGGGAAAATTTATGATATTAGCGGTAATGCTTCTACAGCCTCTTTTTATTATACTCAATGTTTAATGCACCTTAAAAACACTAGTGATGCTTATTGGATTGCTGAACAATTAGCCCGACTACAAGCTCAGCCAGAGCCTTTAATACAAAATCACATCCCTTTAAAAGTCAAAGACCTTAAAGTCTTTCCTTCTTTTGAAACTTCTTACTTAGTTTTAGACCACACCAAAATAGTCCAAATGGACTCAGACCATTTAGATCCAGTATTAACACCCATTCCAGTGAATGCTCAAATACACTTTGTTTCTGAATTTGGTGTTTGGTATAGCACCCCTACTCACACACTTTGCTTTCAACCATTAAATGCACTAGAAGCCACACAAAAATACTCATTAGATTCAAAAATTGAAGATTTCATTCTTTTACCTAAAAACAAAGTATTCGTTTTAACTGAAAACAAAGCCCTTTTAATTTCTCACAACAACTCTCCTATTTCTCTAAAGAACTCTTATCAAAACTGTACAATTACGGGATTTTATAAAGCCTTAGATGATATTATTCTAAACTGTCCCGACAACACACTCCGTTTCATTCATTTAAACTCTCTATCGGAAAACTTCATTATTTCACAGTTAGATTCCATTGAAAAAATAATTATAGATTCTAATTCTATTTTCTTATTTTCTGACAACACGCTATGGCACTATCTTCCTAACAAAACCACACCTTTTATTTGGAAACACTCCAACACCTCAATAAAAGATTTTATCGTTTTTTCTAAACACTTGGTCCTTTTAGAGCACTCAGGAAAGCTAAAACTGATTGAAAAAAAATCTGGACTCTTACAAAACTCTATAAATTCTGAAGCTACTTGGATTTTAGAAATGGCCCCCGGACTTTTAGGTTCATTTTCTAAAAGCGGAAACATCTCTGCCCTAGACACAGCTTTAACTCCATTATGGTCTTTCAATCTGGGAAAGCCCCTAAAATTTAAACCTTTTATTAATAACACCTCTCTTTGCCTTTCACTAAATGACTCCTTAGTGTTACTCAATGCAATGCATTACGGCAAAAAGCCCCTTCAATCCACTATACTAGCCGCCAAAGCTCACCAATTAGCCAATAAAAAGCAGTGGGAAGAACTCTCTATTGTTTTAGACACCTTAATTCAAATAGAAGCAGGAAGTTTAGACGCTTGGTTTTTAAAAGCACTTTTAATAGAAGAAACTCATCAGTCCGAAAAACTAAAACAAAGCATATGGGCAAAAGCCATACAGCTAGTAAATGGAGACAAAAAAAATGCTCCTCTAGTTTTATCTCGTTATAGCAAAATAATCGATGCACAATATGTAAAACCATTATCCATCTCATCCAAAATCACTTATCCACAATTTTTTGGATCTTCAAAAAACCTTTATACCATAGACTTAGAAAGTCAACAATTACAAAACATAGATCCAGAAACAGGTGAAAAAAGATGGTTTAAAAATTTGGATAAATTAGATAAAAACCCCGTAATGGCAAACAATGATTCACAAATTGCCATAGCCTCTGGTTTTAAAACTCACATTTATGAACTTCAAAAAAATGGATACCATAAAGAACTCAATTTATCGGGGAAGCCATTTCACATTGAATACACACATAACGCAATTTATATATCTACTTGGAATGGTTTTTTAGAAAAATTTTTATTACCTCAATTGAATTTAGCTTGGTCTCGAAAAATCTTTAACACTCCCTTTCATTTTTCAAATTCAAACAAAAACTTATGGTTATCGAGTCTAGAAGGAGAGCTGCTCAAGATTTGGTCTTCTTCTGGTCTCATTCAAGACACCTTGACCCACCTACACAGCACAATTACTCATACTTTAGCCAGTGATTCACTTTTTATTGTCGCCAATAATAATAATAAAGTTTTTATTTTTTCAACTCTGAGCAACAAACTCTTAAAAACAATTCAAGTCCCATCTTCGATTAATTCTATTCAAGTTGTAAACACGGACAATTTAGAAATACTCATGGGACTTAGCAATCAACAAATCATTTTATACTCTCTTATAAAAAGTAATCCTCTATGGGTTTATAGTGGTACAGGCTCTATTTTTGTAAACCCAATAGTCCATCAAAACTTAGCTTGGGTAGATCAAAAAAACAAAGTGATTGCCCTTGATCTCAAAACAGGAAATCCAGTACACGAATTTAAGACTCAAAGCAATATAAGCACTCCTTTTATTTTAGAAAAAAAACTTTTTACAGCCTCTGACAATCAATTGCTGTATGCCTTTGAAATACCATATTAAATTGAAAGCTATTAATGAAAGCATCCAACTTTGAAAGCTTTCTCATGACAAAAATATAACCAATATAGGTTTTATTGGATTAAAAACTGAATTTCTACACAATTTCATCTTTTTTTCTCTTTTTTAGAAAAAAAACATTATTTTTATAATGTTGGTGTTTTATATCTTTTAATAAATCAAATGGAGTTAGTATGATGTTTTGGCGTTTTAAAGACATAAAAAAACTTCTCTTTTTTTGTATAGTTTCTTTTATGAACTTGTTTTTTTTTAATGCCTGTAAAAAAGAAGCACCTAAGAAAATTGAAGCTATAGATACTCAATACCCCAGATCAGAAACTTTATATGTTGGTGGTTTTGATTGGGCTCCACCCTCTACATTCAATCCTTTAGAAGGAGACCCAAACTTCCCCATTGATGGCAATATCAAACTCTTATATGAATCTCTTTTTGCTTACAATCAAAGCTCTGCTGTATTAGAACCTCTACTCGCAAAATCTTATACTCAAACCGATTCTGCTATTATTGTAAGCTTAGATCCTTTAGCTAAGTGGAGTGATTCCTCTCCTGTCACTAATGCAGATGTGATCTATTCGTTTTATTTAGACTCTATATTCCCCACACCAAGACACGCTATTTGGCAATACCTTTCTCACATCGATGTTCAAAATGAAGACCTCTATTTTCACTTTAATCCTGAAAACAAAAATCCTTTGGTTATCTTAAGTGCCCTAGCAGAAACTTCAATATTACCAAAAAAGATATTTGAACCACTCACCCTAAATGCAAAAACTCCACAAGGCTATGATTATGCCAAAATTTTAGAATTTAAAAACGATTCTCTCCCATTAGTTTCTGGTCCATACAACCTCAAAGAGTTTTTTCCAGATAAAATTGTATTGGAACGAGTCCCCACTTATTGGGCAAATTACAAATACAATAAAGAGCCCAGTCCTAAATACATCATCCACTCTATTTATAATGGAAACAACCACTTTAATAATGCTATGATCAAAGGAAATCTAGATATTTCCTCCATCTTTTTACCTAGAATTTGGGAAAAAGAACGAGATCAAATTAGAGCCTGGAGTTTAGAAGAACCCTACCATGAACCTGGCTCCATTCCCACACTTTTTATAGCACATCCCACCCCTCCATTTAATGATATTGTCTTTAGAAGGGCTTTAGCTCACGCTATTAACTATGAAAAAATAAAGTCTAGAGCTGTTTCAAATTATACTCCTGCCATGCAACCAGGTTTTATTTTGCCATTTGGAGAAGAGGCCAAATTTTATAGTTCTGTAGATGCAGAAAAGTTTGGGTATTATTTTAATTTAGATACAGCAAGGCAAATCCTAAAAAATGGTGGTTATTCATGGAATGATAAAGCAGAGCTATTAGATAAAAATGGAAAAAAAATACGAAGCTTAAATATCGAATGTCCACAAGGATGGACTGACTGGGAAGATGTCATCAAGGTAGTCGTGGAATCTTTTAAAGAACTTGGTATTGATGCTCAAGAAAAATTTGTAGATTATTCAGCTTGGGAGCAAGATTTAAGATTAGGTCACTTTGATCTTATTATGAAAACCCAAACAGCCGCCTTGTCTCCCTCTACCCCTTGGACTCGTTTCAATCAGGTCATGAACAGCAAAAATCTTAAAAAAATTGGAGACGAAAGCTATTCAAACCAAGGTCGTTTTTCTAATCTTCAAGCAGATTCTCTCTTAAATTTAATCCCCACGCTTACAGATACGGCTCTTCTTAAACAAGCCTATCATGAACTGAATAAAATATTTATGCTTGAAATTCCTGTCTTACCTCTAATGTATAGACCAACACAATACTATCAATTTTCAACCAAACACTGGACTCACTTTCCAACAGAAGAAAACCCTTATGCTCCACCTCAAAATCTAATGGTGGACGCTGGAATTAAAGCCTTGTGGTATATAAAACCAAATAATTAGAGGATTCTTAAATCAACACAGCTTTTTTAATTGTTTTTTTATAAATTTACACTGTATTTTTCATGGAGCTTTGTTTTGCAAAAAAGTCGTTTTATACTCCCTAATGCCTTTACTAGCATGAATTTTTTACTTGGCGTATTTGCTATTTGTTGGGCCACTGGGCTATTTTCTAATTTTACTACTTTAGACCCCTACCGTATGAGTGCTTATTTTGTAGTCTTATGCGTTCTTTTAGACAAATTAGATGGTTTTGCAGCAAGACTCGTCAATGCTAGCTCAGAATTTGGAGCTCAATTTGATAGCCTTGCAGATTTGATTGCTTTTGGTTTGGCTCCTGCTTTTTTGCTTCTTTTTTCTTATCTGCATTTTGCTAAAGAATGGAGCAGTAAAAACTTAGTGTTATTATTGGTTGTTTTTTCGGTATATGTTCTAACCGCAGCCATTAGACTCGCTAAATATAACGCAGTGGATTCTGAACTTCTTAGCGACTATTTTTCTGGTTTACCTAGTACCTTCGCAGGGGCCATCAATGTGGTTTTCTTGTCTTATTTTATTCACAAAGGTGGATTCAACGAGGATATTTCAACGGGCTTACTTTTCCTTCCCGTATTTATTATGCTTCTCACCGGCATTTTAATGGTGAGTCCCTTGTTTTTGCCCAAAATTCAAGTGAGAAAAAATAAGCTTTTTAATGCTTTTCAATTTGTGATGATTTTTCTGACCTACATACTGGGTTTTATGTTTATTTCACCCACAGTGCCTTTCATTCATGAGTTTTTGATTGCTCTTATGCTAGGGTATGTGATCATAGGTTTTGGACATGGGCTTTATCGTAGAGAATCTATTTTAAAAAAACAATGATTTTATAAATTAGCGATATAAGTCGCTAAACTATAAGCGTAGTTTTTCTCTAAGCTTTCTAAGTCTACTCTAGGCAGTTCTACTGTCACACACTCTATTTGAGTCTCATCACACCAAGAGCCGAGACTCCCAGGTGTTTCGTAGCCTATGGACTCCACCCAATCCAATGCAAATATGTGTTGAAGAGCAAGCACAGTTTTAGATTTTATGCGGGCATCGATACAATTCAAAGGAGCATGAAGCGATACGACGCACTCTGGATTTATTTTTTTTATTAAATGACAAAGAGCAATCGTTTCGGGTTCACTCAAAGCTTTTTCACCTGGAGAAAGAGCGGTTTCTCTTGGAAATTCTAAACATAGCCTAGAATACACTGTTTTTGAACTCCAATTCGATGCTGGGAAATTTCGATTCAAATCCACTCCCCTTGCATTTCCCCTAGTCCCGTGAATCATTCCATCTGGATTAGCACACAACACAACTCCAACATGCAATGGAGGTGTTTGAAAAAATCGAAGCACTCTACTCAACAAAAAAGTAGTTTCTGGTTCTTCACCATGAATACCTGCTATAAATAAGTGAGAACATTTTTTTTGAGGAGGAAAGTAATAAAGAGGAGCTCCTAACTCCGAAGAGCCGTAAACTTCTTTGGGAACGACAATAGTCCCACGACACGAGTTAGGTCGAAAGGGCGACATCTCAATAAGTCTATAAAAAATACGGGTAAATGTAATCTTTTGCCAATGCTTCTAAGTTTTCTAGCAGCACAGATTTACCGGCAATATCTGAATCCATATAAATCGCTTCTAATTCCTTCAAATCAAATAATTCTTGAAACAATCTAGCTTCTTCTATATAAGACAAATGCCAAGGCTCTGGTTGTATAGAACCTCGACCTGGTATAAAAACTCTTAAAAAACCAAAAGATTCTGCCTCTTCTGTGATCCAGTCATGAAATGGTTTGAACATTTTATGTGATTCTTCTGGAGTGAGCTTCACAGCATAACCATGAGGAATAGCAGAAGCATCCACAATATCGATCTCTGTCCCAAAATGATGACGACTCGCTCCTGGTAATGCGGACCATAAAAGCAAAGTTTTCACCAATTCTTCTGGATTTTTAATGTCTTTAGAGATAAGGTGTCCTTTTGCATCTAGTAAAGGTAATTCTCGTTTCGCTTTTCTATTCCATATAGAAACTTGTCTGTCAAAAGAACGATATGCACTTTCAACTCTTAAATCAAAACCTAATTCTTTACCTCGTTTCCGAAATGCCGCAAGGGCTTTTACAACCTTGGGCCTTAAAAACAAATGCTCAGGTTCAAAGCGAATCAAATCTATAGAATCCAAACCATATGGATTTATTTTGTGTGAAGTATGAGAAATTGTGTTAGACATCTTTAATACCTGCGTTCAATAATAGCTTTTTCCACTCTTGTTTGTTATTTTTTTTGGGAGAATTTGTTTTTAAAATTTCTGTGATAGGATTTGCATGTGTCCATGCTATAGCCAGAGCATCCGAGGCATCTAAAAGACCTGAAATTTCCTTCAACTGCAAATGAGCTTGAATCATATGGGCTACACTCTCTTTGCTAGCCCCACCTCTACCAGTGACGGCCAATTTAACCGATTTAGGGCTATACTCGTGATAAGACATTCCTTGTTTAAGACAAGTCAACAAGATTGCTCCTCGAATATGCCCTAATAATAAAGCAGTCTTTACATTTTTGGCGTAAAAAATCCCTTCCATACTCAATGCGTTGGGCTTGTATTTTTTTATTAATAGCTCTAAATCAGAAACAATGTCTAAAATTCGATATTCAGCTGTTTTTTGTAGATTTGCTTTGATCACCCCATATTCTAGCACTTGAATTGGAGATACATTTATTTTTAAAAATGCATATCCAGTAGTTCTAGATCCGGGGTCTATTCCTAAAACAATCATTTTTTTCTCTTCAAATCAAAAGCAAAAACACTTTAAGCTTAAATTCCAATATTAATAGTTTTATATATAGCAAAAAACAATTCATTATAGCTCTTTTTTTAATTTTCTTTATTAAATTTTTAAAAGGTGCTCTTATTATGTTTTATTGAATTTACATCTATTTCAAACTAGATCTTTTAAATTTAGGCTCCTTTAAGAGGAATTTCATGTTATTAGAAAACGAGACTTCTTTGTCAAAAAAACTCAAAACACACCCTAGACAATTAGGAATACCTTATACCCAATGGGGACGAAATTTAATTGCAGCTTGTCCATTCCATGCTCCAGAAGAAAACTCCATGTTTTTTTATGATTCCTTGGGTTACTGGCGTTATCGTTGTTTGCAATGTGGTAGCGAAGGAAATCTAATAGAGTTTGTCATGAGGAATCGTTTTAATGGGCTAGATGAAAAAGAAGCTCGACTCCAAGCTTATGATTTTTTTGGTGCTCAAGAAACAAAAGCTCCCGATGAGCTCCAAAATGAACACCCTTGGATCAAAGAAATGGGTGGTGAGAAGTCTAAAGTTTTAGAACTTTTTGTGAGTTATTGCCATTGGGCTGCTTATAAAAGCAAAAGCCTATCTGATTTTTTAGAGTCCAGAGGTTGGAGCATAGCCCAAGCCCAACTTTATGGTTTAGGCTATTATTCTGGTGATTTTGAACCTTTTGTGAGTTACTGTGCTCTCTCTGGAATAGAGCGCCATCAAATCAGTTGTCATCTTGATAACTTAGAAGCATCTTGTGAAGCAAGGGTCACCATTCCTGCACGAAACGCGAAAGGAATCATTCATGCAGTTTATGGGCGTAGTTTAGAGGCAAACCCATCTGAACCTTATATTTCTTATGCATCAGGTCCCTTAGATATACCTTTTAACATGCAAAGCAGAAATGAACACCCTATTATAGTCGAAGGTTTTTTTGATACCCTCACAGCAGATTTAGCAGGCATTTCGGGTGTAGTTTCTACAATTTATCAAGAATTCAATAAAAGCCATCTCTATAAATTAAAAGCTTGCGGTGCAGAATCAATCACTGTTGTTTTAAGACGAACCAAAAATCGAAAAGAACAGGCTTTTTTAATTCAAAGCTATCTAAAATTAGCTACTTCTTTGAATTTAAAATTTAAGTCCATCTTATTGCCAGAAGGGCAAAATCTAGATGAACTCCTTCGTGAAAAAGGGGCAGATTATTTCATAGATTTATTGCAAAACACTCAAGAGGACACTATCCACACACATCGTCGTTCTGTTATGTTGCAAGATATCAAAGAAAACTTCGATGTTTCTATGTTTTGCTCGCCCGACACTCCCGTAGGCTACTCCTTGACCCAATTTTCTAAGTTAAGCATGGCTTTAGATGGTGTTCAACCTGGTCTCTTTTTTGTCTCATCACAGCCCATGAGTTTAAGTTCCATATTTTTAATAAATCTTGCTCTGGATTTAGTCATCACTAATACAGAGCTCAAAGTCATATACATTAATTTAAAAAATCCAAGACGAATTATATTTGACCAAATTATTTCTTTACTCACTGGAGAGTCTATTCTAGAAGTTCGAAAACAAAGCGAATGCGAAGAAGCCAATCAAAAACGACTCGAAGCTACAAAAAAACTCCTTCATTTTGTGAAAGAAAACCGCTTAGAAATCTGGGAAGATCACTTGAGCTTTGAGAATATAGAGATGCTTCAAACTTTAAAAGAAATGCTTAAAGAAAGCCCAGATTTAATATTGATTATCGACGGAATAGACCAGTTAAGAGTGAGTAATAGGTCTGAAATTTTTGACATCCACGAACGCCGTTCTACTGTTCTGTTAGATATTTATAAATCTTTAGATATTCCTGTTTTTTTGGGAGGAAACCACCAAGTAAACACACCCAGTCTTTTAGAATCTAATCCTTATATCAAAGACTCAGAAGCCAATTACCGAATAGAAGCCAAAGAAGATGAATTATTTCTAACTGTGGACTCTAAAAATCTGGGCAAAAAAATATACCACGGGACCATCCAACTAGACTCTACTTCACTTCTAATGAAAGAATCCTAATGCTGATTCTTGATTTTAATAATTTTTGGAGTCCATCGGGTGGTGGCGTTCGACGATATCATTTAGAACGATTGAAATTCTATAAAAATCGAAACCTAGAAAAGTTGGTTTTTATAATGAACGACAGTCAAACTTATACAGAAGTGATTTCTGAAACTGTAATCATTGAGCATGTCAAAGCTTTTGAGTTTCCTTTCCACAAAGGTTATCGTTTTATTTGGAAAAAATCCCAAGTTGTCCCTTATCTAAAAAAATACAACCCCGATATAATCGAGGTCGGTTCTCCTTATTTTTTACCAAAATTTATTGCTAGACTCGCAAAAAAACACTCTCCAAATGCAAAGCTTTTTGCTTTTTGGCATGCAGATTTCCCTTTGGCTTATATCGAAAGACCTTTGAGGCCATTTTTGGGAAGACATTTAGCATCTCTACTTAAAGAACTGGCATTTTCATATGCAAAATACCAATATAAAGCTTATCATAATATTCAGGCTTCCTCTTTTGAAGTTTTAAAAAGACTCCAGCAATACTTTCAAAATTCAGCTAGAATTCCCCTTGGTTGCGATATCCAAAGCTTCAATCCATCTAAACGAGACGAGGACTTAGTCAAAAAATTAAAATCTGGTGTAGAAGAGAGAAAAATCATCTTTTTTCCGCACCGGTTCAGTAAAGAAAAAGGCTTAGATTTATTACTAAACGCCTATTCGATTTTAAGTAAACGATCAGTGATATTGCCTGCAATTGTTTTTTCTGGAGCTGGTCCCCGACAATTTTTAATACAAAACGCAATCAAAAAACACAAACATTTGCATTTTTTAGGTTTTATACATTCAAAAGAAGAAATGGCTCGTTATTATGCAAGTGCAGATATAGGGATAGCTTTATCACGATTTGAAACCTTTGGACTTTCAATATTAGAAAGCATGGCATCTGGAAATATCCTCATTGCAGCAAATGCAGGCGCCGCTAAAGAACACGCTACACATTCAAAAACAGGTTTTATTTTAAAAGACTATTCTGCAGAAGCTCTGGCCGATTTAATCGAACACATCTGTAATCTAGACTTAAAAGAAGAAAAAAAGGAAGCTAGACGATACGCAGAAAGCTTCACTTGGGAACATTGTTTTACAACTCAACTCCATTTATATTCTAATCGAGGAAAATATGATTAATCACATTGTTTTTTGGAAACTCAAAGAAAAAGCTGTGGGTAAAGATGCTATCGAAAACGGCACCCAAATGGTAGAAATGCTCAATGACTTAATAAATAAAGTCCCTGGGATTGTAAAAATGGAAGCAGGCATTGATTTTAATAGATCTGCTGCAGCATGGGATGTCGCACTCTTTTCCCAATTCAAAAGCATAGAGGATTTGAATAACTATCAAAAACACCCTGAACACATTAAAGTTGGGGATTTTATTAAAGAAGTGGTGAGCAGTCGAAGTGTTGTCGATTATGAAATATAAGCATTAAATCCACTTTTAATTTTTTGATTCTCATTAAAACTAGTGGACAATTTGTATTTATAAAGGTATCTTTATACTATATATGGTCACTTTAACACAAACATCATGGTTAGAACACCCCACAGATGCAATCATTCAATTGCTTCGAACACCCCCTATTCGTTTAGAGGCTTCTCAAAACTTAATACACTACCATGCTCCCGAAAATTTGGTGGCTGGCTCTACTGTTTTTTATCACTTAATTTCTGGTTTTAATCGAATTTCTTGGTCTGCTAGTATTTCATCTGTCAAAGGTTCTTTGATTCAAACTCGTTTACTTAAAGGACCTTTTAGAGGCTTTAATGCAAAGCACCACTTTGAAAACGAAGACGGAGTTTCAATTTGCATTGAAGAGCTTTCATTTCAAGGAGAGTCCGAACACTTTCTTTTAGAAATACAAAAAGCTAAAATTTGTTATGCTCTCCAAGAGCGACAACAAACACTAGATGCTCTTTTGAAATACGAAACAGCAAAAAACACAAAGTCTTTTCAAGCACTAGACTCCTTAGGTGGCATGTCTGCCGGTTGAGTTACTAAATCAAAATGCCTTATCGTTCTTTGGAAGATGCCCTTAAAGAATTAAAGAAAAATAATCTTTTAATATCCATTCAAGAAGAAGTGGACCCCTATTTAGAAATGGCAGCAATTGCCAGGCAAGCATACGCTCAGAAATCCCCCGCCATTCTTTTTGAAAATGTAAAAGGCTCACCTTTTAGAGCGGTGTGCAACTTATTTGGAAGCGAAGAAAGAATTCAAATATTATTCAAAAAAAAACTTAAATTACTAAAGCACGCTATTGACTTTAAATCAAATCCCCTTCAAAGTCTCAAAAAACCATCTAGTCTCTTTCGTTTGCCTTTTGCAGCTTTACACGCTCTACCTAGATTCAGTCTTTTTAATCCCGTGCTATTTAAAGAATGCCGCTTAACTGATATCCCTCTTTTGCATTCCTGGCCCAAAGACGGAGGTGCTTTTATAACCTTGCCACAAGTGTGTAGTCTTTCACCAGACACTCCTTCTATACTCAAGACCAACATAGGGATGTATCGTATTCAAATCACAGGGAATGACTATGAAAAAGACCAAGAGTGTGGACTGCACTATCAAATCAACAGAGATATAGCAAAACACCATGAAAAGGCCATCCAGCTCAATAAACCACTCAAAGTGAGTATTTTTATAGGTGGCCCACCCGCCCATACAGTCGCAGCTGTGATGCCCATGCCAGAAAATCTTTCTGAATTGTTCATGGCCGGGCTATTGAATGGTCGTGCCTTTCGATATTCTAAATATAAAGACTGGATAATCTCTTCGGAGGCAGATTTTTGCATATTAGGAGAAATAGACCCTCATTTAAAAGAAGAAGGCCCCTTTGGAGACCATTTGGGCTATTACTCTGGGAAACATCCTTTTCCTTTCCTTAAAATACACAAAGTCTTTCATCGAAAGAACGCCATATATCCTTTTACTGTGGTAGGAAGGCCTCCTCAAGAAGACACACAGTTTGGAGCCTTGATCCATCAAATCACGGCACCTATGGTCCCAGCATCTGTAGCCAATCTAATAGAAATGCATGCTGTAGATGCCGCAGGAGTCCACCCCTTGCTTTTAGCTATAGGGAACGAGTCTTTTTTACCATACGAGGCTCGAGAACCTATGCAACTCTTAAAAATTGCCAATGCTATTTTAGGTTTTAATCAAGCAGCTCTGGCTAAATATTTATGGATAGCGGCAATTCAAGATGACTCTCAACTCAGTACTTCTAAAATTGCTTCTTTTTTTGAACATTGTTTATCTCGAATCGATTTTTCTAGGGATTTGCACTTTCAAACTTCTACCACCATCGACACTTTGGATTACACAGGGACTTCTCTAAACCACGGCTCCAAACTAGTACTCGCTGCAGCCGGTAAAGTCAAAAGACAACTTGGAAAAGGAGAGTTTTTAGAAGATTTTCCTCTTATAGAAGATTTTTCAAAAGCTTACTGGGTGATGCCTGGAGTGCTATGTGTCACAGCAAGTCAAGACGCTTCAATGGATTTATTTCTGGAATCTTTATCTACCTGGGAACACAGAGAGCTTTACCCGTGGATTAGTCTTGTCGATGACGCTGTTTTTGCCTCTAAAAACTTAGACAATTGGTTGTGGGTCACTTTCACTCGCTCTGATCCAGCACAAGATGTTTATGGAATCCACTCCAAAATTCACCAAAAACACTATGCATGTGAAGCCCCCCTGGTAGTCGATGCCAGGAGTAAAAAACACCACCAAGAAGCATTGATTGAAAACCCTATAATAGAAGCAAAAGCCAAAGAAAAATTAGCCAACGCCACATTCAATTTCTCTCTTTAAGAGATGACTTTTTTATGATCCATCGATTATTTACAGTCTCTAAAGCAAGTATTATTATTTTTATGGTGTTACAAAGTTCCCTAGTGGCAAAGTCTTACACTTGTGGCACCCAAAAACTCATAGAACATTCCAAACATTTAAAAGAAGCTGTCTTCTCTAAAACACTTGCCAAAACACTGACAAATTGTCCATCAGAATCTTATTATAACGAAGTCAAAAGTTTAAAAAGTTCACATTTTATTTTTTATTACACCCTAGAAGGCCCTCACGCCACCACCACTCACTTTTTAGACACACTGGTGCATTATTTTGAAAAAGCTTGGACTTTTAATACTCAAATTGCAAAGCTCAAAGCTCCCAAAGCCACAAAAAAAACCTACCATTATCAACAAAACAATGAATCAGGCCTTTATGCGATTGAAGTGATCGACATTGATTTGCTCAGAGACACTCAGTATTTGATGGGAGGGGCCTGTCATGGTTGTTTTGGATTGACCTACCCTTCTGATCCACTAGACCCAGAAGCGAGTCAAATACTCATCGACAATGATTTTAAATATAGCCCAAGCACTTCGAACACTTTTTTGAATACTCAAAACAATGAAGGTGAAAATTGCAAATACCCCTATGCTAGTGAAGAATTAAAAAACACAAAAGATTCCTATTCATACGCTGAATTTCCTAATAAAGGCATTCAAATCACTGCTTTTCACGAACTATACCACGCTTCACAACTTCGATACTTGAATATTCTAACTACGCCTACCTTTTGGCTTGAAGCCTCTGCTGTGGGTGTAGAAGAGGTGAATGCTCCTGACATCGATGACTATTGGAATTACATCCCTAATTTTTTAGAAAATATTGGGACTCCTTTAAGTGCTTTAAGAGAAGATTATGGAGCATGTATTCTTTACCTTTATTTGTTTCAAAATTTTGGAGCTGCTTTTGATCAAAAAATATGGGAGTTTTATTCTAAAAATCCAAAAGCCTCCTTTATTGAAGCTTTTAGCACAGCTTTTTCTAAGCAAAATACAGACTCTTTATTCCATGATTTTGCTTTATCTTTGTTCCACATTGGAAATAGAAGCTCTTCTTACAAAGCTCTTTATTTAGACTCACCTGATTGGGAGACTCCTCGCATACGACAAAAAAAATACACTCCATTACCAGCTTTGAGCTTTGATTTTATCGATGCCAAAAGCACGAGCATCGATTTATTTTCCTCCAATGAAGAAATTTCTTTAGTGTATTGGGATATAGATAAGAAAACTACAGTATCTCCTATTCAAAATCAACAAGACTGGAAAAACCAAATTCAAAAATCCGACTCTGCGGTGTATATCTTGAGTCTTTTAAAAGAAAAGTCCAAAAACATAGAAGAAAAACCAAAACAAAAGCCCATACTTTACCCTAATCCATGGCAAGGTGGCTCGCTTTGTTTCACAGGACTTTCTAAGCAAAACACCATAGAAATTCGCAATCGAATAGGACAACTTGTATGGCAAATAAATACCAATAATTCCACCCACTGCCTTAGCGAAAAGGATGTCAAAGAAAAGCTAAGCCCTTCGCTTTACTATTATAGAGTGGATCATCAAGGAAAGACAAAAGCTTTTTTAATTGTTTATTAAAATTCGTAAAAAAGACAAGTCCCATAGCTGTCTGGAGACCAAAGAGGTACAAGCTTCCACTGACTTGCCATGGACTTAGAGGAAGTTGCTTTGTAAATTCGAAGCACATTTAAAGAAGAAAGCACTCTATCAAAAATGAGTACCCCCACCGACGCTTGAAAAGCAATCTTAAATAAACGATAATTTTTCAAAGACTTTTTATAGCTTTTGATGTTCTCTGTAGTTTGAGGATTATCACTAGAGCCCCAATCCCAACTGTATTCTGCTGTATTTGGATATTCTTCGTCTATGGCCTTACCAGATCGTAGCATCGCTTGGTTGTAATCTTCGTTCATATCTGGGTTTGAATTTTGCCCTGCTACGCCACCTCGACTTCGGTAATCTCCTATAAGATTTAAAAAATCAATATCTTTTCGCTTTATAGAAAGTCCTGCATTTTTTGTTGCTTTAGCATGTGCGGTGCTCAATTGTTTTTCTGCCATTTGATAAGTCGCTACAGTGGTGAACCAAAAAGCTAAATCGGTCCATAAAAAAGGCTTATAAAAAGAAGTTTCTCCTAAATAATACTCTCCCGAACCTGGAATCAGTAAAGAAAAAGCTATAGCAGTGACAATGCTTTTGTCTTGATTTCTGGACACAGATTCATCAACAGAAATCACTCTTTGAGCAAAAAGACAAGAAGAGGCTATAAAAATTAAAATTAAAACTCTAGTCATTAAAATTCCCAAAAAGCATGGATAGAAACCCCTGGATTGTCTATAATATTCAATGAAGTTTCGAATCGCGTCCTTTCAATCCAAGAGAGCTTTTCTTCATATAAGAGTTTATTGTGTGCATTAGCAAAAAGAGCCGCATCCACAGCAGATACTACATGATTCACTATCAAAGCACCGAAAAACCACGCTTGCATAGAAGCATAAGAATTTGCTTTTTTCCGCATCGACTTATAATCTTCTAAATGTATGGATTTAGCCAAAGGAATTGTTTCTGAATCTATATTAGACAAGTTTAACTCTTGGTAAGAAGCTCTTTCTCTCACATCATCCCACCCTAAAATATAAGAAGGGTTAGAAAGTAACTGATAAAATTGATTTTCGTCGTAAAAAGACTTTGACTTTAGTGTTTTAGACAGTGGTTCATCTCGAAAAGCATCTGTGTGCCTAGAGTCATTTTCAAATACTTTAGATTGGTAGCAATTATTGGTGCTTGCTGTACCATAAATAGATTTACAATAAGATTCTCGGCTATTCAAGTAACGCTGTTGAAATAAACTTTCTTCAGAAGCATCGTCTAGTAGGCGATATATATTATGCATGCTTTGCTCATATTGACCAATAGAAAAATGCTCATTGGCAAAACTTTTGTATCTAGTCACTTGTTTGTTATACTTATTCACAGAAAAATAATACCACGAAGTCCATAATGCAGTTTCTGCTGCTAAATAAAAAGCTCCACGAATGTAGTTCCAGTTCGATGTCCCTACATAAATTTGCCCTGCGCCTGGTAAAACTAACGAGAAAAACAAAGCCTTTCTAGGGTTTTTATAAGAGCCTTTAATTTCGTTTATCCCACGAATTTTAGATACTTTAATGGGGCCTAAAAGTTCTCTACGAGAAAACGAAGACTCATTAGAGGAGGCAGGGGCGGGTTTGGAAGAATCTGCAGGAAGGCTTGCCGAGGAGGCAGGGGCGGCTTTGGAAGAATCTGCGGGAAGGCTTGCCGAGGAGGCAGGGGCGGTTTTGGAAGAATCTACAGGAAGGCTTGCCGAGGAGGCAGGGGCGGTTTTGGAAGAGTCTACAGGAAGGCTTGCCGAGGAGGTAGGGGCGGCTTTGGAAGAATCTGCGGGAAGGCTTGCCGAGGAGGCAGGGATGGTTTTGGAAGAATCTGCAGGAAGGCTTGCCGAGGAGGCAGGGGCGGTTTTGGAAGAATCTGCAGGAAGGCTTGCCGAGGAGG
>Ga0209075_1000028_pt1 | contig 105918 bp, 94 predicted proteins | sample Stecom2011_FD_187523 | JGI IMG/M metagenome (GOLD analysis project Ga0209075, IMG submission 187523) | Agricultural soil microbial communities from Utah to study Nitrogen management - Steer compost 2011 (SPAdes) (version 2) | ecosystem: Environmental > Terrestrial > Soil > Agricultural land... | reverse complement strand
AATGTCCATACGTTGCAAAAGAAAATCATCTGGAAATTGAGATTGCAAAAGAGGTAGTTTCACTTAAGAAAAAGAAATTAGATTTCGAGTTTAAGTGGAACGACAATATGCAGGAAAATGGAAATATTATGGACTTTTATGTAAATGGTGATACAGCTCCCGGAGGACGCTTCAATTTTGTTTACTCTGAATAAAAATATAAAACTGAATATAATTAAAAGCTCATATAGTGCTTATTATCAACCTAAATAAATAGTATTAAAGTTGTTCCTTATAACTGGAGTATAATTTATAAATATCAAAAAACTCAGTTTATATATCATTCTTTAAGTAATTAAGCAATTTGATACATTTATTTTTGTATAAAATGCCAAGTTGGGTGCATGTTTTTCCATAAACCAAGCCATCAAAAGCTAATGTTAACGGTTAAGTACAAGATGATGTCAAGTTAAATCAATATAAATTCATATTAATTTTACATACAAATGAATTCAAAGAAATCCATTGTAATCTATCTATTTTTATCACTAATTTTATTTGCATGTAAAAATAGTTCCGGTAAAAACATATCACACGAACCAGATTATACAATTGCAACTTTCTACTGGCCTGCTTATCATTATGAGCCACGAGCAGAGTTCCTCTTTCCTGAAAAAATGGGAGAATGGGAAATTATTTATAAGTCACAACCTAAAGAAGATGGTCATCAGCAACCTAAAATACCATTGTGGGGATACACCAATGAAGCTGACCCTGAAGATATGAATAAAAAAATAGAGACAGCTCTATCTTATGGGGTTAATACATTTATTTTCGACTGGTACTGGTATGAAGGTGAGCCATTTTTAGAAAGCTGCATTAATGATGGTTTTCTAAAAGCTAACAACAGTCGAATGAACTTTTATTTAATGTGGGCTAATCATGATGCAACTACTTATTGGGATGTGGACAACCCTAAGATTGACTCTGTTATGTGGGATGGAGAAGTTGACAGAGAACAGTTTAATATTGTTGTAGACAGAGTTATTAATAAATATTTTAAAGACCCTTCTTATTTAAAAATAGATGGGGAGCCAGTCTTTTCAATTTATGAGTTAAACACACTGATAAATGGTTTGGGAGGTGCAGAGCAAACAAAAGATGCTTTGGAATATTTTACACAAAAAACAAAAGATGCTGGTTTTCCAGGTCTACATTTACAAAGTATTTTGTGGGACGCACTACCAGGAACAATTGAAGGAGTTCCGGGAGATACAATTAAAAGCCAGAATGAAGTACTTGAATATTTTGGTTTTAAAAGTCTTACCAATTACTGTTGGGCACATCTGAAAAACCCTGATGGTGATTATGAGGTTTGGGGAGACTCCTCAACAGACATGTGGGAGAAATTTCATAATAACTTCTCGATGACCTATTTTCCAAATGTAACTATCAGCTGGGATGCAAATCCAAGATTCACCTTTTTTAAGGCTGGATATATCAATAACTCAACTCCTCAAAAGTTTGAAAAGTATCTGATTAAAGCTAAAGATCATATTGATAAATATAATATTGAACCTAAAATAATAACAATTAATGCGTGGAATGAATGGTCGGAGGGCAGTTATTTAGAACCAGATTCAATTTGGGAATACCAGTATCTGGATGCAGTGCATAATGTTTTTGGAACCACTAAATAATTAATTAAATAAAATTCATATGAGAATTATCCATTTTTGCTTGACAATATTTATATCTGTTTTTTTGATGAGCTCATCTTGTAAAGATAGAAATATTGAAGTTTTTGAAGAAAATGATAAACCTACATTACTTGATAATAGTTTTACTCAAATATTAGCTGGAACAGATGAATTAGGTAGAAAACTCCCCAACAACACAGAAGTAGGTGATCTTAGAGATGATCGTAAAGTTGGAATGTTCTATTTTCTCTGGCAAGGTGATATAGCGTCTAAAACATCTGAGTTTAAATGGGATCTCAGCAAAATTATCCCTCAACATCCCGAAGTACTTGAATATATAGACCATCCGAATTGGGGATCTGTAAATATTGGCTCCTACTATTTCTGGGGAGAACCTATTTATGGATATTATAGCGGTGAAGATTACTGGGTTCATGTAAGAAGTATGCAGCTTTTAACGGATGCCGGTGTAGATTTTTTAATACTCGATGCTACTAATGCTGTCATTTACGAAAAGCAGTCGGAAGTCTTAATGAAAGCAATTAAATCATTGCAAGATCAAGGAAAAAATCCTCCTACTTTGGTTTATTACACAAACACTGCATCGGGAATAACGATGGAGAGAATTTATAATACTTTTTACAAAAGTGATGCACCAATCTATTATCCCTCCACTTGGTTTATATTAGAAGGTAAACCTCTGATAATTGGCCGAACAAAAGAAACGAAAGGAACTGAATATGAATCATTTTTCACATATAGAGAATCTCAATGGCCAAATGAACCTGAGCAATTGAACGGATGGCCGTGGATTGATTTCAATCGGCCACAGAGTGTATATAAAAATCATAGAGGTGAAAGGGAAATTATTAATGTGTCAGTATCTCAACACCCTAACCCCTCTGCTGGAATGGGTGGATCGGCTTTTTACGGCAACAAAGATAATTGGGGAAGAAGTTATCGAAATAACTCATTGGGAAACCCCGAGACCGATATATTATATGGTTATAATTTCCAGGAGCAATGGGATTATGCTCTTGAGCAAGATCTGCCTTTTGTATTTGTAACCGGTTGGAATGAGTGGATTGCTGGAAGATGGAATAGTTATGACGGACATCCGGGACACTCCTATTTTGTTGATCAGGCAGACCCGGAATATAGCAGGGATATTGAACCGACAAATACTGCAGGGTTAAAAGATAATTACTATATGCAGTTGGTTAATAATATCCGCAGATACAAGGGTATAAATATGCAGCCTTTAGCAAGTAAACAGATAAGCATTAAAGGTTTAGATGATTGGATGGAAGTAGAGCCGAAATACATAGATTATACAAAAGATACTGAGCACAGGGAACATGAAGGCGCGGAAACAAACCCTAAAAAGATATATTTAAACAACACCGGAAGAAATGACTTCCATCTACTTAAAGTGACAAGAGATAAAAGTAACATCTATTTTTACGCAGAAACTACAGAGAATATTGTCGGGGAAAAAGATAGCAACTGGATGGTACTATTAATAGACATTGACAGAGATTTTGCTACCGGATTGTTTGGTTATGATTATAGAATTGCCAATGGGGGCGAATTACAAAAATTTGTAGATAATCAGTGGAAGACAATTACAGATATCTCAACTGAAATGGATGGTGAAAAACTAATGTACACAATCCCTGCAAATGTAATAGATACTGATTTAAAAGATTTGGATTTCGAATTTAAATGGATCGACAATATGGTGGACAATAATAGTCCAATGGAATGGTATTTAAATGGCGATGCAGCACCAGGAGGACGATTTAATTTTGTATATAAAACAAAACATTAATCATGAATAATGTTAATATTAATATATTAAGTATCTTATTTATCGTAATATTAACAGGTTGTTCAACAGCCAGCGAAGTAAGATTAAAGAAAAATTCAGAACCATTAAAAATTATCTTTGAAACAGATATGGGAAATGATGTAGACGATGCTTTAGCATTGGATATGCTCTACAAATATATTTATATGAATAAAATAGACCTGTTGGGGGTTATGCTTAATAAAGAGGGAGAGTATCCAGTTCATTTTATTGATATAATGAATAAATGGTACGGACATAAAATACCTATAGGAGTAGTGCGTAATGGGGCAGACAGCGAAAATGATGCAACAAACTATGCTAAATGTGTTGTTCTTCTTGAAGGTAGTAATGGTGAACCTCTATTCAAAAGGTCTAACATTGAATATTCTAATATTCCGGATGCACATAAGCTTTATCGCAAAATACTATCCAAACAGCCTATAAATATCTTATGGTTGACTCTGCTCAAGCCGATAATATCAAACAACACTTTATAAATTTAGTTACAAAAAAGCCTATAAATATCAAAGAGTAATTCGATCATCAATCAGATTCAGTTCACCTGCATCTATTTTAAATCGGATAACCTTAATTACTTTTTCACTTATGTTTTTGTTATCCAAACCTTCAATAAAATGCTCTACAAGTTCATGAATACGATATGATTCATTAGTTTTAAATAGGCCAATAAGTTTTTCTTCTATCCTATTATATTCATATTGTGTTAGACCTGTCTCATTTTTTTTTAGGCAGACATCACAACAGCCGCAATCTTTTGAATCAGTCTCTCCAAAATATATTAACAACATTCGGCTCCTGCATACATTTTGTCGCTCTACATAATCTATCATTGAGAATATTCGATGTTCAAATCTTTTCTTTCTCTCTTCATAGACTGTGCGCGGAATGGAAACAAAATGATTTTCTTCTCTTGCAGATGTAAAAATTATAAAAGGTGTTTTTTTAGCTGGTATATAATTAATATAGCGAAGCCTAGCAAGTGTAACAAGCATCTCGTACACCTCTTGCTTACTCTTTCCTATTCTAGTGGCAATCAATGATTCATCAATGTATACATCATCTACAAACACGCCTGTATAGCTTCTTAAAATAGTATGTATCAAACTATCAATATCATTATCAAACCTAAGCGAATAGAGCTCATCTCGGTAAATTTGAAAACGCAAACGAGAACGTGAATCGATCTCTTCTGTATATTCTATATATCCAGCAAGTCCCAATATCTTTAAGGCGTGATGTGTTTGAAGTTGTGGAAAATTGAAGTTTTTACAAAACTCAAGTAATGCAAAGTCGAACACTTTTCCATAACCCGAACCAACAGCTATTTGAAAGTAATTTCCTAAAGCTTCATATACTCGTTTTATAAAATCTCTTTTGGGGAAAGAGTCTGAAATTCTTTTCTTTAATTTTGTACTATCCGCTTTAGTGTATAAAATTATTGAATATGAGGTTTCTCCATCTCTTCCTGCCCTACCCGCTTCCTGAAAATACTCTTCAGGGGAGTTAGGTAAATCGAGATGTATTACAGTACGTACGTCAGGCTTATCAATACCCATTCCAAAAGCATTTGTAGATACAATCACACGGCACTCACCAGTCTTCCAGGAATTTTGTTTTAAAACCTTTTCGTTGTGAGAAAGACCTGCATGAAAAAAGTCCGCCGATATACCCTCTTTCTGAAGGGAAACAGCAATTTCTTTTGTACTCTTCCTGCTTCTAACATATACAATACTTGTTCCGGGAACTGATTTTAGGATATGCAGGAGTCCACCTAATTTATTTTCTGAAGCGCGTACAACATATGACAGATTGCTCCTGGAGAAACCGGTTCTGAAAACATTCTTTTCTTGAAAATGCAACTTTTCCTGAATATCTTCTACCACCTCTTTTGTTGCCGTAGCTGTAAGTGCTAGTACAGGAACATCTTCCAAAACAGATCTTATATCTGCTATCTTTAGGTATGAAGGGCGGAAATCATAACCCCACTGAGAGATACAATGAGATTCATCCACCACTAGCAGACATACACTCATAGATTGCAACTTAACAAGAAATATATCTGAAGATAATCTTTCGGGAGAAACATAAAGAAATTTATAATCCCCAAAAATGCAATTTTCAAGTGTTGTTATAATCTCATCACGCGACATACCTGAGTAGACTGCCGCAGCCTTAATTCCTCTTTCTCTGAGATTATCTACCTGATCTTTCATGAGAGCGATAAGAGGTGTAACTACAAGGCAGATACCTTCCATTGCCATTACTGGCACTTGAAATGTGAGCGATTTACCTCCACCTGTTGGCATCAAGCCAAGTGTATCCTTTTTTTCCCAGACAGACTGAATAATATCTTCTTGTATAGAGCGAAAAGAAGAATATCCCCAATACCGACTGAGTATTTCGTGAAACATTACGCCTTTATATCTTTTACCATTAATTGTGTGAAAGACCTGTTACCATGGGTGTTTTCCTCTATTGTATAACATATATCAACAGGGAATCCGTCTTTGATACGCTTAAAACTATCGTGCTGCGCAAAGGCAATGCCAGGCATAAATGTATTGGTAGACTGATCAACCATTTCCAGCTTGATATGACGATGCGCTTTACCTACTAATCTACTGTTTCCTGTATCAAAAACATTTTTGGTTAAGAAAACAGGATTCTCATTATCAGGTCCAAATGGATTGAATAATTCTAGACTTTCAATAAGCTCAGGTGTAATCTGTGAGAATGTAATCTCTGCATTTACTGTTATCTGGGGTGACATCATCTTTGGCTCCATACCATCAAACGATAGAGTATTAAATCTCTCCCTGAACTTTGGGAGGTTTTCTTCACGCAAGGTGAGTCCGGCTGCATAAGTATGCCCACCAAAATTCTCAAGAATATCTCTGCATGATTCAATTGCCTTATATACATCAAACCCCGGAACAGAGCGTGCTGAGCCGGAGATCATATCATTAGATTTAGTAAGTACGATTGCTGGTCTGTAATATTTCTCACTCAACCTAGATGCTACAATACCAACAATACCTTTGTGCCAGTTTTCGTCATACAGCACAATGCTTGTTTGCTTCTCTATATCTATATTGTTGTCGATATATTCAATGGCTTCGTCAGTGATTTTTTTATCCAATTCGCGACGATCCAAATTATATTGATCTATATTAAGGCTTTTCTCACGAGCAGAGGTCATATCATTTGCCAGCATAAGGTCTACCGCTTCCTTGCCATTCATCATTCTTCCAGAAGCATTTATGCGTGGACCTATCTTAAAGACAATATCGTTTATTGTTATATGCTTTCTTTGTAATCCGCATACTTCTATTATGCCACGTAAGCCAAAGCTTGGATTGGAGTTAAGCTGTTTTAAGCCAAAGTGAGTCATCACTCTATTCTCACCTGTGAGAGGAACAATATCTGCTGCAACACTTACCGCTACCAGATCTAGCAAATGCTCTATCTCAGAAAGAGCATAACCATTTCGTTGAGAAAAAGCTTGTACCAGTTTAAACCCAACACCACATCCCGACAGCTCGTCGTAGGGATATATTGAGTCGGGACGTTTGGCATCTACAACAGCAACGGCATCGGGCAGTTTATCATCGGGCACATGATGATCTACAATAATAAAATCTATTCCCTTCTCTTTTGCATATTGAACCTTGCTTAGGGCTTTAATACCGCAATCGAGAGAGATAATGAGCTTTACACCCGTTTCCAAGGCATAATCGATTCCTTGAATCGAAATACCATACCCTTCGTCGTACCGATCCGGAATATAATAATCTAAATTACTTGTAATACCTCGAAAGAATTTATAAACCAAGGCAACCGCTGTTGTGCCATCTACATCATAATCGCCATAAATAAGAATTCTCTCTTTATCGCCGAGAGCCTTCTCAATTCTTTTTACAGCTTTATCCATATCTGGAAGTAAAAAAGGATCGTGCAAATCATCAAGACTTGGATAAAGGTATTTCATAACCTCTTCTTTTGAGTCAAAACCTTTTGTTACAAGTAGCTCGGCAATTATGGGATGTAAGTTTAATTCTTTAGCTAATTCATCTTTTTTATTCTTTTGGTAATCTGTTAGGGTTGAATAATTCCATCTGTAAGTCATTTATATATATCATTTTTCATTTCTCTTTTTGAAAACCCGAACTCTCTTCGGGGAGCGTAAGCTGTAGGAATCTCAGTAATAGCCCTTATTAAGTGAATCATTCCGATTCTAATCGGACTATTCCGAAAATGTAAAGATACTATTATTTTTTTTGATACTCTTGTTTTGATTATAAATAAAAATCAAATTTATAACACCTAACACTTTCATTTGTCAGATAGTTGCTTTTCAACTTTTCAACAGAAATGATTACCTTTGCACCTCAAAATCAACGATAGAATGGAAATTGCAGCATTAGTGTCAGGTGGAGTGGATAGTTCGGTTGTAGTGCATCAACTTAAAGAGATGGGGTACGATCCAACAATCTATTATATCAAAATTGGCATGGAAGACAAGGATGGATATATAGATTGCCCATCAGAAGAGGATATTGAGATAGTAACATACATAGCAAAAAAATATGGTTGCCGTTTTGAAACTGTTTCACTTCACGAAGAATATTGGGAGACCGTGGTTAAATATACAATAGATTCTGTTAAAAGGGGTTTAACTCCTAATCCTGATATGATGTGCAATAAATTAATCAAATTTGGTGTATTTGAGCAGAAATGGGGACATGATTTTGACAAAATTGCCACTGGTCACTATGCTACTACAACCGAACAAGATGGACTGACCTGGCTTTCAACGGCAAAAGACCCTGTTAAAGATCAGACTTATTTTTTGGGTCAGATTAGTTATCTTCAGGTCTCAAAACTAATGTTTCCTATAGGAAATTTAATGAAGTCAGAAGTTCGAAATATTGCCTTAAAACAAAATCTACCTTCTGCAAAAAGAAAAGATAGTCAAGGCATATGCTTCTTAGGCAAAGTAAACTATAACGAATTTATTGAACGCTATCTAGGCAGGAAAGAAGGTTTAATAGTGGAACTTGAAACCGGAAATATTCTGGGTAAACATCAAGGATATTGGTTTCATACCATAGGTCAGCGAAAAGGACTGGGGCTGAGTGGTGGACCATGGTTTGTTATTAAAAAAGACATAAACAGAAATATAATTTACGTATCTAAGGGTTACGACACTAAACATCAATATGGTGATGTTATTAACTTACAAGGTTTTGAATTTATCACTAAAGATATTTGGGGTGAATTTGAAGATGAGAAGGAGGTAACATTCAAAATAAGACATACACCTGAATTTACTAAGGGTTTTTTAACTAGAACTGGTGATATGTATAAAATCCACTCACATGAGCCTGTACAAGGCATTGCAGCTGGTCAGTTTGGTGTGATATATGACAAAGAAGGCAAATTGTGTTTGGGAAGCGGTATGATTATATAAGGAATTAGCATAAATTTGTTGCCAAAAGAATTTAGATGAAAAAATCTGTAATATTTATAGTTCTATTTCTATTGTTATCGCTATCCAAGCTATTTGCACAGTTTGAAGGCACTATTGGAGTGGGAACACAAGCAGGGTATGCAACAGAGATAAATAGCCTAGGTGCAGGTATTCATATCCATTATTACAGAACTAATAATCTCAGAATTGCTCCTTCTTTTACCTATTTTATTGAACGAAAAGGTGAAAATATGTGGATGATTGACGCAGATGCGCATTATGTTATTCCCGTTTCGATAACTGCTTCGTTATACCCTATTGCGGGAATTCATTATTCGAATTGGAATTTTGATGCAGATTCTGAAAGGATAGTTAACGAGTTAGAGCCACGAGTTAAACATCGTCCTGGCGTGAATTTAGGTCTTGGCTTTCAACATGATATTGGTTACAGGGTGAGAGCAAATTTTGAACTAAAATATCAGTTTCTAAAAGACTATTCGCAGGTTATGTTTATGGCAGGTTTTGGCTTTTGGTTCTAACACCTCCTATTAAATTTTTGAATATATATATGAAAGACTTTATAACTCAAGAGATAAAAAACGAAAATGCTGTATTGGTAGGTCTTATCACTCCCGATCAGAATGAAGAGAAGATTACTGAATACCTTGATGAACTTGCCTTTTTAGCAGAGACTGCTGGGCTAATACCCAACAAGAGATTTACACAGAGACTTGATTCACCTAACACTGCCACATTTGTTGGTAAAGGGAAGTTAGAGGAGATTGAGGCTTACATTAAAGATGAAGACAATGAGATAGGAGTAGTAATTTTTGATGATGAACTTTCGGCTAGACAACTTCGTAATATAGAGAAAGTACTCAAGATAAGAATCATGGACAGAACGAGTCTTATACTTGATATTTTTGCAATGAGAGCTCAAACAGCTCATGCAAAAGTGCAGGTTGAATTGGCTCAATATGAGTATTTACTACCAAGACTTACAAGAATGTGGACCCACCTCGAGAGACAACGAGGAGGAGGTGGCACAATAATGAGGGGTCCTGGTGAGACTCAGCTTGAAACCGACCGTCGAATAATTCTCGATAAGATTTCAAGACTTAAACAACAATTGAAAGATATTGACAAGCAGAAAACAGTTCAAAGGAAAAACAGAGGAAAGCTTGTGCGAGTAGCTCTTGTGGGCTATACAAATGTGGGCAAATCAACCATAATGACACTATTAAGTAAAAGCGAGGTGTTTGCTGAAAACAAGCTTTTTGCTACACTCGACACAACCGTACGTAAGGTAACTGTTGCCAACCTCCCTTTCTTATTATCTGACACTGTTGGATTTATAAGAAAACTACCTACTCATCTTATTGAATCTTTTAAATCGACGCTTGATGAGGTTCGTGAAGCAGATATACTATTGCATGTTGTTGACATCTCTCACCCTGCCTTTGAAGAACAGATTTCGGTTGTAGAGAAAACACTTTTTGAAATTGATGATTCTGATAAGCCCACAATTCTTGTATTTAATAAAATTGATGCCTTTACTTATACTTTAAAAGATGAGGATGATTTAACACCAAAGAAGCGTGAGAACTATACTTTAGAGGAGCTAAAGCAAAGCTGGATTAGCAAGATGAAAGAGAACTGCATATTCATCTCTGCCAAAGAAAAGGACAATATCGACTCTTTGAAAGATCTTATCTACGAAAAAGTAAAGGATATACACGTTACGCGATTCCCATATAATGACTTTCTATACCAAACTTATGATGAAGATTAATTGCATAAAGCATCATTAAGTGCTTTAACAGCCTCTTCGTAATGCTCTCGTTTTATAACAAACTGCATATTTACCTGCATTAGAGATTGAGCGAAGCTCTCTATGTTTATATTTCTATCATAAAGGGCTTTAGATGCTTTATATAGAAATCCAGGCAGAGCAATATTTGTTCCCATTACACAAACAATAGCCATAGGTTCTACTGAAACCTGATAAAATATATCTCTGATAACACTAATAAGCTCTTTGCTTTTTTCATTATCCCACACTACCATGGTTATTGAGTTTGCATTGGTAGATTTTAATATATAACTCACACCATACTTAACAAAATAGTTCATTATTTGACCATCAAATCCAACCTCACCAACCATCATAGGGTCGTGTACCTCAACAGCTATTACTTTTCTTGAACCTGAAACTATCTCCACTCTCGGTTCTGGTGATACATAATCGGCAGAAATGATTGTTCCTGGATGGTCTGGCTCGAACGTATTTTTAATACGTATATCAATACCAGCCAACTCCAGAGGCTTAGCAGCTTTAGGGTGTATGGCTTCCATACCAATATCTGCTAACTGATCGGCAATTATATAGTTGGTATGTCCAACGGGAATACTATTTTCAACTCCAACAATCTTTGGATCTGCACTAGATAAATGATATTCTTTATGAATTACGGCCTCATCGGCATTAACTTCAACTGCAATTTTACTGAAAGTAACTTCGCTGTACCCTCGATCGAAAGCCCTCATAATCCCCTCTGTACCTTTAGTATATCCAGTTACAATACAGAGAACTTTACTAAAGTCGATACCTTTAAACTCTCTGTGAATTCGCTCATCAATTGTAAGAGGTTCGTTATCATTAAAACCGCATAAATCAACAAAACGCGCATTTATTCCATTATTATTTAGTATATTAACTGAATTCCACCCTGAATGTGCTTCACCTATAGAAGCAAGAATTTCACGAGCTGCAAGGTGAATATCAGTACGATTTACATAGCCCGAAGCCAGGACTTTACCAAGACTATACAATAAGGTCTTAGCCTGATCTACGCGAAAGCGAATGAAATCACGTGCTTCTTTAAGATCCAGACCATAATCAGCAAATCCATCATTTATTAATAGCAATCGCTGACAAAATGAATCGAGCGCACTACTATAATCCTCACCATTTAAGAATCTATTATAAATACCAGGTTCACCTGTTTTCTTATGTTCAAGCAGCCAGTTAGTAACATTGTTATAAGCTGATACCACAAAAATGCGGTTATATAAATCATCACCTTTACGGTCGCCCTTGATTATATTTTGTAATACTTCTTGGAACTGCGACATGGAGGTGCCTCCAATTTTTTCTACTGTAAGCATTTTATTATAATTTAAAATGAAAAAATTCTCTGTTTTTATTTAAAAGTCTATCAAACAAATTGCATGTGAGAGAAGAAAAGTAACGATTATGTGAAGTTAAAACTCCTTCAACTCCTTATATACTTTGAAAACGGGCAATCCCATAACATTATAGTATGAACCCTCAATTCTTTCAACTGCCATATAACCAATCCACTCTTGCACACCATAAGCTCCCGCTTTGTCAAAAGGCTTATATTTAGAAACATAATAATCTATCTCTGCATCAATCAGTTTACCAAATGTAACAAGCGAAGTATCAGAAAAGCTCACTTGCTTTTCTGTTGATGTGAGACATACAGCAGTTATTACTTTATGAGTTTTGCTTGAAAGAACTCGTAGCATTGTAGCCGACTCCTCTTCATTTGCTGGCTTTCCAAGAATCTTGTTCTCCAGCAATACTACTGTATCGGCTGTAATAAGTAACTCTTTATCTTTTAGTTCTGGCTGATATGCAGAAGCTTTCTTCTCTGCAAGATAAACAGCCACATCTTCAATATGAAGTGAGTTGGGATAAGACTCATCAACATCGGGGATAACTCTTGTTTCGTAATCGATATCAAGTCCCGAAAGTAGCTCTTTACGCCTCGGAGAGTTAGATGCCAATATTATCTTGTAATCGTTTAATTTCATAAATTTTTATAATCCCATTCATTCATAATCAGTGTTTACAACTTACAAAGATAAACATTTATCAATTTAAATTGTAAATTTGCATAAAAAGAGCTTATGAAACTTGACCTCTGTCCTTCTCCAGCACTATATCCATATTACAAATCTGATAATGATACTGTTGTAGTTGTAGATGTATTTAGAGCTTCGGCTACAATGTGTACGATGTTGAACAACGGTGCATCAGCTATTATCCCTGTTTCAAACAGTGAAATAGCAAAAGAGTACAAATCCAAAGGATATCTTGTGGGTGCAGAACGTAATACAAAGAGATGCGAATTTGCAGACTTCGGCAATTCACCTTTTGATTATACTTCTAAAAAAGTGAATGGTAAAGAAATCGTATTTACAACCACCAATGGTACCAGAGCAATTGATGTTGCAAGCGATTGCAAAGAACTTTTGATAGGAACATTTCCAAACATTGATGCTGTTGCAGGTAAATGCTTAAAAAGTGCTGAAAGAGTAGTTATATTATGTGCAGGTTGGAATAACCGTATAAATATTGAAGACACTCTATTTGGAGGTGCTTTTGCAGAAATACTTTTAGAAAAAGCTAAAGTAAAGTTCGATTCGGATGCAATTAGAATGAGTTATGAGCTGTGGTTTAGAGTTAAAGATAACTTAGATGATTATCTTAAGGTAAGCGACCATTACCAGCGTCTTATTAATAATAATGCTGTTGGCGACGCAAACTATTGCATAACTCGAAACAGCCTATCTATAGTTCCGACATACAATAAATCAGATAGAAAGATATATTAATCGTCTCCCCAGTCGAAATCTTCAAAACTAATTACATCTGTAAAATCTTCAAGATCTCTGCGTTCCTTCTTAGTAGGACGTCCAGATCCTCTTTGTCTGTCTACAAAACCACTTATCTTATTTAATTCAAGTATCTCATATTGATCAGGGGTTGTTACGTTCTCCATGAAATCATGAACTAGCTTTGCACCCATGCGTTTATCGGCTAACTTGAGCACTTTGAAAGAGAATATTACAGGTGGTTTTCTAACCTGAACAACATCCCCTACTCTAATGGTTCTTGAGGCTTTAACAGCTACGTTGTCTATCATTACACGATTCTTCTTGCAAGCATCAACTGCAAGAGTTCGAGTTTTGAATATCCTAACTGACCACAACCATTTATCTATTCTAACTTCTCCCATTACTATGTATTAGCAAACAGATCATTTACTTGTTGTTGTACTGATTCATCGTAATATTTATACCAGCAAGACAAAAACTAGATATTATCTCTGTTGCTGATTGAATTCTCTCTGGTAACTTAAGCTTTTCTTCATCACAGAATTCTTCAAGCACATAATCTACCTGAGCTCCGCGAGGGAAATCATTACCGATTCCGAATCTTAAACGAGGGTAATTCTGACCTATTAAATCTTGTATGTGTCTCAAACCATTGTGTCCAGCATCACTACCTTTTGACTTTAACCTAAGTGTTCCAAAAGGCAAAGCCAAGTCGTCAACCACAACAAGAAGATTATTATTATTAATCTTCTCCTTTTGCATCCAGTAACGGATTGCGTTACCACTAAGATTCATAAAAGTTGAAGGTTTGAGCAAGATAAGCGATTTATTCTTAAGTCGCATTTGCGATACAAGGCCATATCGCTTATCCTCAAAAACAGCATTGGACGCTTTTGCAAAAGCGTCCAATACCATAAAGCCTATATTGTGGCGGGTTCGCTCATAATCAGGTCCGATATTGCCCAATCCCGCTATCAAATATTTCATAAACTAATACTATTCTTCTGAAGTCTCTTCTGTAGTAGTTTCTTCTCCATCAGTTTCATCACCCTCTAAAGCTGCTGCTGCACTCATATCACTTCTTGTTGCACGTGTCACCTGAACACGACATACTACAGCATTCTTAGCGTTTAGCAACTCAAGTCCGTCAAATTTCAAATCTCCAACCTGAATAGATTTTCCGATTTTTAATTTTTCAACATTTATAACTAGTTCTTCTGGCAAGTTAGCTGCTAAAGCTCTAACTCTCAATTTACGTGAGTCGAGAGATAGTTTTCCACCAGCTTTCACACCAGCAGCTAATCCTTCTAAACGTACAGGTATTTCAATAACCACTGGTACATTTTCGAATACATGTAGAAAATCTAGATGTAAAACTACATCCTTAACAGGATGAAACTGAGCATCTTTTAGAATTGCTTGCATTTTTTTGCCCCCTAATTCGAGGTTAACCAGAAATACTTCTGGAGTATAAATGAGATTACGCACATCACTTTGCTTTACAACAAAGTTTATGTTGTCCTCATCATGTCCACCGTATATTACGCAAGGTATTAACCCCTGACGACGAAATGATTTCGCTGCCTTTTTCCCAAAACCATCTCTGATTTCGCCTTTTAATTCAAATGTTTTCATTTTTAAAATTGTTTGTGTTACTCAAAATAAAGTGCTTTCCTTATTTCCCATCACACGGGAGCTTTCAAAAAAGCGGCGCAAAGATAGTGATTTACTATTTATTATGCAATTTTCTACCTTACTCTTTTTTTCAAATCTTCTACTTGAATTGACATTAGCCTACCAATAGGTTTGTCATTACGGTAACTAATTATCCTCATAACAACTGCATCACTTGGAATAAGTTGTGGTTCGGTATATTGTGGATAAAAGTTATCGGGAGTTGAAGCATCAAAACTTGTATATATTTCCAATCCATTAATTTCGGGAGTAAGAGTTACATAATAATCGTCTCCTTCTTTAGTAACAGTTACTTCAGGGTCGTATATGGCTGGCGAGTATTTTGTTTTTGCATGATCGAAACGAACAAAATGCTGCTCTGTTTTTGAGATGAATCTATCCCAATCCTTATTAGATTTAGGAGACCATAAAGATTCTGATACTGCAAATGCACGAGGCCACGTCATATATTCAGCTTGTCGAATATTGTAAATCTGTTCTGTCCATAAGTTTGCCTGACCTCCTAATATATAATCTCCGTTAGCTCCCTCTGGAATCGGATCAAATCTATAGGTCTGATTGAGTCTCAAAGAGGCATAAACTCTAGGCTCTGTTGCAATATCTCCCTGCATATAATCTATATAGACGTAATTATTAGGACTCATCACAACATAATGGCCTGAATTAGAAGCTTCTATTCCATGATCTATTCCGCGCCAGCTCATCAAACCAGTTGTAGGAGTTATTCCACCCTCTAGGATTTCATCCCAACCCATCATCTTTTTGTTTTTTGACAGAATAATTTGCTCAACCCTTTTACCAAAATATGATTGAACTTCTGCCATATTATTTAATTTCTCGCGTTTCATGAGTTCTTTCACTTCCGATGATTTTTCCCAAAAAGTATACGGTGCTTCATCGCCACCAGTGTGAATATACTCAAAAGGGAAAAGATCTGAAACTTCGGTGATAACTTTTTCTATGAACTCGTAGACTTTTTCATCAGCAGGATTTAAAGTGTTTTCATAAATAGCCGCAGGGCGTCCACCTGTATTCCAATCTAGAAAAGGAGCACCCGTTCTTACAAAATGATCTCCACCTTCTGGGAAGCATGATAACTCGGGATATGCTGCTAAAACTGCAGATGCATGCCCCGGAACATCAATCTCGGGCATAATTTGAATATTTCTTTCTAATGCATAATTAACAACATCTTTGATTTCATCTTGTGTATAGTAGCCCCCATAATTTTTTGGAGCATCCGGATCGGGTTGTTGGAAGTCTCCAAACCAGCCTATTTGCTCAGTACGCCATGCGCCAACTTCAGTTAATTTTGGCAAACTCTTTATTTCTATCCTCCATCCTTCGTCATCTGTAAGATGCCAATGAAATATATTGTATTTATATTTCACCATGTTGTCGATATACTTCTTTACTTCGTCTACTGTAAAGAAATGGCGTGACACATCAAGCATCAATCCTCTCCAACCAACTCTTGGGTAATCTACAATCTCTATCTGAGGTATCTGCCAAGAAACATTATCCTCTTTTTTATCACTCTCAATTTGAGGCGGAAATAACTGAAACAATGTTTGCAAACCATATATCAAACCTGCTGATTTATTGGCCTCTATTGTTACTTTATCTACGGTTACATGAAGGGTATACCCCTCTTCGCCTATTTGTTTGTTTTCTCTACTATTTAACAAAAGTGCAATGTCTGCATTTTTATCAGAGTTACTAAAATTAACCCTTTTGCCTGGAGCAGTAGTTAATTTCATTTCTATTAAACTCTTAAGGTAACCATTTTCCTCACCTTTTGGGATTGAAACATCTACCTCGTCTGGCAAAACATAGTGCCCCCCTTTTTTAACCATCGAAACCGGTTCAGGGATTATCGAAATCTTCCGCTCCACTTGTTGCGCAAAAATCGTCAAAGTGAAAACGATTAACGACATTAAAAGAATTATCTTTTTCATTTTATGGAAATTAAAATATTTAATTTTATATATAAGATTCCACAAACATACAAAATTTGCAAATAATGCTAATCTAAAATCTTCCTTTTCTATTAAATCAGTTCATGTTACAGAAAAAATAACTACTTTTGCAGTTCCCAAAAGATGTTCAGTTAAAGGAAAATAAGTTCATTCAGAAAATGATAAACAGAAATTTGATTCGTATTAGAGTAGTCCAGTTAGTATATTCATGGTATCAGGGTACGAATAAAGATTTAAGAAAAGCCGAAAAAGAATTACTGTTCGGTTTACAGAAATCATACGATCTTTACTATTACATGTTTCTATTGATGATAGAAGTCACAAAGATGTATGATAGCAGGGTAGAAACAAAGAGAAATAAATTCCTGCCCACAAATGAAGATATTAACCCTAACACACAGATGCTTAGGAACAAGTTTATACTTCAACTTGAAAACAACGATCAATTAAGTAGTTATATTAACGAACGACCAATGTCATGGTCTGAGAACGAGACATTCGTAAAAAATCTTCTAGAGACAATTTTATCATCAGATACCTACCTACACTATTCTCAAATCGATAATCCAACATACGATGAAGACAGAGAGTTTTGGAGAAAAATATTTAAACAGTATATCTACGGTAATGAAGAGTTAGATAGTCTTCTTGAAGATGAATGCATCTATTGGAATGATGATGTAGAGATAGTTCAATCATTTGTACTTAAAACAATTAAAAAGTTTTCAGCAGAATTAGGAGCTAAACAGCCCCTATTACCTATGTTTAAAGATGAAGAAGATAAAAAATTCGCACTTAAACTTTTGCATGAAACAGTTTTGAGCGAAAAAAAATTCAGAGAACTAATAGAGAATCACACAGACAAATGGGATTTTGAAAGAATTGCGCTGATGGATCTAGTAATCATGCAAATTGCGCTTGCTGAGATTTTCAGCTTCGATTCAATTCCAATTAGTGTATCACTAAATGAGTATATTGAGATTTCAAAATCATACAGTACTCCTAAGAGTGGAACATTTATAAATGGAATTTTAAATGCAATTGTGCAGTATATAAAAAAAGAAAACATTATCTTTAAAAATTAATATATCAAACTATAAAAAATACTCTTATGAATATTTTATTACAATTACCAGCCGGTGGAGCTGGCGGAATGGGCAGCACACTTTTTATGCTTGTTGCAATTATTGCAGTATTCTATTTCTTTATGATACGCCCGCAACAAAAAAAACAAAAAGAATTGCAAAAAAGTCGCGAAGCAATGACAACTGGCGACAAAGTAGTTACCGCTGGAGGTATTCACGGCAGAATTAAAGAAGTTGGCGATACCTGGTTCTTAGTAGAGGTAGCTGATGGGGTTAAAATTAAATTCGAAAAAACGTCGGTATTCGCATCTTCCAAAGATGTAACAGTTCAATAAACACACACCCTGTTATGGATCTAAAAGCTGTATTCAGGGAATGGATGCCAAAAGTAAAGGATTATTTTTCCACATTCCCGTGGAAAAATACGTTCACCTTCCTATTTTTCATACTAATGGCTTTCATATTCTGGTTAATGCTTTTTTTTCAGAAAGAGAACGTAGAGGGAACATATAGATTTGCTATAAAATATACTAATATCCCTGAGGATGTTGTATTCAACAATCCTCTACCTCAGTATATAGACATAAGTATCACTGATGATGGATCAGAGATCTTTAAACTGGACATTACAAAAAAAGATACTTTAGTAATTGATGTTGCAGATATTACTGAGGGGGGCACGAGTATACTACAAGGAGAAGGATTTCGTCAGTTATTATCCTCTCAATTTGCATCTACTACAAGAATAAGAGGATATTATCCAATGACTATCTCTTTAGCCACTTCCAAACTAGAAAGTAAAGAATTGAAAGTGACATTTGACGGAGAAATCACCACTAGCCGTGCCAACCTGGTTGCTGACAATATTAGCTTTATTCCTCCTACTGTTACGGCATATGGCTCTAAAGAGTCTCTTAAAAGCCTAAATACAGCAATAACAGAGTATACAATATTCAAAAATATAAATGCAACGTCACAACTTCCAGTCACAATTTATCCTATTGAAGGAATAAAATTCTCTCCACCCGAGGTTGAGATCTACATACCTATAGTAGAGTACACAGAACGAACATTTGAAATTCCAATAAAGGCAAATCACCTTCCCAGAAATCTTGATGTGAAGTTTTTCCCTTCACGTGCCACAGTTTCTTTTTCTGTTACCCTCGATCAATATAGGGAAATTTCTCCTGAGGATTTCGATATAAACCTTGATTACAGAACTTTCCACGAAAACAAAGATGGAAGAGTAGAGTTGCAGCTTACAAAAAAACCTTCAACTATTTTAGATCCAAAGATTTCTCCTACCTCGGTCGAGTTTCTTTTTGAAACCAGTTCAAGATGATCAGGATTGGAATTACCGGAGGAATTGGAAGTGGAAAATCAGTAGTATGTGATATTCTACGCCTTCATAATATAGCAATATTTGATGCAGACAAAGAAGCTAAAACACTAAACAACAGTTCAGTTATTATAAGAGAGCAGTTAATAAACCATTTTGGCAAAGACATTTATACTGATAACACACTCAATCGGAAATTATTCGCAGAACTAATTTTCAATAATGAGGATAACCTAAGAATTGCCAATTCAATAATTCACCCTGAAGTATCGAAATCTTTCATAAAGTGGTGTCAACAAAATTCAAGTTCGAGTATAATTGCAATAGAGTCGGCAATTATAATTGAAGCTGGGTTTAGAAAGCATATCGACAAACTTATAACAATATACACACCTGAGGAGTTACGTATAAACAGAGTTGCCAGTCGCGACAGAACAAGTGTGAAAAACATAAAAGCTCGAATAAACAGCCAAATATCTGAAGAAGAAAAAATTAAACTTTCAGACTATACAATTTTAAACGACAATTCACATTCTTTAATATTGCAAGTATCAGAAATTATTGAGAACCTCTGATTTTAAGCAATATCAAAAATACTTAGTCCATATTTAACCTATCCCCGCTATATATTTAACTTATAATTTTCTTTACAAAATACATAAAAAATATATATAGCAAACATAAGAATATCCCGAGGAAGGCAATATTTACAATAATCAGTACGATATACAGTTCAGTACAATATAACCCCTTTAAAATCTATTTTTGTTTTTTTTAATTTTAGATGTAACTTTGCAAGAAAATTACACAACACAATCAATAAACGACAATAGTATGATAGAAGCATTTGGAATAAACGCTGGAAAGATTTGGACAATTCTAGACGAAAAGGGCAAGCAGGATATCAAAGAAGTAAAAAAAGCCTCAAAACTTACAGACAAAAACCTTTATGCTGCTCTTGGATGGCTTGGTAGAGAGGGAAAGATTAAAATGGAAGAAGTGGGTAAAGACATTTTTATTTCTTTAGTATAGAATATAGAAATTTCAACCGCTAATTACCGACCATTATCTCATTCTGTCAAACCCTTTGCCATATACACCAATAACATTGGTTTGAGAGACAAAAGCATCAGGATCAATACTTTTAACAAGACGGAATATTGAATTTGATTCGCTACGTTTTGCCATTAATAATAGAACCTTTTGCTCTTTTTTAGTGTACCACCCCGTACCATCAAGCACCGTGCATCCTCTAGCTAGTTGCATATTTACCTGTGTAGCTATCTCTTCATATTCTTTTGACACAATAAAAAACTGTACAGATTGGCGAATACCATTTAATATCCAATCTACGGAAGTAGACATTACTGCAATAATTATTATACCGAAAACAATTGTTTCGATACTTTTAAAAATTAGAAATGAAGATGAGACGATTATTAAATCTACAAATAACATCGTCCTACCAGGAGTTATATTCCTATACTTGTTTATAATGAGAATTATTATATCTGTGCCCCCGGTGCTGCTATTTACAGACATAACAAGTCCTACTCCAGAACCTGCAACGATAGCACCTATAAGACCTGCCATTAGAGGTTCTTCTGTCAATATTGGAGTAAATAACAGCGACTCAAAAAAACCGAAGAACACTGTTAAAGATACAACACTTATTACAGTTTTTATAAGGAACTCAGTTCCTAGTACTTTGTATGAAATAGTTAAAAGAAGGGCATTCATTATCAATACCATCAAAGAAACAGGCAGTCCAAATCCATAATTCAGCAGAACAGCAACACCTGTCAGACCTCCAAGTACAAACTTGTGTGGCATTATGAACATGGTTACACCCAATGCGTACATAAAAGTACCTAGAAAGATAGTAAGAAAGTCTTTCCAATAGAACTTCTTTAGACTAAATTGAGGGAGTTTTTCCATTAACTTATAATACAAAAATCATATAATATAAAAAATTAAACAACCACATTAACTATTTTCTTGGGTACAATAATTATTTTCTTAGGTGTTTTTCCTTCTATCCATTTTTGTGAGTTTTTATGCTTCAAGACCACCTCTTCTATCTCTTTGTTAGTAGCATCTGATGAAAACTCCAGAACAAAACGTGATTTCCCATTGAATGAAATTGAATAAGGGAAAGTATCCTCTACAAGATATTCTTCATTTAATTCTGGCCAACTGGCATCACATACAGTAGTACTATTACCTAAAGCATGCCACAACTCTTCTGAAATATGAGGAGCAAAAGGGGCTAAACATATAATAAATTGACTGAGAATTGACCTATTATTGCATTTCTGAGATGTGAGCTCATTAACGCAAATCATAAAAGCTGAAACCGAAGTATTAAAAGAGAAATTCTCAATATCAAATAATAGCTTTTTAATTAACTTATGAAGTATCTTTAACTCTATTTTAGTTGGTTCTTCATTAGAAAGAACTAATTTACCTTCTTTATAAAATAGATTCCATACCTTTCGAAGAAAACGGTGAACTCCATCTATACCATTTGTATCCCATGGTTTAGACTGCTCTAATGGACCTAAAAACATCTCATAGAGTCTTAATGTATCTGCACCGTATTTATCTACAATATCATCAGGATTTACTACATTATACATCGACTTAGACATCTTTTCTATAGCCCAGCCGCATATATATTTATCATTTTCAAGAATAAACTCTGCTGATTTATAATCTGGACTCCAGTCTCTAAACGCATCTATATCGAGTATATCGTTATGCACAATGTTCACATCAACATGAATTGGTGTTACATCATATTTATCCTTAAGATTAAGCGACACAAATTTATTTGTTCCTTTTACTCGATATACAAAGTTACTGCGACCCTGTATCATGCCCTGATTTACCAATTTCTTAAACGGCTCCTCTTCGCATGACAAACCTAGATCAAATAAAAACTTATTCCAAAATCTACTATAAACCAAGTGTCCGGTAGCATGCTCAGTGCCGCCAATGTATAGATCTACGTTACGCCAATAACTATTGGCTTTTTCCGACACAAGTACTTCGCTGTTATTAGGATCCATATACCGAAGGTAGTATGCAGACGACCCTGCAAATCCGGGCATTGTACAAAGCTCAAGAGGGTATCCCTCGCTGCTTTTCCAGTTCTTAGCCCTTCCTAATGGCGGCTCTCCAGTCTCAGTAGGCAGATATTTATCTACTTCAGGCAATTCTAATGGTAATTCACTCTCATCAAGAGTGTAAGGCATTCCGTCTTTATAGTATATAGGAAAAGGTTCTCCCCAATAACGTTGTCTAGAGAATATGGCATCACGTAACCTGTAATTCACTTTTCGATAGCCTAAACCTCTTTCTTCAACGGCACTGATAGCAGCAGGTATAGCCTCCCTAACAGTCATACCATTTAAGAAATCGGAGTTGATCATAACACCTTCTTTTGCATCAAAACTCTCTTCCGAGACATCACAACCTTCAATAAGTGGTATAATAGGCAATGAGAAATACTTGGCAAAATCGTAATCGCGGCTATCATGAGCAGGCACCGCCATAATAGCACCAGTGCCGTATCCGGCCAAAACATAGTCTGAAATCCATATTGGCAAAGACTCTCCTGTAAAGGGATGAATGGCATAAGAACCAGAGAATACTCCGGTTACAGTTCTATCAGCAATACGTTCGCGTTCAGTTTTCTTTTTTGTCTTTTCTATGTAGCTAAGAACTTCATTTTTTTGGCTTTCATTTGTTAGCTGATCTACCAGCTCACTTTCTGGAGCTAGGACCATAAAAGTTACACCAAAAATTGTATCTGCACGTGTTGTGAAAATATCAAATGAGATATCATTAGAGGCATTAAAGTGCATAACAGCACCCTCACTGCGTCCTATCCAATACCGCTGAGTTTCTTTTAGTGATTCAGTCCAATCGATTATATCTAACCCTTCCAATAGTCGCTCTGCATATGCAGAAACTCGAAGACACCACTGACGCATTTTCTTTTGCTCAACCGGATACCCTCCTCTTATTGAAAGACCTTCGCTAACTTCATCATTTGCAAGTACAGTACCTAATTGTGCACACCAGTTTACCATAGTGTCACCCAAATAAGCAATCCGATAATTCATAAGTATTTCTTGTTGCTCTTTCTCGCTTTTCGCATTCCATTCGTCTGATGAAAATTCGAGAATCTCACTGCATGCAACATCTAAGTTGGAGCTTCCTTTATTCGAGAATATTTGAACAAGCTCAGAAATAGGTCGTGCACTTTTTGCAGTATTGCAATAATATGAGTTAAACATCTTTATGAAAGCCCATTGTGTCCATTTATAATAATCGGGATCACAAGTGCGTACCTCACGACTCCAGTCGTAAGAGAATCCAATTTTATCAAGTTGTTCTCTGTATCTTTTTATATTATTTTCGGTTGTAACAGCCGGGTGCTGACCTGTTTGTATAGCATACTGCTCTGCAGGCAAACCATAAGCATCATATCCCATTGGGTGTAGAACATTAAACCCTTGCAAACGTTTGTAACGCGAAAATATATCTGATGCTATATAACCAAGGGGATGACCAACATGCAGTCCTGCTCCGGACGGATAAGGAAACATATCGAGTACATAATACTTAGGTTTAGTAATATCTTCGGTTACTTTATAGGTTTTGTTATCAACCCAATATTTCTGCCATTGCTTCTCTAACTCTTTGAAATTATAGTCCATTCCAATACAACTTTTACTACTTTAAAAACGGTGCAAAGATAGTGATTTCTTTGACAAACTGACTGAAAAAAGGCCACTCTAATCCTTGTACATATTTTCTATTACTTCGGCGTATCTTTCAAGAATTACTTTTCTTCGTAACTTAAGTGTATTGGTTAACTCTCCTTTTTCAACACTAAAAGGATCTGGCAGAAGTGTGAACTTTTTGATTTTTTCATAATTAGTAAACTGCGATTGTAATAACTCTATACGACCAAAAATTAAATCGTTTACTTGATTATTATTCATCAAATCGCTTAAACTGGTATATGAAATGCCTTGTTCATCAGCATACTCTTCGATCGATTTATAATTAGGAACAATAAGTGCACTTACGAACTTCCTGTTGTCTCCGATAATAGCAACTTGGTCTATAAATTTATCCTCCCCTACCCGGGTTTCAATCATTTGAGGTGCAATATATTTACCATTTGATGTTTTATACAGATCTTTGATTCGTTCGGTAAGGATTATTTCATAATTATCAGTAATTTTCCCTGCGTCACCAGTTCTAAAGAAGCCATCTTCGGTAAATGCATCTTTTGTAGCTTCAGGTTTTTTATAATATCCCACCATAACAGTCTCGCCTTTAACAAGGATTTCGTTATTATCCCCAATCTTCACTTCAACATCGGGCATTATTTTACCCACTGTACCTATTTTATATCCAGTAGAAGTAAAACAACTAACAGTTGCGGTTGTCTCAGTTAAGCCATAACCATAAATTATATGCACATCTATCGATTGTAAGAACTCGTTAATATTATCTGAAAGTGGTGCTCCGGCTACAGGAAAAAAGTTTCCACGATCAATACCTACTATACGTTTTATTAGATAATAGACTGTATGTTTGTAAAGGTTGAATTTAATTCGGTTACCCAAAGGAGCCTTCTTACCCTCATTAACATATTCTATATTATGGCGTCTTCCCGTTTTCACTGCATCTTTAAACAACCATTTAATAAGGCCATGTGAGGTATCTATAGTTTCTTTTACCCCATCATAGACCTTCTCCCAGAATCGGGGAACATTACTCATCAGAGAAGGACGAATTTCTTTTATTTTTTCTCTTATTTCAGCTGGATTTTTATTAATAGCAACGGTTATACCTTTAGTTAAACAATAGTAAGTCCATGCTTTCTCAAAAATATGAGTAAGTGGTAGAAAACACATTGATATTTCTTTCTCTCTAAGTGCAGTTAGCCTAATATCATGTATCTCAAAAACTTTAAGATAGTTAGAATGATTGAGCATAACACCTTTTGGCTCTCCCGTGGTACCTGAAGTATAAATTATCGTTGCTAAATCTGTACTCTTCAACTGTCTCATTCTTGCCTGTACTAGAGATTGTGACTCTGAGTTTTCTCCAGTAGTAATAAAATCATCAAAATAAACAGATGTCTTGTCTTCAGGGTTTATAACAACATTCCTGTCAAAAACAATAAGTTTTTTAAGAACAGAGCTCTCTTGCTGAACCTTATATGCATTGTTATATTGAAATTGTTCGCCTACAAAAATTAATTTTATACTAGCATCCTCTACAATATATTTTACCTGACTTGGCGAAGAAGTGGCATACATCGGAACCATCACAGCTTTATTAGCATAAGCCGCAAAATCTGCTATCAGATATTTACTCATATTTTGTGAGTAAATGCCAATATTATTGTTGGGTTCAACGCCTAATTCTGCCATAGCCTGAGCGGCCATCATGACTTTATCTGAAAAGTTTCCCCATGATAAATCAATCCAAGTTTCTCCTGCATCTTGATGCTTTATTGCTGTTTTATTTCTATTTTGATGGGCTTGTTTATGAACTAACTCTCCTAAATGATAGTATACCATAGTTTTATTTTTTTTGCTATTTCAAAAGTACATTATTTTATTATCAACTTCGAACAAAAAATTATTTTTTTGGTTTTATAGCATACTGCATCTTATCATCTTAACTAGTTTTGATAAAATCATTGATGTTTTTTTTCTTAACATTCTTAAAGCTCGAGACTTAATTAACTACACTTAACGAGATTTTATTTTGGTAATTAAAACGACTGACTATCTTTGTATCGTTATGAAAAGACTTGGTTATACGTTTCTGATAATATCAATTATGCTTTTACCCTCTTTGGTAAAAGCTCAGGAATATTATGCCACAAATATTAATCCCGATAAACAAAACCCAATCTCTACTATATATTTAATGCCTAATGTATACCCTGCCATAGTGGAGCAAGGTGATACTATTGCATGTATGTGGCTGGGTGATTTTATAAAATACCCTCCGTTAACTTTCAGAAATAATAAAGAACAAATTGCATACACAAAGCTGATTCGAGATGTAAAAAAAACATTGCCTTATGCTAAAGAAATTGCAAATATTATAACTGAAACCTATGAATACATGGAGACTCTACCTAACGATAAGGTAAGGCAGCAACATCTTAACAAAATGGAGAAATACCTAACAGACAAGTATACTCCTAAGATGAAAAAGCTCACCAGATCACAGGGTCAATTATTAATGAAGCTTGTAGATAGAGAGACCCATTCATCCTCTTATCATATTATTGATGCTTTTATGGGTAGCTTTAAAGCATGGTCTGCAAACCTTTTTGCAAAACTTTTCGGCAATGATCTTAAGATGAGATACAACCCCTACGGCGAAGATAGAGTAACCGAGAGAGTATGTGTATTAGTTGAACAGGGAGTAGTATAATTTTTTTTACTACCTTTGCACTATTACATTCATTTTATTAGATTTATGCGAATAAATTTCCTTTCCTCCTTTCAACCTACCCTATTTCAAAGTTTAAGAACCTACAATAAAGAAAAATTCATGGCAGATTTGATGTCAGGATTGATTGTGGGTATAGTAGCATTACCACTGGCAATTGCATTTGGAATTGCATCAGGTGTATCACCTGAAAAGGGCATATATACTGCAATTATAGCTGGCTTTATAATTTCTTTTCTCGGAGGCAGCACTGTTCAGATTGGAGGACCAACCGGAGCTTTTATAGTTATTGTTTACAGTATTGTAGAACAATATGGAGTGCAAGGGCTTGCAATTGCAACTGTTATGGCTGGACTCATACTTGTTTTTATGGGATTTATGAAGCTTGGATCAATAATTAAATTTGTACCTTACCCAATTATAGTTGGTTTTACTAGTGGAATTGCTCTAACAATATTTTCAACACAAATAAAAGATTTTTTTGGTCTTACTACACCAAAGTTGCCTTCTGGCTTTATTGAAAAATGGATGATTTATTTCCAAAATTTCGATTCAGTTAACTGGTGGGTTGCTATTATTGCCATAGTAAGTGTTGTAATTATAGTTATAACTCCAAAAATTTCAAGTAAAGTACCTGGTTCACTAGTTGCCATAATTGTTATTACAATAGCTGTATATATTCTTAATAAATATACTGGCATCACTGGCATAGAAACTATTGGAGATAGATTTATTATTCAGAATCAATTGCCTGAGATAAATCAAATACCCCTAAATCTGGAAAGCATACGGATTCTATTTCCTTCAGCATTTACTATTGCTATATTGAGTGCAATTGAGTCGCTACTTTCGGCTACTGTGGCAGATGGCGTAACAGGCAAAAAACACAACTCAAACATGGAGCTTATAGCACAGGGTGCTGCAAATATAGTTACTCCATTTTTTGGAGGAATTCCTGCTACAGGGGCAATTGCAAGAACAATGACAAACATTAACAATGGTGGTAGAACACCTGTTGCAGGTATCATTCATGCTATTGTATTACTCTTAATTGTTTTATTTTTAGGTAATCTCACTAAACACATTCCAATGGCATGTTTAGCAGGAATATTAGTAGTAGTAGCTTATAACATGAGTGAGTGGAGAACTTTTAGATCACTTATTAAACAATCAGCATCTACTAGAACAATTTTATTAACCACATTTTTGTTAACAGTAATTTTCGATCTCACAATAGCTATTGCGGTGGGACTTATTTTAGCGATTTTTGCATTCTTAAAGCGTATAAATGAAAGTACAGAAGTTTCTCATTCCACAGGTCAGTTAGATTTGAGTGATGAGAGTGAGATACAAAGTACAGTGAAAGAGGATGAGTATGTAAAACTACCCGATTCAGTTGAAGTGTATGAAATAAGTGGTCCATTCTTCTTTGGTGTTGCAAATAAGTTCGATGAAAAAATGCGACTTTCTAGAAAACACCATAAAATTAGAATAATTAGAATGAGGAAAGTACCATTTATTGACTCAACGGGACTTAATAATCTGGAGATACTTTGTCGTAATTCAAAAAAAGAAAAAATACAGGTAATACTTTCAGGTGTAAATGACACAGTCAAGGAGAAAATAAAACGATCCGAAATTCCGAATTTAATTGGAGAAAAGAATATTTGTTCTAACATTCACCTAGCAGTTGAACGAGCCAAAGAGCTTGAAAGAATTCCTCAAAATAAAAACTAAATATGTAGAGCCGGCAACTGGTTAATCTTTGTTAACCTACAAATATAAATAAAATCATATGCAACGTTTTTTGTGTTTTTGCATCTATCATATAAATTCCAAAGAAAAAAGCAAAGACATTTTAAAGAAGTATGCATAAAAAACTCTTTATTATATCCATTGTACTCTCAACAATATTGCTGGTAAATATTAGTTGCGATGATAACTCAAGATCTCTTGGCAATTTTGGTATTGACATCGCAACAGTAATACCCGAAAGTGAGAATAGCTACTCTCTTCTACTTGATAATGGAAAAAAATTATGGCCTGCAGCTACTGCTGTAGATTATACGAATATAAATAAAGAGCGTGTACTTTTAAATTACACTATATTATCTTCTGAAAGAGATGGTTTTGATCACTATGTTAAGGTCAACGATCTCTGGAGAATACTTACAAAAAACATTATAGAGTTAGACTATCAAAATGAAGACAGTATTGGCAACGATCCTATAAAAGCTAATGCTGTCTGGGTAGGTGGAGACTATCTTAATGTTTCATTCCATTTCAATTATGGAGGCGAAAGACCTCACTTGATAAACCTTGTTGGAAATAAAACTTCAACTGAAGTAAAAAATGGAATTATTGAACTTGAGTTAAGACACAACTCTTTTAATAGCCAAGCTGAACGATTATATGAAGGCTTTATTTGTTTTGATCTAAAACCTCTACGCCAAAACCATGCAGATTCAGTGAAACTATCTGTAAAGGTTAAACAATGGAGCGAACAGACAGATAATAATACAAAAGAAACTATTTATGATGTTGTATACAGGTATAACAGATTTAATAATGTTGAAGCAACAACAGAGATGCCTATACCGGTAATAACATCAAATGAATACTATTAAATCAGAAAAAAACCACAACGTAAATTAGTTCTATTTCTTATATGACTTTTTTGATTTTCCAAAAACCGGATGACCTCTGTGAAGAGTTCATCCGGAATTTTTTATATTTGGTCGTATGGTAGTTGAGTGAGTGCATCTGAAATTTTATCAACAGCCTCTCTCATAGGTTTTTCTACAATTCCTCGCATGAATGGACTGATATCCGACTGAACCATCATTATCAATTCGGTCTCTTCTTCAGACTTCAACTGTAGTTGTATCTCTAAGAAAACATCGAAAGGTAATTTCTCTGACTTGAATCTAATTAAGCTCTCAGGTTGTCTCTCTATTACAAGAAAAGTCACCTTCCCAATAGCATCTATCCGAAACGAAACACTATCTTTATCAAAAACAAACTCCTTAATTTGATCTTCAGGTATAAATTCTTTTACAAAATCAAGATTACGAAGATCAGACAATACCCTAAATATATCACGATCGGAATGATAAATAGTCTTTAAATCACTATTAAACTCTATCATATCTTTACCTTTTTGCCTGTTTGACCCCAAGTTTCAGGGTTTTTACGCCAGTCTTTTAAAGTGTTTAATTCAGATTCATCAATATAATCAGTAGCTAGTGCTTCGTCTAATATCGCATCGTAATTAGATAACGCAGTAAGCTCCACTCTTGCTTCTTTCATGCTCTCAATAGCATGAGTAAAACCATAAGTGAATATAGCCAACATTCCTAATACATCTGAACCATTACTTCTAATTGCTTCCACTGCTTTGAGGCTACTTCCCCCTGTAGACACTAAGTCTTCAATAACGATAACCTTCTGTTTTGGCTTCAAATCGCCTTCTATCAAATTCTCCAAACCATGATCTTTTGGTGTAGATCTTATGTAAACAAAGGGTAGATCTAAAAGATCGGCAACCAGTGCACCTGGAGCTATTGCACCAGTAGCGACTCCTGCTATTGCGTCAGTTTGGGGGTATTTTTCTAGAATGATTCTTGCAAATTCTACTTTAATAAAGTTACGTACCGAAGGATAAGACATCAGTTTTCTATTATCGCAATAAATTGGCGACTTCCACCCTGAAGCCCAAGTAAAAGGATTAGAGGGTTGTAGTTTAATAGCCTTTACTTTTAAAAGTTTTTCAGCTGTTAGTTTTTGTACTGTTTTCATTATATAATTGAATTGATCAATGGAATGAATGCAAAAATAGTCTTTTTTTAAAGAACCTCACCAATAGTAGCAATACTTATTTTAAGGTTTTTACATATTTGCAGTGCAATACCACAAGCTTCAATAGTTGAGCCAGTAGTTATAACATCATCCACAAGTAGAATATGCTTACCTTCAAAATACTGGGCATCTTTTACTTCAAATATACCTCTCACATTTTTCCAACGTTCTGTTTTAGTGCGTTTTGTTTGAGTAGGGTTGTGTACCACCCTAATAAGGTTGTTAGTTACAACTGGTATTTCTGTTGCCTCTGAAATTCCACGTGCTATGATTTCTGCTTGATTATACCCTCTTGAACGTATTTTTTTGGGATGCAAAGGTACTGGAACAATAATATCTATATTATTAATAAAATCGCTTGATAATAGATCATTGCCGAACATTTTACCTAGTATTAAACCTATATCTTCACCATTATAATACTTAAGCTTATGAATTAGGGGACGTAATACACCTCCTTCAGTAAAATAAGAAAATGTAGCTATTCTTTCATAAGGAATTCTGCCTGCCATTAGTAACTCGGCAGAATTACTTTCTTTTCTAAAATTGTATGTCTTGGGTAACTTGTATATACATTTTAAGCATGCTCCTGATTCTTTTTCCAGCAATTCTGTTCCACATATAGCACATACATCAGGGAGAAAAAGATTTATAAGATTTTTTATCAAGGTTAACTTACCCATACACCTGCTATTCATTCAAATTATATCATTATCTTCTAGATTCAATCTGTTGACACATGAAATTATATCATCCATTTTAAATCCTTTTCCCAATGCATATTTTATGAGCTTACCTTTCTTTTCATATTTCGACTCACCTTTAACCTGTTTCCATTTTCTTTCTAATATTGATTGGAGAGCGCTATTAAGTTCTTCATCTGAATATTCTGAAAAGACCTCATCTATAATACTCTGCGACAACTGCTTATATCTCAGATGCATTTCTATTTTTTTAACCCCCCAACCATTGAAACGAAGCTTGTCATTCACAAAACTTCTAACAAACCTCTCTTCATTAATATAATTTTCGTTTTTCAGTTTAATAATTATCTGTTCTATTACTTCATCTGCAAATCCCAGCCTATGCAGTCTTTGAGAAATATCAAATGGTGAATACTCCTTTCTTGAACAGATGCGTGCCATTTGTAAAAACGCCTTATCTTCTGAAATCATATTTTGTTTTAAACTCATCTTATAGAATCAACAAAATGATTTTTAATAATTTCGATTGATGTATACTGCTTTTAGCATTCTGAATTTACCTGATATATCTTTTCTTAATTCTAAATCTTCGTAACCTTTTACTTTGAGCATGTCAACTAACTCATCGGCAAAGATTGGATTTATTTCGAAGAACAGTCTTCCCTCATTCTTAAGAAGACCAAGTGAAGCATCTGCAATTTTAGAGTAAAAAAGCAAGGGATCATCATCGGGCACAAACAAGGCTAAATGTGGCTCATAATCAAGTACATTAACCTCCATATTTTCCTTCTCGTTGTTAGTTACATATGGCGGATTACTTACAATGATATCGTATTTAACATCAGAATTAAAACATTGTTCTAAATCGACATTAGATAATACATCTACCCTAGAAGTTATAACATTTACTCCATTTAAGGTTGCATTATTAGATGCTACACTTAGAGCAGATTCTGAAACATCCCATGCATGTACGTTTACATTATTACACTTTTTTGCTAAAGTAACAGCTATACAGCCGCTTCCAGTACCAACATCAAGTATATAGCTATTCGCATTAATCTTTTCAGACAACACCCATTCCACTAATTCCTCTGTTTCGGGACGTGGAATTAAGACATCAGAAGTTAGCTGAAATGTCAGTCCATAAAATTCGCATTTACCTATAATATATTGAATTGGTTCACTATTTTTAAGTCGCTCAACAATATCTTCTGCCTTACGCAATTCGGAGTCGGATAAATTATTAATTTTGCAAGATACCTCTTCAAGTATGATACGAGACAGAAATGATATCTCGGATCGTTTATATAAACCGCTTAATTGCTGTTGAATAACTTGTGTAAATTGTTGTATGTGATTATGCATTCAATTTGAATTTAACGAAAACTTATCAGCAACTTAAGATGCTTGACATAACAAAGATAAACAAAATGGACCAAAATTTGATATTTATGCGGCGCTGCTTTCAGCTAGCACGTAAAAGCGATGGCTTTACAAAACCAAACCCTTTAGTGGGATCAGTAATTGTATATAAAAATAGAATTATTGGCGAGGGATACCACAGACATTTTGGAGAAAGTCATGCAGAGGTTAATGCAATAAATTCGGTTAAAGACAAGACTCTTTTACCTCAATCTACTCTATATGTCTCACTTGAACCGTGTGCTCATCATGGCAAAACACCTCCTTGTGCACAATTGATTATATCTAAAAGAATTCCTCGTGTTGTGCTTGCTGTTAGAGACCCTAACCCTAAAGTATCTGGTAAAGGGATTGAAATGTTGAGAGAAGCAAACATAGAAGTAACTGAAGGTGTATTAGAAAAAGAGGCTCTCGAGATTAATAAATTATTCTTTGTAAATCAACTTAACTCTCGCCCATATATAATCTTGAAATGGGCTCAAAGTAGAGATGGATATATAGACATCAATAGAAATCCATTAGATAGCAAACAACCCACAATAATTTCAAATAAACTTACTCACACTATTGTTCATAAATTCAGAACTCGAGTTCAGGGTATATTAGTTGGCACAAACACTGCTCTACTCGACAACCCTCAACTCACTTCCAGAAAATGGTATGGAGATAACCCAACTAGAATTGTATTAGACAGACAAAATAAACTGCCACGCAGCCTTGCTCTGTTTGATGGAACAGCTCCAACTATTATTTTCTCTGATAACATCTCAAGAAAACCTGAAACAATCAACTCAGTAAAATTTATAGAGATCGATTATACTGTTGATCCTATAAATCAAATATTAAGCCATTTGTATAACGAAAAAATACATTCCCTTTTAATAGAGGGCGGAAGTAAACTTTTATCTTCGTTTATTCTAAACAACATGTGGGATGAGGCTTATATAGAAGTTTCGGATTTGGAACTAAGATCGGGTGTAGAATCACCAATAATACAAGGTGAAATAATAGAGGTGAATAAATATCTAAACTCATCTCAGTTTCATTTAAAGAGCAAAATAACTCGAAATATTCTTTAAATATTCATTTTAATATGGTTAAAGCGAAAAATCTTCATACTTTTGCAATACTTAAACGTTGAGTACAATTTTATTGAAACAAATGGAATCTAAATATTTCCTCTGGACATTTGCAATTATCATGAATATGCTACTATTATCTTCATGCCTAGGCTCTTCTGAAGGCGTAGAGGTAGAATATTCTGCTGATGCACAAATTTACACTTTTACAATCTCTTCTAGGGCAGACACAAGCAATATACTGAGTACCACAGCATTCACTATTGATCAGGTAAATGGAAAAATATTTAACAAGGAACCTCTACCTTTTCAATTTCATGTAGACAGTGCTGCAATTAACCTAAGAGGTTCCAGTACTTACTCTACTCTATATAATGTAACATTTAGTGTTAGTGGTAGCGAGGATGTGGCATGGCATCAATCAGATTCTGTAGATATCAATAATTTGTACAGAATAACTACAACTGCTCCTGATGGAGTAACAACTAAGAAATATGATTTCCACCTTAATGTGCATGATAAGGATCCTTATATAATGTCTTGGGAAGATATTTCCAGTGATTATATTTCAAACACAATCTCTGAACAAAAAACTGTTTTATACAACAATCGCTTTATAACTTATTTCATTTCTAATGAAACTATTAACGCTGTATCTTCATCGGCAAGCGACGGTGAAAACTGGTCTGTTGCCCCTATAAACGGACTTCCTACAAGTGTATTACTTCCTTCATTAAAAGTAGATGAAGATAATCTTTACATTATTGATGAAACCAACAAAGTTTTTAAATCAAATGATGGTTTTACCTGGGTGCAGACAGTATCAGATTATCCAGTGATTGCAAATTACGGTATACTACCATCTGGGAACAACGGGCGAAATTTGGTAATTGTTGATGACAACAACACTCACAAGTTTGCTCAAACTGATGACTTCACCAATTTCGAAATTATGGAAGTTGCTTCAAAAACCAGTGTTTCAGAATTTCCTGTAAGAGACTTCACTTCTATAAGTATAAACAGCTCATCGTCACATACAATTAAATATATAATTATTGCAGGTGGTTATAAGGTAGATAATACTGCAAATAACGATGTTTGGATTATTCAGGAAAAAGACGGGAAGATATCAGATTTAAAATCTAAGAAAACTGGTTCTACCTCACTTGCCGAAAGCACACTGTTTTTCTATGATAATAGTACTTACCTATTAACAAATTTCGCGGGTGCTAACAGCCTGTTATACTCTGACAATTTTGGGCTTGAATGGAAACCGGCAAGTGAAAACCAATCGCTTCCAGCAGAAATGGAATTTAGAAAAAAAGCATCGGTGATTACCGATAATGAAAAATATATATGGATATTCGGTGGAATATCTGAAACCCAGACCCAAATAGATGATGTATGGAGAGGGAGACTTAATAAATTTGCACAGGATTAAAAAATTAATCACTCTACTATTAACTATTTCATTGACGTTTATCTTCTCTGCCAAAGTATACTCACAGGAGTATAAATATGAGATTGGAGGAGCTGCGGGTACTTCGTCTTACATGGGTGATGTTAATAGAACAAATGTGTTCTTAAAACCAGGATTAAGTGGAGGAGCTTTTTTCAGATACAATATGACCTTTAATTGGGCTATTAAATTAAATCTAATTGCAGGGAGTGTGTCTGGAAGTAGTGCCAATACGAACAATAAATTTCCTTTTGAAAAAGAGGCAAATTTCACTCGCAATTTTGCAGATTTAGGAGCTCATATAGAGTTTAATTTTTTACCTTACAGCGACAGTTACTCCTATATTGGAACAAGACCATATACGCCATATGTTTTTACAGGCACAGGTGTTACTTATGCTGAAGGAAATAATAGTTTTATTGGATTGAATATACCATTTGGTGTAGGATTTAAATATAAATTAAAAAACAGATTGAATATTGGACTCGAATTCTCTCTACGCAAACTCTTTGATGATGATTTTGATGTTACAGACAATGATGTTACAGACAATGAGACTAATTGGAGTTTAGATAGACCATACGGAATAAATAGCAGTTTACTAAAAAACAAAGATTGGTATTCACTAACTATTATTTTTATGACATGGGAGTTTAATTCTAGGGAAGATCCTTGTCATGGAATGTAACGAATTAGCTGTTTAAAAAATATGTCGATATTTAACAAAATAGATCATACTCACGTTCCTGCACATGTAGCCATTATAATGGATGGCAATGGCCGTTGGGCTACGAACAAAGGGCTTGAAAGAGGTGAAGGACATAGAGAGGGTATTAGAGCGATAAGTAGGGTGGTTAAAGCAGCCTCGAAAATATCTATCAAGTATCTAACTCTATATGCTTTCTCCACCGAAAATTGGAATAGACCAATAGAAGAGGTTAATGGACTCATGGATCTTATGGTATATGCTATAAGTGAAGAGACTGAAGACCTAAAAAAAAACGGTGTAAAAATTGCTTGTATAGGAGATATTGATCGCCTACCAGAGTATGCCAGCAATGCTCTTAAAGAGTGTATTTATCAAACTAAGGAGGGAGACAAACTAACTTTAATAATTGCTTTAAGCTACTCTTCTAAATGGGAGTTAACCGATGCAACAAGAAAGATTGTTGATGACGTAACAAAAGGAATTTTAAAGATAGACGATATAAGTGAAGAAACCATAAGTATGTATCTTACAACCCGTAGTATTCCAGATCCAGATCTTTTAATTCGTACTGGTGGTGAAAAACGTATTAGTAATTTTCTTTTATGGCAATGTGCTTATGCTGAATTTTACTTTACAGATGTTTATTGGCCGGAGTTCGGAGAAAAGGATTTATGTGACGCCGTTATCGATTTCCAAGGAAGAGAAAGAAGATTTGGCAGAATAAGTGAACAAATAGAATACGACGAAAAAGTAAGCGAAAAGAAATAAAAAATAATGTTGAAGAGAATAATAAATTTACTTCTATTACTCACATTGCTTTCACAGAATTATTTATTGGCACAAACCAATGATTCAACAACTGTTTCAGAAAGTGATGACCTTAATGTGAATTACACAGCAACTCCTAAGAAGTATTATATAGCCGATATAACGGTTACCGGTGTAGAGGAAACGATGTATGCGGGTCAGGAATTTGTACTTATTAATTTTGCTGGGTTAGCTAAAGGTCAAGAGATTCAAATACCAGGAGAAGATATCACAAATGCGCTTAAAAGATTTTGGCGCCAGGGACTCTTCTCTGATGTTAAAATATTACAGAATAAGATAGAAGGAGATAGTGTTTGGCTTGAAATAAAACTGACAGACCGACCACGTGTTACTGATATTCGGTATACTGGAATAAAGAAAAGTGAGCAGGATGACATAGAGGAGAAAATTGGATTTGTAAAAGGAATTCAAATAACTCCTCCACAAATTGATAGAGCCGAAATTTATATAAAAGAATACTTTGACGACAAAGGGTTTGGAGATGCTGAGGTAAGAGTGTTGCAACATCCTGACACCACTGGTAGAAATCAAGTAATACTTGAGATTTTAGTTGACAAAAAAGAAAAGCTTAAGGTAAACAATATAAATATAACAGGAAATGAAGCACTCTCTGACAGAACTTTAAAGAGAGCAATGAAAAAGACTAACGAAAAGGGCAAACTGCTGAATATCTTCCGTGCCAAGAAATTTGTAGAGGAACTATATCAGGAAGACATTTATAAACTACTGAGTAAATATCACGAAGAGGGATATAGAGATGCCGAAATATTAAAAGATACTGTATATAAATTTGATGAAAAAACTGTCAATATAGAAATTCAACTTGCAGAAGGACCTTTATATCATATTCGCTCTATTAACTGGGTAGGTAATACTCAATATCCTTCGGCTCAGCTTTCTCTATTACTTAATATGGAGCCTGGTGATGTTTACAACCAGAAGAAACTAGAAGAAAGATTGGTTGTTGATGAAGATGCTGTGGTAAATCTTTATCAAAATAATGGGTATCTATTTTCAAATATCGATCCAATTGAGATTAATATTGAAAACGATTCTATTGACTTGGAGCTTAGAGTAATTGAAGGACCCAAAGCGACTATTAAGCGAGTTATTATTCAAGGTAATGACAGACTATATGAAGATGTTATACGTCGAGAACTTAGAACTAAGCCAGGTGCTGTATTTAGCAAAGACGACCTATTACGTTCTGTTAGAGAAATTGCTCAGACTGGACATTTCGATCCAGAAGCACTTTCAGCAGATATCTCTGGAGGAATAAACCCAAACCCTGAAGATGGAACAGTAGATATCACATACCCATTAACCTCTAAAGGGAACGATCAAATTGAATTTTCTGCAGGATGGGGGGTTACAGGACTTGTAGGTAAATTAAGTTTGAAATTAAATAATTTCTCTCTTCGAAACATGCTTAATCCTGAGATGCATAGAGGTATAATACCTCAAGGAGATGGACAAACACTTGTATTAAGTGCCCAAACAAATGGCAGATATTATCAATCATATCAATTTCAATTTATTGAACCATGGTTCGGTGGAAAAAGGCCAAATCATTTTTCTTTAAATGTATACTATTCTAGATATACTGGACTAAATACAGATTACTACCAGCAGAACACTAATCCATATATGTATGGATATGGAGGTTATCCAGGTTATGGCGGGTATGGAGGATATGGAGGATATGGTGGATACGGCGGATATGGTGGCGGATATGGTGGCGGATATGGTTACCAAGATCTTGCAGAATATGCAGCCGACCCCGATCAGGTCTTTAATATCTTTGGCGCATCATTGGGGTATGGCAAACGTTTAGAATGGCCTGATGACTATTTTCAAGTAATGGCTCAGCTTGGATTTCAAAGATATGGCTTAAAAAACTGGTCATATAACCGCTTCCCATTTCAAACAGGTACAAGTAATAGTGTTACTTTAGGATTAACACTTTCTAGAACCTCTATTGATAATCCAATTTACACCAGAACTGGTTCTGAATTTTCTGTGAGCGTTAATGCTACACCTCCTTTCTCACTTTGGGATGGCAGAAATTACTCAGCTATGAGTGATAGTGATTCCGATAAATATAAATGGAACGAGTATCACAAGTGGAAACTTAAAATGAGAACCTACACTCCTCTTACACCATTAACAGTAACTCGTACACCGGTAATTGCAACTAGAGCAGAGTTTGGTATACTTGGTCACTACAACAAGAACAAACTTACACCTTTTGAAACCTTTGATGTTGGAGGAGATGGTATGACTGGCTATACTAGTAGTTTTGCAACCGAAACTATTGCCTTGAGAGGATATGAAAACAACTCCATAGCAATGCAATCACGAGCATACACTAGGTTAGGCCTTGAGGTTCGTTATCCATTTATTCTAGAACCTAATTCAACTATTTATGGTGTTGCTTTCCTGGAGGCAGGTAATGCGTGGATGGATATTAGTGAAATTAACCCATTCGACCTCAAACGATCAGCTGGTGCCGGAGTACGTATATTCCTTCCAATGATAGGCCTAATGGGTATAGACTGGGCATATGGATTCGATACTGTATACGGAACAGGATACAGGGATAGAGGAGGCAGCCAGTTCCATTTCATTATTGGTCAGGAATTCTAATTTATTTAACAATCTTTATCTTGATGATAATAAACATTTCAATATAAAGCTCGTCTTATATAACAACTAAAAGAGACAAATTATGAAGAAAATTGTTTTATTAATCAGCTTATTCATATCTATTTCTGTAGGTAGTACTTGGGCGCAACAATATGCGTTTATAGATATGGAGTATATTCTTAACAGAATTCCTACATTTGAAAATGCCAACAATCAAATTGAAGAGTTATCAAAACAATGGCAAGTCACAATCGACCAAGAAGTTGAAGTGGTAAACGCCATGTATAAGAAGTATCAAAGTGATATGCCATTGTTAAATGGAGAAGAAAAAACTAAAAGAGAAAACGAGATTGTAGCAAAAGAAAATGAGATTCAAGAACTAAGGAATAAATACTTTGGATCTCAGGGAGAGTTATTTCTACAGCAAGAGAAATTAATTAAACCTATTCAGGATAATATCTATGAAGCAGTAAAAGAGTTGTCAGTAGACAAGGGATATGCTATGGTTATTGATAGAGCTTCGGCTACTTCAATTATTTTTGCTTCTCCTTCTATTGATGTAAGCGACGAAGTGCTTTCAATATTAGGCTATTAAAATTAAATCGTATATATTTGTACCCAATTTTTCAAAGAATTTAAAATTATAAAATAGTAATCATGTTAAAGAAATTATTAATCTTTTTTATTGCACTAGCTCCAATTGCGGCTGTTGCTCAAGATGTGAAAATTGCATACATCAACGCCCAGGAGGTTTTTGCTGCCATGCCAGAACTGAGTAATATTGAAACACAGTTATCTCAAAAACAAGAACAGATAAACAAGAATGGTCAGGCATTAATTGATGAATTCAACAAGAAAGCCGAAGAATTTGAAGCTTCTGCTTCGACTTCTCCAGAGTCTGTTATACAGGATCAGCAAAAACAACTACAGTCAATTCAGGAAAGATATCAACTCTTTCTTCAAAACAGTCAACAAGAAATGAGTACGCTCCAACAGCAACTGCTAGAGCCTCTGAATGAGAAAATAGCCGAGGCCATAAAAAGCGTTGGAGACGCAAACAGTTACACTTATGTGTTTGACGTATCTACAATGCAATCACCTATTGTTTACGTGAACCCATCAGCTACTAACATCACACAAGATGTAAAAGCTAAGTTAGGTTTACAATAATAATACAAACCACAAAAAAAAGGATTTCAATACAAAATTGAAATCCTTTTTTTATGCACAAATCACATTAATACCAAATATTACATCCCTTTAATTACTAAAATAGTTGTGTCTGAATGAAATAACATTCGACGTGCAATACCTGGATTAAACATCCTGGCAAAGATATTTCTCCTTGAACTTGATAGAGAAATCATGTCGATATCGTTGTCTTCAATAAATTGCTCTAGCGACTCTTCCAAATTCTCTGCTTGATCTATAAGTCGATATTCAGTTTCCAGATGAGGATACTCCTCAGATAAGTATTTTTGAATTCCTGACAGCTTTATTTCGTTCCATATATCACCTTTTTTTGCAATATGAGCAAGGAATAGTTTTATAGGATATGGTTTTAAAAACTTCATCATAACTTCAAAAGCCTTAAACTCTCGTTCCTGAAAGTTAGTAAGAAAAACCAATCTTTTTATCTCAGAAATATTTCTAACTTTTGCTTCTTCAGGTACAGCAAATATTGGCGTTTTACACCCATCCATTACTTCTGCAGTTACACTTCCAATTAAGTCTAGCTCTTTTGCATTTTTCCCTTTTGTACCCATTACAATAGCAACGGGGTTCTTTTTCTTTGAGTAAGAAATAATTTCTTCTTCCGGCAAGCCTTCAGTAAGAATCGAAGTATAAGAAACATTTGGAAAATTGCCACTAGAGATATTTTCATCAATCTTTGAATGAAGCGCTTTCATTTCCTTTTCTGTATTCCTTCTTACGTCTTTATACAAATCTTTGTCTGTAGTAGGTAAGGTAAAGGCATCACTAAAAGGCATAGCTGCGGGATAAAAAGGTGTAAAGAAAGCGTGCATTAATTTTACATTACAATTCAAATCTTTGGCCAACTTAAAACCAAACTCGCATGTTAATAGAGTGTAATCAGAAAAATCAACCGGGATTAAAATCTCTTTATTTGAAATTTCTGTTTCTTCTATCTCTTCTTCAACAACCCTAGAAGTAAAATCAACCTGTTCAATTACTCTTAATGCTTTTTGCAGATCTCTCTCTCTAATTCTAACACGCACACTACCTGGAATTGATGGCTCAATAATATTTATACCATGAATTACAGATTGTATATCTTCAGACTCTAAAATAGTTTTTAGAATTTGAGCTTTCTCGTAAGTATGAATAGCAACTGTTACTAACCTGTCGTCATTCAATTTGCTGTCTTTTTTATCTCCTTGCATAATATTGATTTATTTGAATCTCAATTATTATTTTTTTATGATGTAAGATTAATTGAAAACAAAAAACCCAATATTTGATAATCTTAAAGCAAATATTGGGTTCTTTTTTTAATTTCTATTCAGCTTGTTCTTCTTGCTCAGCTTCTACTGGATCTGACTCTGGGTATTCCTTTATTCCCAATATTTTTAAGGCCCTATCAAAAATTGTGGTATCATCAAGAACAACAATTCCACCATCTGGTCCTGGTTCAATGTGTATACCTGCACTCCTACCTTCTTTGTAGTTGTATCCGCCAAAATAGTTTCTTACAGTTTCAGGCTTCATGTTAAGCTCTGTTGCTATTTGACGGATACTACCATCAGGTAGCTTGTCTTTCAGTTCTCTTAATTCATTAAATGAAATTGTTCTTGCCATGGCTTCTTATTTTTATGTTTAAAATTCATTTTGACCTCTTATTATGCCCTAAACTTACTAAAATATAAAGATATTCCAAACAATTATAAGATAATATTTCGTAATTATTACCTTTCTATTATTATAACAATAATCAATGAGGTAAAGTTGATAATAACGAACTAAAGCATGTGAGTAATACAATATATATTATTATGAAAATTGAAAGAATCATACCATTATCTGAACGGTAGATGGGTTGTTCATTTATATAATTAGTGCTTTTCAAAACATATCTCTTAACTACTAGAAGAGCAAAATATAAGATGAATGCTAAAAGAGTACCTATAATTATCCCTCCAATTATATCAGAAATAAAATGTACTCCTAAGTATATTCTTGTATAACTATTTAAAGTCGCCCAGAAAAGAGATATTAAAGTAAACCAACGATATTTAAATATTAAGGAAAGGAAAACTGCAAGTCCAAATGAATTAGTTGCATGACCCGATATAAATCCGAATCTACCTCCTCTATAACCATTTATTATATCTACGTTATCCATAAAATCGGGATGATGTGATGGTCGGAATCTTTCAAACAATGGTTTAAATAACGAAGATGAAACCTGATCACTAGCTACAAATACCAATATTAAGAAAATGGTAACAAGAATTCCTACTTTGGGTGGTGTTCTATAGAAAAGAATAAAGATTATGAACAGGAATAATGGTATCCATACAAATCTTCCTGAAAGTGTCCACATTATATTATCTAGTATAACCGAATCACTTCCATTGAGAGCAAAAAACAAATCTCTTTCTAATGGCAAAAGTTCCTCAATAGCTTTTTTCATATATTAGATTACATTTAAAAAGTAACTCAACTTACACAATCTCAATATTATCCTTTCTAGTCCAGCCAACACTACCGTTATCAATTTCTATTTCAAACCAATTTCCGTCACTGTTCTTAATTTTCACCTTAGTCCCTTCGTGAAGTTCAAACAGCTCATTACTGTTATCATCTGGAGATGCATTAACTCCAGCTGAACCAACCATTACAATTGCAGTATCTCCGCGGATTTGCTCTCTCTTCTGACTAAATGAAAATATATTGAATACTATCATTAACAGAAATATAACGATAGCAGAATAGAAAGCAGTTTTTCTTATCCATATTACACTTACAAATAAATATGCTGCTAATAATAAAATAAAAAGCACAAAAGAGATAATAGCAATAATTGCCCAAGTATTTGAGCTGTATAGATTGCGAATTGCCTTAAACCAGTTAGATATAAAAATATCTCCTGCTGGTGTGATGCGGTCTACTTTGCGGTTGTTAGCAAAACGAAGATTATGACGAATATCACTATCTCCCGGATCTAATAATAATGCCCTCTCGTAATTAAGAATGGCTTGCCCCAACTGATTATCTCTGAAGTAAGCATTCCCTAAGTTGTAATAAAGTTGCGCCGAAACTCTGTTTAAACTAATTGACTCATTGATCAACTTTTCGTATAGCTCTATACTTCTTTTAAAATCCTGACTCCTATACGCTTCGGCAGCAGTAACTGCCAGGTTAGCCTCTTCAGAATCCTCCAAGGCAACTAAAGAACTGATCTCAGGATCCTCAATAATATCTACCTCTTGAGCTAATACAGTAGATGTTGTTAAAAACGCTGTCACTAAAAGTAATAAAGTGAGCATCGACAAATTATTGGTCTTCCTTTTTTTCAACCCATTCTCCATCTTTCCAATTGCATCAATAGCATTGTTATAAATATTATCCATTTCAGCATTACTTTCGACTTGTGAGTAACGTGCAAATTCACAAGTGTCAAGTATATTCATAAACTTATTAGCTAACTCGTCACTTATACCATTTTTTAAAAGTTCTGCCTCAATGTTATCTTTTGAAAGTTGGGCAACAGGTATGGCTAATTTATCGCTAAAATAGCCCCATATAGCCCTAAGTACCTCATCATAGAAACTCTCCTTGTTTTGTTCTCTAAGATATTTTTCAGCAAGCTTAAGACGTTTAATTGCAATTTTATTGGCTTTCTTATTACGCATCAAAACAACATTTGCATTCTCTTTCGCTTTTTTCCTATTAATTATAAAGTAAACAATAAGTAGTGTAAAGGGAATAATATACCATAGCCAGTAATTTAGTGAACCGACTAAAAAATTACTCATTGAAACAAAATTAGGCTCTCCCGTTTTAAGGAATCGAATATCTTGCTCCACCTTCACATCTTGTTGATTTACAAAATTACTTGCAGAAGCACTTCCTGGATCACCTTTTTCTATTTCTAATTTATATTCAGAAGTAGATAATGTTTTGTATGAATTTGTATTCAGGTCGAAATACCCAAACTCGATAGAGGGAATCGTATATGATCCTTCATACCTAGGTATAACCATATACTCAATCACCCTAATTCCCGTCAAGCCATTACTTGTTACGTTTAGTGAATTTGTAACAACTGGATCGTAGATCTCAAAATTATTAGGAAATTGCACCTCAGGATTGCGTAACAACTTCATATTACCAGTTCCTGATATCTCCAAACGCAAAGTTATGGCTTCATTGGCTTTATTTTCGGTTGTACTGATGCTAGGATTTAATGCAAATGTTCCCACTGCATTAGCATAGCTCACTGGCTTATCATCTGGAAGTGGCTTTACATTTACATTCAAGGGGTTAGTAACAAGTTTCTTTTTAACATCAGCCATAAGCTCCTGTGAACCAAAGAAAGTTGAAACACTTCTACCTGATGGAACAGAGAATACCATCTCTATTGACCCGGATGGAATAGTAATTTGACCTGATCTTTGAGGGAATAACAACGTTTTTCTAAGATCGGCGGTATAGTAATTCCTTCCGTTATATCTCTCAATTTGCAATTGTTGATTAGATGGCAACTCAACCTCTTCAACCATAAACCCTTCGAATTCTGGAAATTGAATTTCTCCCCCATAATTAACCTTATCTATAGTAGTATAAAGTCTGAAAGTAACTGTAAAACCCTCCTGCTCGTAAGGGCTATTTTTAGAGAGAATTACTCTGATAAATGCGTCACTATCAGAAACAGTTGCAGTGCTTGCTGAAGATGCGCTACCTCTATTTGCAGAACCACTTGCTCCTCCTTGATCAGAGTCTTTATCTGGAGGTAGCACCTCAATAGAAAGCGAATTAGATTGGTAATTACTGCCTTTTACATTTATAGAAGCAGGCTCAATAGTGAAATTGCCAGTCTTTTTGGGAACCAAAATATAAGTATACGTTACTGATCTCTCTGAAGTAGTTTTCCCGTTTATAGTACGTTGACTAAAACTTGTGGAAGTACTTGGTCCAAATAATATTTCAAAATCGGGAATATCGGGGAGTCTCAAATCCCTGCCTTCCTCATTTAGAATGTAACTCAATCTAAACTGAACACCTTCTACAACTGTTGCAGGTGCCGAAGCTTTAAAATCTACTTGTCCCTCTGCAATTAAAGTTGATAATGAAAAAAGACTAGTTAAAAAGAAAAGAAATCTATATATATGCTTTCTGTTATTCATTGTAATAAAAATCGCTTACCAGTTTTTATTATGTCTCCTATTATTTTCAGCTTGCTCCTCTCTTTCTTGAGCTCTTATCTGATTTACTTTTTCTTGAGTTTCTCTTTCATCCTGCTCTATAGCCTGCAGTAGTGCTCTAGCATTGTCGCGCGACATCTGCTCTGGAGCTTCGGGCTGCTCAGCACGCTTCTCTTGATCCTGTTGATTCTGGGGCGATTGCTGTTGCTGCTGATCTTGTTGCTCTTGTTCTTGTTGCTCTTGATCGTCCTCCCCATCATCTTGTTGTTGTTCCTCATCCTGAATCATTTTCTGAACAACTGCAAGATTATAACGTGTTTCATCATCTTGAGGATTTAACCTTAAAGCCATCTTATATGCTTCCATAGCATCATTTAGCTCTTTCTTCCTTAGCATAGAATTCCCAATATTATGCATCCCTGATGAAACATTCAATTGATCCTCCTGCTCAAGTGAGTTGAAATTATTATAATACTCAATTGCCTTATCCCAATCATTCTGGTTGTACAGCGTATTTCCTAAATTATAGTTTGCCTCGTGAGATGTAGGGTTCTCTTCAACGGCCTTTTCATAAAAAGCAGCAGCTTCAGAATATTTTTGGACTTTATACTCTTTATTCCCTTTTCGTATATTTTTTCTCACATCCTTCTGTGCTGTTGCTGATATAGGTATCATCCCCAACATCATAAAAATCAATGTGTATTTTAATAACATCTGCATAATTTCACATTTACAAGTTACTAATAAATACCTTATGTAAACTATTAGTTGATTTTAAAGTTGCAATCAATCTTCGTTAAAGATTTTAATATTACGAAATATTGGATTTTTCTTATCATAAATAAGAATCTCTATAAAAATAATCGCAAGCAAAATCCATGCAAAAACAGTAAATTTTTCATCATATTCCGAATATGAAAGTGACGATGTAGTTGTTGTTTCTAATTCATCGAGTTGCGAAACTAATGCTTGTATAGCACTATTACTATTATCGGCTCGAACATACATACCATGTCCACTCTGAGCAATCTCCATGCCCATCTGTTCGTTCAATCTCGAAACAACAACATTCCCCTCATTATCTGTCATAAACTTAGTACCGGGCTCTAAAGAAGGTATAGGAGCACCACCTGGCGAACCAATACCAATAATATTAATCTGTACTCCCTCCTTAGCCGCAGAGGCTGCAATATCAATTGCATTGCCCTCATGATCTTCACCGTCTGTAATAACAACTATCGACCGACTTGCACTCTGATCACTCGAGAAAGAAGTCATACCCAGGCTAATTGCATCACCTATTGCTGTTCCCTGAATTGGAACTAAGCTAGGGTCTATAGTATTTAAAAATATTTTAGCAGATTGCGTATCTGAAGTAAGAGGCATCTGCACGTAAGCTTCGCCAGCAAAAACAATTAATCCCACCTTATCATTCATTCTCACATCAATAAGCCTAGATAAAATCTGCTTTGCTCTGGCTAATCTATTTGGTGTAACATCTTCAGTAAGCATTGAGTTAGATACATCAATCGCAATGATTAGTTCTATACCCTCTTTTTCAACGGTCTGCACTTTAGTACCAAATTGCGGACGAGCTATCATAAAAACACCTACACATAGTGCTGCAAATATCAACCAAAATTTAAGATACGAACGCTTCAAGGATAATTCGGGCATCATTTTCTTCAATGTCGATAGCGTACCCATCCTCTGAACATCTTTCCTTTTCCTGATGTTCAGATAAATGTAAAGGCCAAGCAGCAAAGGCATTGCTGCGAAGAACCATAAATATTCCGGATTTCCGAATCTAAACATTTTATCTTATTTGGTTTTGTCTTTTCTTTATAAAAGTATAAATAATCAATTAAACGGCTTAATAACTATGGAATGTATCTCAACCATGTTCTGCGTAAAAGTAGTTCCATTAGTATTAAAGCAAGTGCTGCTAACGCATACGGTAAAAAAACCTCTTTGCGATGTGTTACATTTTGTACACTGATAAGATATTTTTCCATTTCGTCAATTTCATCATACACCTGACGCAATCCTTCTGTATCTTGTGCTCTAAAATATTGACCACCCGTCATTACTGCTATATCTGTCAGCGTCTTCTCGTCAATATCAACGGGCATATTTTGCATTCTTATCCCAAATGGTGTCTGAACAGGCGTTGGAGCCATACCTGTGGTTCCAACACCAACTGTATAAACACGTATGCCATATGAACGTGCCAAATCGGCTGCAGTGAGTGGAGCTATCTGCCCACTGTTATTTGTTCCATCGGTCAAAAGAATCACAACTCTTGAATCCGATTCACTATCTTTTAACCTATTAACAGAAGTAGCTAATCCCAATCCAATTGCAGTACCATCCTCAATTATACCATACTCTATATCATTTAGTAAGTTTAACAGCACTTTATGGTCAGTTGTAAGCGGGCACTGTGTAAAACTTTCTCCAGCAAAAATAACAAGACCAATATTGTCATTCTTTCTGTCTATAATAAACTCAGATGCCACTCTCTTGGCCGCTTGTAGTCGATCTGGCTGAAAGTCTTGTGAGAGCATTGAACCTGAAACATCAAGAGCCAATACAATATCAATACCCTGTGTTTCTGTCTCCTCCCAGCTATTAACTGATTGAGGACGAGCAATAACAATAATTATTAGAGCTATGGATGCTACTCTCAATAAAAAGGGCAAATGACGCATATACACCCTAAGCCCTGGTTTCAGCTCTTTAAATGCATTTGAAGAAGCTAGTTTAAAAGAAGCTTGAGTTTTCGATAATCTAATTACATACCACGCTATTAGCGGGATAAGCAATAGTAACAGATATAGATATTTAGGATAAAGAAATACCATTATGATTCACTTTTATCTTCTTGATTAAACTCCTTCTTTGTTGGTACAGGATCTGGCTCCTTTGTTTGGTTTACAAAGAAATATGCATTCACCATACTTAGATCATTCTCATCAGGATATGGTTTATATTTTGCAAACTTCACCATATCGGCTGTAGATAATATCTGTTTGAGGTTGTCATAAACAGAATCCACTTCAGATATTTGTCGAATTTTATTAAGTATCTCTCCCGACGTCATTTCCATTGCATTAATACCCTCTCGTTCATAAATATAACGACGTAAGATATCTGTAAGCCTGCTATAAAACTCTTTCTCTCTTCCTTGAAGCCATATCTTTTCGGATTTCAACTTATCTAGTTCATTAACTGCTCTTACATGAGCAGGTAGCACTACTGGAGGTTTGAAGACATAGCCTTTTTTCTTCTTTTTTATTATTAAGTATATAATTATACCTATTAGTGCCAATAAGAGTGATATACCAAGTATCAACCATAATATCCAAAGAAAGTCAGTCCAAACAAATGGTGCTTGTTTGATAGGCTTGATATCATTTATTTGTAGTTGCTTAAAATCAATTGAATCGGTCTCACCTCTATTAATTTTTTCTAAATAATTGAGAGTAGAATCTGAAAGTTCGGGTGAGGTTACCTTTAGTCCAAATGAATTGGAGAAAATAGTATCGGTTCCGTCAAATATTGGTAAAAAAGGCACATGATATAAAGTAGAGTCAAAAGATGTAACAACATATTGAAAATTAAGAGTCATCACATTATTTTCAATAAGTGTATCTGGTGGCAGCATTGCTATAACTTCAATTCCTGGAATTATCTCATTCTCATAAACAGGAAATGAAATAACCTTATCCTTAGGTGTTATAACCTTTAGATTGATAAGAGCCTGCTCTCCAATTAAAATTTCTGTAGGCTGTACTGTAGCATGAGCCGATGCACGTTGCCCCAATACAGGAGCAACTGTTAAGATAGAAAGAGCAATAAATATTGCCCCCTTTATAAATAATTTATGTAAATCACTTCTTTTCAAAACTTTCTCCTTTTCTGGAATAGTTGAAGTAACGATTTCACGTAATCTCCTTCAGTGGATATAGAAACGCTGTCGACACCACTTTGTCTGAAAGCAAAATTTTTATTGTCCTGAAGCTTACTCCACCACAAATCATATTGGTTCCTTACCTTCTTAGATGATGTATCTATCCATTTTTCTTCACCAGTCTCAGGATCTTTTATTTTCATAAGTCCAACCGGAACCAGTTTAGTACTGAGCTCATCATAAACCTGAATTGCTACTACATCATGTTTGTTATTTGCAATTTGCATAGCCTTGCTATAATCAGCCTGATCTATAAAATCAGACACCAAAAATGCTGTACACTTCTTCTTAATAGCATTTGTCATATATCTGACAACCATATTCAAATCAGTTCCATTGCTCTCTGGCTCAAATCCTAATATCTCGCGAATAATAAACAATATATGCTTTCGTCCTTTTTTAGGAGGAATAAACTTTTCAACCTTATCGCTAAAAAAGATTACTCCAATTTTATCATTATTTTGGATAGCAGAAAAAGCTAGAGTTGCCGCTATTTCAGCTACCATATCACGTTTCAATACAGATTTAGATCCAAACCCAAGGCTCTCCGACACGTCTATCAAGAGCATAACGGTTAGTTCACGCTCTTCTTCAAAAACTTTAATGAAGGGCTTATTATACCGAGCTGTAACGTTCCAGTCGATATCCCTCATATCATCCCCATATTGATATTCCCTAACCTCTGAAAAAGCCATACCTCTACCTTTAAACGCAGAGTGATACTCTCCGGCAAATATATTCCGTGAAAGTCCTCTCGTTTTAATCTCGATATGTCGTACTTTTTTTAATAGATCAGTAGACTCCATTAACCTCGGTCTTTTTATGGTACTTCAACTTTATTAAGTATTTCGCTGATAATTTCTTCTGAGGTGAGATTGTTTGCCTCAGCCTCATAAGTCAGTCCAATACGGTGACGAAGCACATCGTGACACACAGCTCTAATATCTTCCGGAATCACATACCCCCTACGTTTAATGAATGCAAATGCTCGGGCTGCAAGTGCTAGATTAATAGAGGCACGAGGTGATGCTCCAAACTCAATCATATCTTTTAGTCCATCCATACCATATTGATCTGGGAATCTAGTAGCAAAAACAATATCTACAATATATCTGCTAATCTTTTCATCAATATATACTTCACGAACAACCTTGCGGGCTTCTAAAATCTCCTGTGTTGTTATAACAGCACTGTCAACTGCAACGGGTTCAAATATATTTTGATTAATGATTTTTTTCTCCTCCTCTTTCGTTGGGTATGAGATTATCACTTTTAGCATAAAACGGTCTACCTGAGCCTCTGGCAAAGGATATGTACCCTCTTGCTCTATTGGGTTCTGAGTAGCCATAACAAGAAAAGGCTCTGGCAGTTTATATGTCTTTTCGCCAATTGTAACATTTCTCTCCTGCATTGCTTCTAACAAAGCACTCTGCACTTTTGCCGGTGCACGGTTTATTTCATCTGCGAGCAAGAAATTTGCGAATACCGGACCGTGTTTAACTACGAACTCCTCGTTACGTTGGCTATATATCATTGTGCCTACAACATCAGCAGGCAAAAGATCAGGTGTAAACTGTATGCGGCTATATTTTGAATCAACAAGCTGAGCCAGTGTTTTAATGGCTAGAGTTTTTGCTAAGCCCGGCACACCTTCAAGTAAAATATGTCCATCAGATAGCAATCCAATAAGCAATGATTCAACTAAATGTTTTTGTCCTACTATTACCTTGTTCATACCTGTTACCAGTGTTTGAACAAAGGCACTTTTCTGTTCGATTCTCTCGTTTAACTCTTTAATATCGGCAACTTGACTCATATGCAAACTGTTAAATTGTATGGTTGTTTCTGGGAATACAAATTTAAGAATGTTAAATTGGTTTCATAGTGTTTTGTGGTTAAAAATAATTAAGGTTCAACCCACTTCAATCCAAATACATTTTGAAACGCATCCCTCATTGTATTAGAGACTTCTTTAAAGTCCACTTTTCTATTTAGCTCCTTTTCCATTGAGGTAACACCACGATCAGTAAAACCGCACGGATTGATATAATCAAAATAAGAAAGGTTAGTATTAACATTTAGAGCAAGACCATGCATGGTTATGTAACGGCTTGCTTTAACGCCAATTGCGCATATTTTTCTTGCTTTTATATTATTACTGGCATCTATCCACACACCCATAGCCTTTCCATCTTTTTCTCCTTTAATCCCAAAATGCTTCAAGGTTTCAATAACTACATCCTCTAACATAGAAATATAGCTTTTAATACCAATATTAAACTCTTCTAAGTCAATAATTGGATAAACAACTAATTGCCCAGGCCCGTGGTAAGTTATATCCCCTCCTCTGTCTATCTCATGAAGATCAATACCTCTGCTCTCACATATATTTCTTGCAATTAAAAGATTCTGCTTATTTCCACTTTTACCAAGTGTATAAACGTTGTCATGTTCACAAAAAAGGAGATACTGTTTTGCTAAAACAGTATCTCTTACCTCGTTGTTTTCTCTTGTGTAAGAAATTTGCGATAATTCAAATCTGCGTTTCTCAGATTTTGATGCTTTTGCTTTGATTAATCTTTGAAAGATTTCTTCCTGATAATCCCATGCTTTTTTATAACGAATCTTTCCTAAATCTTCAAAAACAACTAACTTACTCATACATTTTTATTCTTCCTTTTTTATTTTCCTCCAATCTATACAAATTAGATATGTCTCTCTGCTCTGTATGAGGAACGAACAAGTGGTCCGCTTTCTACAAACTGAAAGCCTTTCTCTAGACCAACCTCCTTATATCTCAAAAATTCCTCGGGTGTAACATACTTCTTAACGGTAAGATGCTTTTTAGTAGGTTGTAGATATTGACCAATAGTAAGCACTTTACATCCAACATTAATCAAATCGTCCATAGTCTCAAACAGCTCCTCTTCTGTTTCTCCAAGACCCAACATAACACCCGATTTTGGCTTTGCCTTTCCACTTTTTGCAATTGTCTCAATGGTCTTAAGGCTGATATCATATTTAGCGCGACTACGCACTTTTGGAGTTAATCTCCTCACTGTCTCCATATTGTGAGACACAATATTTGGGCCCGAGTCGATAACTATATTGATAAGATCCTCAATCCCATTAAAATCAGGAATTAAGGTTTCTAGTGTCACCTTAGGATTTACCTCCTTCACGCGTCTTACGGTTGTAGCCCAAAACTCTGCTCCACCATCCGGCAAATCATCTCTGTCAACGCTGGTAAGTACCACATGTCTCAAATTCATACTTTTAATACTCTCTGACAAGCGATCTGGCTCATCCCAATCGATAATACCTTGTGGACTACCTGTCTTTACATTACAAAATCTACAAGCACGTGTGCATATATCGCCTAAAATCATAAATGTTGCAGTACCTCTACCCCAGCACTCCGCCATATTAGGGCATTTGCCGCTTACACATATTGTATGTAGTTTTTTTCGAGCAATTACTTCTCTAACGTTTAGGTACTCCTTCCCTTGAGGGAGAGATATTTTGAGCCACTCTGGCTTTCTTTGCGTTAATTCTGGTTTTAATTCCATAATATAATAGTTGATGTGATTTTTTTGTATAAACATCGCAAAAATACAGATTAATTCCATTTATTACTAATTAAAGGTTACTCATTGCATTTTTTAAATACTTACTATTCCTTTTGTAACACCAAAAACTTTATCTTTGCCATTTAAAGTGAAGACAAACAGAACAAATTGAATTTTAAATTAATACATACAGACCCAAAGTCTAACGCTAGAGCGGGAGTAATTACTACCGATCATGGAGATGTGGAGACTCCCATATTTATGCCTGTTGGCACAGTTGGAAGCGTTAAGGCAGTACATATAAGCGAACTGAAAGAGGATATTGAAGCTCAAATAATTTTGGGTAATACCTATCACTTATACTTAAGGCCAGGGCTCGAAGTTTTAAAAGGAGCCGGTGGATTGCATAAGTTCAACAGTTGGAATAAACCAATGCTCACCGATAGTGGAGGTTTTCAGGTATTCTCACTCACTGAAAACAGAAAGTTAAGTGAAGAAGGAGCTGAGTTCCGTTCGCATATCGATGGCTCTAAACATTTCTTCTCTCCAGAAAAAGCAATTGATATACAACGCATAATAGGAGCTGATATTATAATGGCTTTTGATGAATGCACTCCGGGTGATGCAGATTATGCTTACGCCAAAAGATCACTCGACCTTACTGAAAGATGGCTAAACAGATGTATTACTAGATTTAATGAAACCGAATGCCCCTATGGACATTCGCAATCTCTTTTCCCAATTGTGCAAGGTTGCGTTTACCCCGACTTACGAAAACGTGCTGCAGAAAACATAGCTTCACTAGAAGCAGATGGAAATGCTATTGGTGGTCTTGCAGTAGGCGAGCCAACAGAGAAAATGTACGAAATGGTTGAGTTGGTAAATGAGATATTACCTAAAGACAAACCACGCTACCTAATGGGTGTGGGCAAACCAGAAAATATACTTGAAGCGATTGAAAGAGGTGTTGATATGTTTGACTGTATAATGCCTACAAGAAACGGTCGTAATGGGCAGATCTTTACCAAACAAGGTGTCATGAATATGCGAAATGAGCGTTGGAAGAACGACTTCTCACCAATTGAGGAAGATGGAGCTTCGTTTGTAGACACATTATACAGCAAGGCATATTTGCGTCATCTTATTATCAGCAACGAAATACTTGGATTACAAATAGCCTCTATTCACAATCTTGCTTTCTACATATGGCTGATAAAGGAAGCAAGAAAACAAATAGTTGCAGGAAATTTTACTGATTGGAAACCAAAGATTCTTGAAAATGTAACAAGAAGGTTATGAATGAATATATTAAACGATTAGACTGGTATATCATAAAGAAGTTTCTGGGAACATATGTTTTCATGATTGTACTAATTATCTCAATTGCTGTGGTTTTCGACATCAATGAGAAGATCGATAAGTTCATAACCAACAATGCTTCACTAGAAGGGATTATATTTGACTATTATCTCAATTTTATTCCATACTATACCAATCTTTTTAGTCCTCTATTTGTATTTCTGGCTGTTATATATTTCACTTCAAAAATGGCAAACAACTCCGAGATTATTGCCATCTTATCAACCGGTATAAGCTTCAGGAGAATTCTCAAACCATACATGATATCTGCATTTATTATTGCTATATTTACTTTTGTGTTTGGAAGTTTTATTATTCCCGAGGCAAATGCTACACGTATTGAGTTTGAGCACACATTTGTGGACCCAAGAAAGAAAAAAACAGGTGACCGTGACATCCAATTTAAAGTAGGACAGGGTACAATTGTATATTTTGGTAATTTTGATTTGGCGAGCAATACTGGATATAACTTTTCATTAGACCATTTCGATAGTCTCAACTTAAATTCCAGATTAACGGCCCAGTCAATTAAATACGATTCTGCTTATAATTGGACAATAAGAAATTATCAAGTTCGAGAGTTTGATGGATTGATTGAAACAATTACAACCGGCAGCTCAATAGATACCATATTGCAGATAGTACCCAACGATTTTATAATTGCTTCATCAGATCAGCAGATGTTGACCTCTCCCGATCTTAGAAACTACATAAATAGTCAGAAAGAACGAGGAATGGGTAATATACAACCTTTTCAAATCGAATATCACTCACGCATAGCCATGGTATTCTCTGCATTTATACTTACAATTATTGGAGCATCAATATCTGCAAGAAAAGTAAAGGGTGGTATGGGATTGAATATTGGAATAGGACTTGCTTTGAGTATGGCTTATATATTGTTTATGACAGTTAGTTCAACTTTTGCTATAAAGGGTGGTATGAGCCCCTTCATTGCTGCCTGGATACCCAACATCTTTTTTAGTGGGATAGCGTTTTACTTATTTAAAAGAGCTCCAAATTAAAATGCAAAACATGAAACGTTATATTATATTGATTATTGCACTTTTAAGTGTAGCTATTATTAAGTCACAATCAGAATACCCAACTATAGTAATAGAAACAAACTATGGTGTAATGAAGGCAATGTTGTATGATGACACACCTGTGCATAGCAACCATTATTTGAAATTGATAAAAGAGGGTTATTTCGATGGAACTCTATTTCATCGGGTTATAGAAAACTTTATGATTCAGGGAGGTGCCCAGGATTCGCGTAATGCCCCTGCTGGATTTGAAATTGGTAGCGGTAGAAGAGATATGGATCTTATGCCCGAGATAAGAGAAAGCAGATATCATAAAAAAGGAGCACTTGCAGCTCCAAGGAGAGGTGATGCTGAAAATCCTCAGAAAAAATCTGATGCTTCTCAAATATATATAGTGCACGGTCAGATATATAGCGAGGGGCGACTCGACACAATGGAAATGGCAGTGAATGTACCAATCAGAAATGAACTTATTCGCACATACTACTCTCCAGGTAAACCCCAACTCGATAGCCTTAAAAACATTAACGATAGAACAGGTTTTAATAATCTACTCGACTCATTACTTGGTGTAGTTGATTCGCTATACGCAATTGCACCTGGCAAATTTTTATGGCCAGAGGGATTGAAAGAGGATTATAGTACAATAGGCGGAGTGCACCACCTTGATGGTGAGTATACTGTTTTTGGAGAGGTGTTTGAAGGACTTGATGTGATTGACAAAATTACAGCACTTCCTGTCGACAACAGAAACCGCCCCACTTCAGATGCGAAGATAATAAGGATTTATATCGAGAATTGAGAGCTACTCAATATTCTTTCTTACTTCTGTGAGGAAACTTTTCATTCCGTCAGAATCCTTATTGTCAATAATCTCTATTAATTCCTTTAGTTTTTTACGAATTTGCTCAACCTGTTCTGTTGTAAAAGGGTTAAACAGAATCTCAGTTAAAAGGTAGTCATCCTCCGACAAAAGCCCTTGTGCAATATTCATATGTTTTTTAAAAGTAGTTCCAGGTGCATCCTGATGTTTCATTACAGAAGCAAACACAAGTGTTGATGCAAAAGGTATTGACAGTGAGTATGCAATAGTCTCGTCGTGATCCCTGAAAGTATACTCAAACACATTCAATTTCAAACTCTTATAAAGATCTCTGAAAAACACCTTACCCATGTGTGAGGACTCAGATATAATTATAGCACTCTGTGTACTCAAGTCGCTAAGGCTTGCAAAGGTGGGACCAAACATTGGGTGAGTAGAAACAAATGGTAGCTTGCACTCACTGTAAAAGACCTCCAATCCTGTCTTTACCGATGCAATATCACTCAAAATGCATGTTTTGGGCAAATACTCCAATACGTTTTTAAATGCTTCTAAAGTATATTTGAGAGTAGCTGCATTAATCACCAACTCAGGGGCAAAATCCTTTACCTCTGCTGGGTTGGTCATTCTTTGTGTATTATAAATGAAACGTAGCTTTTTGGGGTCAGTATCCAAAACTGCCACTTCGTGATCAAAACTTAACACATCGGCAAAGAAGGAGCCCATTTTTCCGGCTCCCAAAATCAAGATTTTCATTACAAAATTCCTTTTATCGGTTTAAACTGTTGCTCCTTCGTTATGAAGCTACTGTTTTTTCTCCCTATCCATAATTACCATCTGTTGGCGAACAGATTCTGAGTGGATTGCTTCGAGTATCTGCTTTACAAAGTTGCCAGACATTTCCATTCTTTCACCCTGATATGCCCTATCTGTAAGTATTTCATCATACCTCTTAGTTTGCAATATAGGCATGTCATGCTCAAGCTTATAATGTCCTATCTCACGTGATACACGCATACGCTTAGCTAGTAATTGAAGAAGCTCATTATCCAAATCATCAATTTGATCTCGTAAAACAGAGAGATCTTCGGTTGTTTGAATTGTATCTCTAATTATTAATTTATCAAGTATATCCTTAAGTGCAGCAGGAGTAATCTGCTGATCTTTATCGCTCCATGCTTCATCAGGTGAACAGTGTGTTTCTACAATAACACCACTAAAGTTTAGATCCATCGCCTGCTGACTCAGCTTATGAATCATATTACGACTACCACCAATATGACTGGGGTCGCATATTATTGGCAAGTTCGGAAAACGACGCTTCAACTCAATTGGGATATGCCATTGAGGTAAATTTCTATATACAGTTTTATCGGTTGTACTAAACCCTCGGTGAATAACGCCAAGCTTTTTTATACCGGCATTATAAAGTCGCTCTAAAGCTCCTATCCAAAGCTCAAGGTCTGGATTAACTGGATTTTTAATTAAAATAGGAATATCAACTCCTCTCAAGGTATCTGCAATCTCCTGCACTGCAAATGGGTTGGCAGCTGTACGTGCTCCAATCCAAAGCATATCGATTCCATATTTCAGTGATTCATATACATGCTTTTCTGTTGCAACCTCTGTAGCCATATACATACCTGTCTCCTTCTCGGCCTCCATCATCCACTTCAATGCAGGGCTACCTATTCCTTCAAAACCACCCGGTTTTGTTCTTGGCTTCCATACTCCGGCTCTAAATATCTTTACGCCTGTTGCTGCTACCTCTCTTGCGGTATTCATAACCTGTTCCTCGGTCTCGGCGCTACATGGGCCAGCAATTACCAATGGCCTTTTAGCATCTATTCCTGGTAGTAAAATCGATTCGAATTCCATATTTTTAGTTTTTTGTTATATATTTCTTAATTCTCTTATGTGCTTCTTGCAGTTTATCTGCCGATGAACCCAACGAAATGCGTACGAAACCTTCTCCATTACTTCCAAATATAAATCCGGGAGTAATAAACACTTTTGCTTCGTATAATATATCATTTATAAACTCGTCACTTCCCTTTGCACCTTCTGGAAGTTTACCCCACACAAATAGTCCTGTTTGTGTTTTATCGTATCTGCAACTAAGCAAATCCATTATTTTCTCTGCCCATATTCTGCGTTCTCCATAAATATTATTCATATTAGCATGCCACTCGTTGGAATTATTAAGAGCTGCAACTGTTGCTAATTGCAGGGGTTTAAACTGACCACTATCTATATTACTCTTTGCTTTTAATACCCACTTTACGAATTGCGGATTAGAGACTAATACACCCATACGCCAGCCCGACATATTGTGCGATTTGCTTAATGAGTTTAGTTCTATACATATATCTTTAGCTCCCGGCACCGACATGATACTCATTGGCTTATCGTTTAAAATAAAACTGTAAGGGTTATCGTGACAGATAATAATATCATGTTTTTTTCCAAATGCTACTAGCCTCTCAAAAAGCTCATAGCTAGCATTACCTCCGGTAGGCATATTTGGGTAATTAACCCACATTAATTTAACGCCCGAAAGATCCATTTTCTCAAGTGCCTCAAAATCTGGATGCCAATTGCTACTCTCAACCAAATCGTATTCAATTATATTGGCTCTCAATAAATTAGAAACAGATTTATATGTTGGATAACCCGGATTTGGAACAAGTACACTATCACCAATATTCAAAAATGTCATTGATATATGCAAAATTCCCTCTTTTGATCCTATCAAAGGCAACACCTCAGAAGAGGTTAAATCTACATTATAAAATCTTTTATACCATTCACTATATGCTTTCCTCAACTCAGGGATACCTGTATAAGGTTGATATGCGTGCACATCAGAGCGTTTCACTGTTTCACAAAGAGTTTCAATTGTTTCATCTGAAGGCATTCGGTCGGGTGCACCCACAGCAAGGCTAATAACGTCTTTACCTTCTGCATTCATTTGGGCTACTTCTGCTAACTTAACAGAGAAGTAATATTCAGTTATAGTTTTTATATGTTCTGCTGGTTGTATATTCATATTGCTCATATAATTTTTCAAATTATTACTAATCCTCCTTTTTTCGTTTTTCTTCTCTATATTCACCCAATATTTTAAGTCCTCTTACTAAGGGAATTATAGCATCAACAGATTGTTTATAGCGACTGTATTTATCAAATGTAAGATCAATGTAGAACTGGTATTCCCACTCTCTTCCAATTATGGGAAGCGACTGAATCCTTGTAAGGTTCACATCATAAAATGACAACACAGATAACACCTGAGAAAGACTTCCTTCTTTATGTGGCAACACAAATACAAGCGACGATTTGTTTATATTGTTTTCTTTCTGTACCTCTTTAAGCATGTTGCCATGAGCAAGAATAAGAAATCGAGTGAAGTTTCTTTTATTTGTCTCTATTCCTTCAGCAATAACATCCAAGCCATACATCTTAGCGGCAAGAGAACTACAAATAGCAGCAAAACCTTTCATCTTATTTTCACTTATATCTCTTGCTGCCAAAGCTGTATCTTCATGCTCCACAACCTTTACACCAGGCAACGTATCAATAAAATCTTCGCACTGCATTAAAGCCATTGGATGCGACATTATCTCTTTCACCTCATCTATTGTAGTTCCTGGCAATGCAGCTAGTGAATGAGATATTCTTAATTTGTGCTCTCCTGCAATCTGCAAATTATTCAATTTCAGCAAATCGTGATTTGGTAATAGTCCTCCTGCTATTGTATTTTCTATAGCCATTACACCTACTAGCAAAGGGTCATTGGATGCCTCAACAAAGATATCGCGGAAAGTAGCACATGGTACTATCTCTAATTCTTCATCACTAAAATACTCACGTGCTGCCAGTTCGTGATATGCACCCGCTCCCCCCTGTATAGCTACTCTTTTCATACTTAGTTGCAATTTTTTTTCAAAAAAAAATCCCGTCGTTAGATCGACAGGACTTTATTTCAGTTTGATATGTTTTTATCTTAATCTTTGCATATAAAATCCTGCCTCTACCTACTAAAGTAAAAGTAAAAACCGAAATATGATGCAAAAGATGAATTGTACACTTGTATATATTTTTTATATTATGGATGCAAATGTACTACATTTTTTATATATACAAACAATTTGCACGAAAAAATATAAAAACACTAATTTATAAGCAAAGAATTAAGATATCTGCCAGTTTATAAATTACATCTAAATTTAATTGTTAAATTGTTATTATATCTGCAACAATGATGCTTGACCTCATCCTGAGTTTGCTCTTATCAAACTCTTAACTTGGCCTTACCTTCTCCTTTTAATCTCCCTATAAAGGCTGTTTAAAGAGGGGTAAAATAAGGAGGAGGTGAAAACCAAATAGAACCCAAATAGATTTGATAACCATGAGAGACATGTGATTTTGATTATCTGATAGATATCTTCATCTGTATATAACTTATGCTAATATCTCCATAAATTATGCAACTATTTTGAGTATATTTGTCATTAACATCTGACTGAAAATATAATCAAAAAGCATGCAACCATTTGTACATCTACACGTTCACTCTCAATATTCTCTGCTTGACGGACAGGCAAGTATTCAACGACTGATTGATAAAGCATCCGGTGATGGGATGAAGGCAATAGCGCTTACCGATCATGGTGCAATGTATGGGATAAAGGAGTTTCTTAATTATGCATCTAAAAAAAATGCTCCTGTAAATGCAGAGATAAAAAAGATTAAAGGTGAGATTGCTGAACTGGAGAAGAAAGACGGCAGCGAGTTGCATAACGAGAAAATAAATAAATTGCAGCTGAAGCTTACTGAGACGAAAAAGAGACTTTTTAAACCTATTGTAGGTTGTGAATGTTACTTGGCACGCCGCGATAGGTTTCAAATGAACGATAAGGTTGATGGTAGTGGCTGGCATTTGGTTGTTTTGGCAAAGAATTTAACTGGGTATAAGAATCTAATTAAGATTGTTTCTAAAAGCTGGACCGAGGGTTTTTATTATCGTCCGCGTATAGATAAGGATTTACTTGAGAAATATAGCGAAGGATTAATTGTTTCATCGGCATGTCTTGGAGGAGAGATTTCACGAAAAATAGATAGTGGACAGCTAAACGAAGCTGAAGAGGCAGTTCAGTGGTATAAAAGTGTCTTTGGTGATGACTACTACATCGAAATACAGAGACACAAGACTGATAGACCAGATGCCGACCAAACAACTTATCCTATTCAGGAGAGAGTTAACAAGGATCTTATTAAGATTGCAAATAAGTATGGTGTAAAGGTTATTGCAACTAATGATGTTCACTTTGTAAATGAAGAGGATGCTGATGCTCATGACAGACTTATTTGTTTAAGTACTGGTAAAGATTTTGACGACCCCGATAGGATGAGGTACTCAAAACAGGAATGGCTGAAAACAACAGCCGAGATGAATCACATTTTTGCAGATATACCAGAAGCTCTTTCAAACACTCTTGAGGTGGCAGAGAAGGTTGAGTTTTACACCATAGACAACCCTCCACTAATGCCTTTTTACCCTATAGACCCTGAGTTTGGATCAGAGGAGCAGTATAGACAAAAGTATAGTGAACAGAACCTAATTGATGAGTTTGGTGAAGACACATTCCACAGACTTGGTGATTATGATAAGGTCATTCGTGTGAAATTGGAGGCCGATTTTCTGGCACACATTACAATGATTGGCGCAAAGAAACGTTATGGAGAGAACCTTACAGATGAGATTATCGAGCGGCTGAACTTTGAGCTTAACACTATCAAGAACATGGGGTTTCCGGGCTATTTTCTAATAGTACAGGACTTTATTAATGCTGCACGCGAAATGGATGTTGCTGTTGGCCCGGGACGTGGTTCGGCAGCAGGATCAGCTGTTGCATATTGCCTAAAGATAACTGACATAGACCCACTCAAATATAATTTGCTTTTTGAGCGTTTTCTAAATCCCGACCGTATTTCAATGCCTGATATTGACATCGATTTTGATGATGAAGGCAGAGGCAAAGTGCTTCGTTGGGTAACGGAGAAATATGGAAGTGAAAAGGTGGCACATATAATTACCTATGGCACTATGGCTACAAAAATGTCTATTAAAGACGTAGCCAGAGTACACAAGCTCCCACTTTCGGAGTCTAACCGACTAGCTAAACTTGTGCCCGATAGGATACCCAACAAGAAAATGAGCCTTGGCAATGCTATTGATTTTGTTCCTGAACTGAAGGATGCCACCAACAGCAGCGACCCTCTTGTTAAAGATACACTTAAGTATGCTAAGATGCTAGAAGGCAATGTTAGGAGTACAGGTGTGCATGCATGCGGTGTAATCATTGGTCAGAGCGACATTTCTGATGTTGTACCTATTAGCACTGCTGAAGACAAAGAGACTAAGGAGAAGTTGCTTGTAACTCAGTTTGAAGGGTCGGTGATAGAGGAGACAGGATTGATTAAAATGGACTTTCTAGGTCTCAAAACCTTATCTATCATTAAGGATGCAATATTAAATATAGAAATAAACCGAGGGATAAAAGTTGATATCGATGCAATTGATATGGAAGATAAAACAACATATCAACTTTATTGCAACGGACAAACCACCGGTACGTTCCAGTTTGAGTCTGCCGGTATGCAGAAGTACCTAAAAGAGTTACAGCCTAGCAAGTTTGAAGACCTTATAGCTATGAATGCACTATATAGACCAGGTCCGATGGAATATATTCCTGAATTCATTAGGCGTAAGCATGGGGGCAAAGTTGAGTATGATCTGCCCATCATGGAGAAATATCTTAGTGAAACCTACGGAATTACAGTTTATCAGGAGCAGGTGATGCTTCTGTCGCGTCTGATTGCCGATTTCACCCGAGGCCAGTCGGATGAACTTCGTAAGGCTATGGGTAAAAAGCTGATTGACAAGATGGTGGCTCTCAAGGAAAAATTCCTGAATGGTGGTGTGAAAAATGGGTATGATACAAAAATACTGAATAAGATTTGGACCGACTGGGAGAAATTTGCTTCATACGCGTTTAACAAATCGCATGCCACTTGCTACTCTTGGATAGCTTATCAGACAGCATGGCTAAAAGCCAATTACCCTTCTGAGTATATGGCTGCCGTACTATCTAATAATCTCAATAATATAACAGAGATTACTAAATTTATGGATGAGTGTAAAGCCATGGGTATTAATGTACTTACTCCAGATGTAAATGAATCTCTACTAAAATTCTCTGTTAATAAAGAGGGACATATTCGTTTTGGTTTAGGTGCTATAAAAAGTGTTGGACATGGTGCCGCAACCGATATAATTAATGAGCGTCTGAATAATGGACAATATAAGGATATTTTTGATTTCATAGAAAGGGCAAATCTTTCTTCATGTAGCAGAAAGATAGTTGAAGCACTTTCATTGGCAGGTGCATTCGACTCACTACCCAATATAAAACGTGAACAGTTCTTTGCTAAAAATAGCAAGGAGGAAGAATTTATAGACACTTTGTTACGTTATGGAAGTAAATTTCAACAGGATAAGCATGTGGCTATGAATTCACTTTTTGGCGAAGACACTTCATTCCTCATTTCTCAACCTGAAATACCGCAAGCCTCGCGCTGGTCGGATTTGGAGCGTTTGAACAAAGAGCGTGACCTGATTGGTATTTATCTTTCAGCACACCCTTTGGATGATTATGAGTTTATACTTAAATATATTTGTAGTGCCGACACATTAAAACTACAAGATCTGGAAAGCATGAATGGCCGGGATATTACTTTTGGGGGAATGGTAACTGCAGTGCGTGAAGGACAAACCAAAAGAGGTTCTCCATATACGATTTTCAAAATAGAGGATTTTATGGGTAGCTTTGAAATTGCACTTTTTAGTGAAGATAGTATTAACTTTGGCCGATACGCACGAGCTGGACTTTCAATTTATGTAGAGGCGAGGGTGCAACCTAAAAGATATCGTCAGGAAGAGATGGAAGTGAAAATTTCTACTATAAACCTACTATCTGATGTAAAAGATAAACTAGTTTCAAAAATTACTTTGCAAATACCTATTAGTGAACTTAATAACTCCACTGTCACTGAATTATCTGCATTAACAAAAAACAATAAAGGAAATTCGTTGTTATATTTCCACATTATTGGTGAAGAGCCTCATATGAATCTAAAGCTGTTTTCTAGACCAGCAAAAATTCAGGTAAATAAAAAATTTATCGATTATCTAAAAGATAATTTACAAATAGACTTCAAAATCAATTAATTAATTTAATAAATAACAATATGGCATTACAAATTACAGACGCAACACATGAAGAGGTGTTGCAAACAGACAAACTAGTTATCATAGATTTCTGGGCAGAATGGTGTGGACCATGCAAAATGGTTGGACCAATTATTGATGAAATAAGTGATGATTACAAAGATAAAGTAGTAGTTGGCAAGCTAGATGTTGACAATAACGACGAGACAACTTCGAAATATGGAATCAGAAATATACCTACTGTATTATTCATTAAAAATGGTGAAGTGGTTGACAAAGTAGTAGGTGCAGGCCCAAAGAAAATGTTTACAGACAAAATAGATAAACTGATTTAATTTTTTATTCAGTTATATAAAAATTATAGGAGACTAGGTTTCGTTTGAAACCTAGTCTCCTATTTATTTTATACAATAATGAGTATTAATACCGAATGGTTATATCTAAACAAATGCTTTAGTTTAATACTCATCCTCATTAAAGAAGAAATCCTCTTTACTTGGGTAGTCTGGCCATATATCTTCTATTGATTCAAATACTTCGCCCTCTTCTTCAATCTCTTGAAGATTTTCGATTACTTCTAACGGTGCTCCCGATCTTTGAGCAAAATCAATCAGCTCATCTTTTGTTGCAGGCCATGGAGCATCTTCCAACTTAGATGCTAATTCAAGTGTCCAATACATTGTATTTTCTTTAAATTATTATTTCTAATTTTCCGCAAATGTATAAAAACTTTTTATATATCACCTTGTTCCCAGAATATTTCTTGTGAAGATTTGTTACTTTCATGCCTTGCTAGTACAAAAAAGTAGTCTGAAAGCCGGTTTAAGAAAATCAGCACTTCTTCTGAAACAGGATAGTTTTCTGCTACAATATAAACATTTCTCTCTGCACGACGAGATACGGTACGACAAATATGAGCTCTTGATGCCGCTTCACTACCTCCAGGGAGTACGAATCGGTTTAAACGAGGCAACGTGCTATCTATCAAATCTATCTGCTTCTCAATTCGCTCGATGTCTTTAACAGTTATGATACTTGCTTCTTTAGGAGGCTTAATTTCGGTTTCTGTTGCCAAGTAAGATCCCACAGTAAATAGTTTGTGCTGAAGATATAGAAGAAAATCTTCATGACCCTTCTCATCTATTTCACAGTTCAACCATCCAACACAGCTATTAAGCTCATCAATAGTGCCATAGGCTTCCAAACGGATATGTGTTTTAGGAACTCGCATACCACCGACTAATGCTGTAGTACCCTTATCTCCGGTTTTTGTATATATAATACTTTTTTTCATATATTTAATTCTTTAAACAAAATAGTGGTGCTTGTGATACGACTTCCTCAAAAAAACTACCAAAGTATTGTTTGTATCAAAAGACACCGTTACACTTTCATGATTAACGATAAGCTTACAAAATTGTTTGCTCTGTTTTGTATTGATTGGATTTATTACCCAAAAGGTATTTTCATGACTAATATCTAAAAGCAAATCTATTGAAGGTATACTTTCTGCTTCTCCATCTATGTTAATAAAAATAGCATCAAACTTATGATTTGCGATATTCTCATATAAGCCAATGTTAGAAATAGAATGGTAATTAATCTTAGAGGAAGGAGATTTTATATACAACGTATTATATCCGTCTCCTGGATTTATCTCTAAGATGTTTGTTGCTTTACAATAATTGACAAGTCGAAAAGATAGGTGATTAAACTTCTTGATTCTTTTAGATTGCACTGCATAGTATGGAAGATTATCGGGAATATCAGTAAAAGCATAATAGCTGTAAGGCGAATTCAAAACGTTTGTAATAATTTCGAAAGCAAACGGTGAGTGAATACCGTGACCTTTCGACTGCTTAGCTCTAAGCAAAAACTTGAAAAGTCTCATTATTTTTTTTGAATCAATGCCACTGCATAGGCAGTAATGCCCTCTTCACGACCTACGAATCCCATTTTTTCTGATGTTGTAGCTTTTATAGAAATATCATCTATATCAACTCCCATAACATCAGCAAGTCGTTTTTGCATAAATACTACATGAGGATTCAACTTAGGCTTCTCTGCACAGATAGTACTATCAATATTTCCAATAGAGTATCCTTTATCATTAAGCAGATCTACAGTGTTTCGAAGCAGGATAGTGCTATCTATGTTTTTATAATCTGCAGATGTATCAGGAAAATTATAGCCAATATCGCGAAGGTTTGCCGCACCAAGCAATGCATCGCAAATAGCGTGTATCAGTACATCAGCATCGGAGTGACCTTGTAAACCTTTTATGTGGTCTATTTTAACACCACCTATAACAAGATCTCTGCCCTCTGTTAGCTGGTGCATATCATAACCAAAACCTACTTTTATTCGCATAACTAATTCATTAAATATCTAAGTCCCTCTAAATCAAAACCTAGAGAGAGTCTAAGTGTTTGATCTAAAGGATTTGACTGAGCAGTAGATACAAGATAAGCTGCATCAATCTGAAAAGCTTTAGTTCTAAATCCTGCTCCAAATGTTACATATCTACGATTTCCCTTATATTCATTCTCGTTAGAATAACCAGTACGTAGCGAAAACTGATTGTTATAAACATATTCTAATCCAAACGACCATACAATCTCTTGCATCTCTTCATTAAACCCTCCCGGAGCATCTCCGAAAGATTTAAAAATTCCACTGATTGATGATATATCATTATATTTATCTATCCTTGCAAACATCTCCTCGTCGGTTTCATCGGCTCCGGGGAGTTCTGGTGTTGGAACCAGTAATTTATTCATATCTAAACTCACAGTGATTGTATTCTTCATATCAATAGGGTAACCCAAAGAAGTCCCTACCCTTAGATTGGTTGGTAAAAACATTGATGTTTCACCTCCATCATATGATATTTTTGTACCTATATTTGATATATTAAATCCAAGTCCTAGTAAAGCCTCTGATCGACCCATATAAAAGTACGACTCATTATAACCTGCTATATCAGCAGAGAAAGCGTTACCCGGTGTAGATTCGTCATCACCCATTGAATAATCAGCTCTAATATATCTTAGAGTTACAGCACCCGAAAATGTTTCTGTCAGTCTTCGAGAATAAGCCACATCCAGAGCAAATTCATGTGGTGAAACACTCTGCCAAAATTCACCTGTAGGGCCTGCAATGTCAACCTCTCCCAAAGAAAAATATCTTAAAGATGCGCTTATTGCATTTAGTTTATCATTTCCGAATTTCCAGTATCCAGATGCATAAAGCATATGTATATCGCTAATCAGATCACTCAACCATGGTGTATATGAAAACGCGAGTCCCGCATCAGTAGTGACAAAAGGGTATTTAGCTGCATTCCAGTGCTGAGAGTAAACATCGGGCATTGTTGCAGCTCCAACATCCCCCATACCACCACCTCTTGCATCTGGCGCAATTTGCAGTGAAGGCATTGCCGTAAGTATAGGGTTATAGTCTGGTTCCTGAGATTTTAGCTTACCCGGGAACAACAAAAACAAACATACCAATATTTTTACTACATTCTTGTACATGATGTTTTGATAATAAAGTGTACTTTCAGTCGGCTATTTAACTTTGAAATCCAACAGTTTTCTATCCTCGATATACCCTTGCAGATGATCGTTAATAGCTACGGGACCTATACCAGAAGGAGTGCCTGTAAATATCAGATCTCCAATCTTAAGAGTAAAGAAACTGCTAATATATGAAATAATCTTATCAATAGAGTATATCATACCTTCGGTATTACCCTGTTGAACTGTATTACCATTAATATCAAGATGGAAATTTACATTCTGGATCTCCTCAATCTCATTTTTTGAAATAAACTCTCCTATAGCAGCCGAATTATCAAAGCTTTTAGATATCTCCCATGGTAATCCACGTTCTTTCAACTTTTTTTGGAGATCACGTGCTGTAAAGTCAATACCAACAGTAATCTCGTCATAATATCTGTGTGCAAAACGTTCTGCAATATTCTTACCAAGACGGTTTACCTTAACAACAATCTCAGTTTCGTAATGCATCTCTTTAGAAAAATCGGGCAACATAAATGGTTTACCGTCTTTCAGAAGAGCAGTGTCAGGCTTCATGAAAAGTACGGGTTCTTCATTCTCAAACGTTCTTTTCATCTCTTTATTGTGAGAATCATAATTAAGCCCTATTGCAAATATTTTCATTTATCTAATCTGTTAAACATTACTGCAAGATGAGCGTAAAGAGAAGTATTCTGAAGGACAACACCTTCGGGGACGCGAATACGAAAAGGAGTAAAATTCCATACACCCTTCACACCGCAAACAATCATGTAATCCGACACCTCCTGTGCAACACCCGAAGGTACTGTTAGAATTCCAACGTCGGCTTTCATCTCTTTGTTTAATTCTAAAAAATCATTTGAATGATAAACCGGAATTTCATGGATTTTAGTGTCTACTACAGACCTGTTTACGTCGAATCCCGCAATAATTTTTAAGCCATACTGCTCAAGTCCTGAGTCAGACAATAGTGCAGCTCCTAGGCTACCAACTCCAAAAACAACTGCTGTATGCAGTTCTTTAAAACCTAAAAAAATCTCAAGCACATTTATTAGCTCATCAATATCATACCCAACACGGGTTTTACCGCTAATATTTACGAATGACAAGTCTTTTGCTATCTGAGAAGCAGAAACATCTATTTTGTTAGCTATCTGTGTAGATGAGACAAACTTTTCTCCTTTTGTCTTAAGAAGTTTAACGTAAGACAGGTACCAAGGCAACCTCCTAAGCGCAGGTTCAGGTATTTTGTTAGAATTTGTCTGTTCCGACATATCTTTTGCTATTTTAATTATCCAAAGTTACTAGACAAAGATACGTCCTTTTCGGAGTTATTTGAATATTTTAATCTATATTTAAAGATAAATTTCTTTAATGGCTAATTTCTTAGCCCTGTAGCACTTTTCAAAACAGCTCTTATTGAACCTATATTAAGGCTTGTATCAATAATTATGGGGATGCGATTACTATCGTTTGTGAGCGAAGCTTTCAGGGCATCCTTCTGATTTGTGAATGCATCATCATGTATAGTTAAAGAGAGGTCAATTACCTCATATCTTTTACCATCATTTGCTTTTATATTTGAAATACCCTGATAATTAACATACATATTAACCGCTTTCTTGCCTGAGATAAATTGAATAAACTTCCTGTCGCCCGGTTTCATACCCGAAAAGTCGATATTCCTTATCATAGACAAAACTGATAGATAGTCGTAGGTACATATTTCAGTTTCAATCACTTCGTCAAATCTCTCATCTCCATTGAAGTGCCTTAGAGTTCTGATTTTTATATTATTACCATCATAGGTGTACGACTGTCTTTCGATTGAATGATCGCCACCTTCATGTGCTTCTTTCGTAAATAATAATGGCCGCATATCCTTATCGATATACGACGTAAGAGTATCGTTAACAGAATAAATATTCCCTGCTAATCCGGATGTGTTAAGCAACATAACAGTCTTTAGTGAATTTACACCTCTGTAGTTCGACTCTGTAACCGAAAGTGAACCTTTACCTGCACGTGCTCTAAAAATACCAAAATTAAAGTATAGATCATATTCGATATTTTCGCCACTAGCAAATGCAGTGTTGTTTATTACACATTGAGCCTTTGCCGATTGAATAAATACCGGTTGAAAAACGAATAATAAAAGAAGGAATGAAAATATTGATGTAGTTTTTTTTATCATAAAAATAAAGATTTACATTAGTGTTGCACTATCACATACCTCTTATGCCTCCTCCTAAACCTTGCATTGGTGAACTTTGGCGATTTTGCTGCTGTTGCTGCTCTCTCTCTTCATTAGGATTCCTGCGTTGTTTCTCTTGTGGTTTATTTATCGTTATCTCAAGCGGTTTTTGCTTTATTACAGGAACAGCAAGTAGGTTCCAATCCTCTATATGATCTGAGTAAGCCCTTATTACAAATTTATCCGGATAGTAATAAACCTTCTCCGGCTGACGCAACTCCTCATAACTTCCTGTTGTCCATAAACCATCTTCATTATCATCTATAATAAGTCGAGCATATATTTCACCAGGAGACAAATCCTGAAATCTTACAACACCTCCTTTGACGTCGCTTTTTCGAAAAGGTTTATCCGAACTATTCAACAACTCCACGAAAGCCTTTTTACCTTCGGGTACTCCCGAAATGGAAATTTGAAGGTTACCATACTGATCAAGATCCTTAACCGTAAATGATTGCTCGTATGTGTTGTTCCATAAGCCATAAACACTAGTTATAGCTGCTGAGTCGATAGAAATCTTGTACTTACCACCAGGTTCCCATTTTGGTCGTAATACATATTTACGAGGATTTATTGAATCTGTTTCAAATCTGAATGGCACTGGCTCGAATAAAGAATCCACCTCAATCTCTAAATTAACGTATGAAGACCCGAACTCTACAACAGGTTGCTCGAATTCAATTCTAATAGGATTAAACAATTCAAACGTAGACTGAACATTACTTTGAATATTTAAAAACCTTATCTCCTGTTGTTCACTCTCACCTTCCTCACCCTCTTCAGCTTTTTCAGTTTTTTTACCCTCTGCCTCTTTATCCTGACCTGTCCTTCTAAAGTTAAAATTCAAAGTATCAATAGTTATTTCATTTCTATTAAGAGTATCAGTCTCCAGGTAACTAATCTGCATACTTATAGAATCGTGCTGATAAACAACAGAGTCTGTAATCCAAAGCTGCAAAGTATCATTGTTAAGGCTTCGCTCTGAAACATACCAGTCATCACCTTCAACATTTGGCTCTATTAAACTAAAACTGGGAGCATCGGTGGGAGCCGCAAAGTATATATTTAATCTATTCTCTAGTGGGCGGGAGTGACTTTGTAGATACTGCCTCTGAAATCCCGAAAGAAATGAGTTAAGCACAAGATCATCTGGCAGAAAACGTGTATACTTAACGTCAATAATAGTATCAACGGTAGCACTATCAACAAATATAGTATCTTGTCTGGTAGCGGGCATTGTAGAAGGTATTACAATACTATCGAGAAAAGCAATTGCTTCCATAGGGTTATCATACTTATAATCCCTGTTAAGATCACCCAATGCAAACACCCTATATCTTCCGGGAGCCATTCCCCTTACAATAAAAGTGCCTCGTGAATCGGTTCTTGAAATTCTCTCAAAAGGCACATTTGTGAAAACTGTATCATCAAAATTTGAATGTATACCAACATACATACCTGTTACAGGCTCAAGATCCTCTGCATTTAACACCTTACCAGCAATAGATAGTGTGTCAAGCTGATCTCCAGTTGAAAAGGAAAACATGAAGTTCTCTAAAGGATTCCCTTCATTATTATCGACAATTGCATCCGTAAAATCGATTGTGTAAGTAGTATTAGGCAATAACTCATCCTTAAGTTCAACCACTGCCCTTCTACCTATTGAACGAATTATTGGCATATTTTTCTGTGGTGGAGTTATTATGACCTTTTCTGTTGGACTCTCAATTTTAATATTCTCATCAAATTCAATCTCGACCCTTTGCGGAGTAACATTTAAGGCGTTGAACTCAGGGGTGGAACCTTTAACCACCGGGGGATCGACATCATATAGTCCTCCTGTTGGTGCAGCAATATTAGCACACGAATGCACCATAAGAAGCAATAGTAATGATAGAAATATAAAAACAAAGAAAGTAAGTAACCTATTCAGCATAATTTATTTCGGTGAATAAATTCAATAAATTGTACAAATGTAACTCAAATTTTTTAAACCTACTTATCTGTTAAAACTATCTGTTGAAAGCAAGCTGAATCCAACCCTGCAGTACAAACACTTTCGTTTATCACAATACTCTCTTTTAAGCTGGATAAGAGCCTGGCTATCTGCGGAGTTACTAGGGAGTAGACCTGCAGCAATAAATTCTCTAACAATTCTGTTACTCTCTGGTCTAATAGTTTCTAAAATTTCAATTGCACGATCACAGTATTCTTGATTTGCAATTCTCTTGCCATATGCAAAAAGCATTGGAACAACTGTATTTATCACTATAATATCGAGCGATGCTGCTCCAGGCAGCTTTTTACTCTTTGCCGAACTTTTACCAAAGGAGTAATGCGATTGCCAGTAATCAGATGGCTCTGTCTGTAAGTAGTTGAAAAAATCTCGGTAATCTTTCATTTTCAGAATAGTTGAAAAAAGTCGGCCTGACTTTTGCAAAAGTGCAGCAAGCTGAGCTATTCGCATTTCTGGAAAAGATACCGGTCGCACTCTCATCTTTTTGAAAACATAATTATCTATATTCTTCAGTTTATATTTAGCTTTAAGAAACCTATACTCGCTTTTCAACCTCAAGTAATAATCATCCTCTATTGTTTTTTCAAGAAGACCCGCCTGCCCAAACATCAGTGATTCAACCTGAAAAAGGCTATCACGGTGTTTTAGAATATATTTGTATGGCAGTGATAGAGCTAGATGTTCAAACTCTTCAGAATTTATACCAAACCCATAATTACGAGATAAGACTACATAAAACACCTCATCCCACGAATTATTATACCTATAAAGATGTCTATAAATATCATCTGCCTTTCGCTCCAAACGATCTAAAGTAAGATACGACAACCACCCATTTATTTTTACTTTTGGTATAGAAGACATGAAATTCTGACATGGTAAATTAGATTTACTATTTATCAGATACTCGGCACTTTTCCACAAATTTTCAGAGACTTCAACTCTGCACTGCTCCACTTTTTGTCCATTCTCATTCACTATCTCTGCATCTATATCCTCGGCAATGTGAAGTATGACAGAATTGTAGGCTTTATCTTTATGGTGACCGTGCTTCGTCCAATCACTTGAAGCACGATGTATCTCTACATTACCTGCCCATACTTTTCCTTTCGTTTTAATTTTAGCATTAAAGAAGTCGGGGCCAGCATCATCATTTTGTAAGCCTGGATCGATTACTTCAATCATCACTCCATCTTCAGTTATCAGTGAATCGGTATTATACAGCCTGTTCCTCCAGATATAATGCAACAGCTGTTCTGAGTTTAACATAGAAATAAGTTTTAAATGTCAAAAATAAGATTATTTAACCCTATCTGCAAGTAGATATGTCTAAAGAAGGTGAAAATTAGATATGTGTAGAGAATAATGTGTAAATTTGCAAAAGTCATAATAGGTTATTAGATATAAGTTTTGCAAACAAAAAAAGAAATTGATTTCCAGACAAAAAAGATTAGTAAGATTGTCTGGGAGTATGCTTTACCAGGCATTATTGGTACAGTTGTAACTGCACTATACAATGTAATTGGTCGCATTTTCATTGGTCAGGGTGTAGGTGCATTAGCTATATCCGGACTAGCCATAACTTTCCCTGTTATGAACCTTACGACTTCTATTGGGATGCTAGTAGGGGCAGGAGCAGCTGCTCGGATATCAATAAGTCTTGGAAAAAAAGATCGAGAAACGTCGGAAAAGATACTTGGCAACTCTCTTCTGCTTACAATTATTTTAAATGCAGTTTTTATCACCCTTATATTAATATATCTGGAACCCATTTTAAGATCATTTGGAGCTAGTGACCTAACACTACCTTATGCATACGACTATCTTAAAATAGTTCTCCTTGGAAATGTATTTGTTAGTCTTGCTTATAATTTTAACGCTATGATGCGTGCTTCCGGCTACCCAAAGAAAGCAATGACAACTATGCTAATTGGCGCAATATTTAGTGTTATACTAACTCCCATCTTTCTTTATGGCTTTAATATGGGAATTCAAGGTGTTGCCTGGGCTACGGTAATATCAATGTTTTTAGGAATGATATTTGTTATGCATCATTTCTTACAGAAAAAAAGTCTTATAAGATTAAAATTAAAAAACATCAAATTAAATAAAAGAATAATTATTTCAATTGTTTCTATTGGTATGTCACCATTTAGTATGCAGGTGGCTGCATCAGGTGTAGCTGTTTTAATGAACACATCTCTAATAAGGTATGGAGGTGATCTTGCAGTGGGAGCATACGGAATTATAAACACCGTATTGATGCTATTTCTAATGATAATTATGGGTTTAAATCAGGGTACACAACCAATTATCGGTTATAATTATGGTGCAGGCAACTATAGCAGAGTTAGAGAAACATTAATGTACTCTATAAAAATTGCATCAATTATTGCATCTGCAGGTGCTCTCGTAGCGATATTCTTCCCTGAGATATTTGCTAACGCCTTTACTAACGACACTGAATTAAAAAATATTACCGTAAGAGGAATCAGAATTACTGTGTCGGCTCTCCCTCTTGTTGGTTTTCAAATAGTATCCTCAAGCTTTTTCCAAAGTATTGGATTTGCTGCAAAATCCTTAATACAAAGTTTAAGCAGGCAGTTAATCTTTCTTGTACCGGCAATTATTATTTTGCCACGGGTATGGGAGCTTGACGGTTTATGGATTGCAATGCCAGTATCTGACACATTAGCTTTTATACTCTCGCTCTTCTTACTTACATCTCAGCTAAAACAGCTAAAAAAAATGGAGAGTGATAATAAGCTTTAAAAACACATCCGAATTGCCAAAATTAAAGCTATTTTGATTAGTTTTGTATAAACAGATACTGAATAATAAGAGTTTGATAATTTATTAATATATAAAAATTTAAAGTATGAAACGAGTTGTTTTAATCCGACATGGTGAAAGTGTATGGAACAAGGAGAACCGATTTACAGGTTGGACAGATGTTGATCTCACCGAGAAAGGTGTAGAGGAAGCTCACAAAGCAGGAAAATATCTTAAAGATGAAGGTTTTCAGTTCGAAAAAGCCTACACCTCTTATTTAAAAAGAGCAGTAAAAACATTAAACGTTGTACTCGATGAAATGGATCTTGATTGGATTCCTGTTGAGAAAACTTGGCGTTTAAACGAAAAGCATTACGGAATGCTTCAAGGTTTAAATAAAGCAGAAACTGCCGAAAAATATGGCGACGAGCAGGTATTGGTATGGCGCAGAAGCTACGATGTACCACCTAGCCCACTAGATAAAGAAGATGAGCGCTCACCTTTTCAGGAAGCACGCTATAAAGGAGTAGATGCAAAAGATCTACCTCTAACAGAAGCTCTTAAAGACACTGTAGATCGTATTCTACCATATTGGAACGACGTTATTGTACCTGAAGTAAAAAACAACTATAACGAAGTTATAGTAGCAGCTCACGGAAACAGTTTGCGTGGTATCATTAAACACCTTAAGAACATATCAGATGACGAGATTGTAAGTCTTAACCTGCCCACAGCAGTGCCTTACGTATTTGAATTTGATGACAATATGAACCTGCAGAAGGACTACTTCCTTGGAGATCCTGAAGAGATCAAAAAATTAATGGATGCAGTTGCTAATCAAGGAAAAGCTAAGTAATTTGTTTACGTAGCAAATTAGTACTATTCATAGTTTACCAGAAATCGTTGTAGCTTTACTTGCTACAACGATTTTTTTAATAACTCTACCCCATTTGCATTAAGCACACGCAAAGACATTTCGCTACCTTCTTTTTCAAGAATCATTACAGTTGCACTTTCGGCATTGTTGCCTCCACCTATTACAACAGGAAAACTGTTCCCTATGCTGTTTTCTGGATGATAAGCAAACCTATGAGTATGCCCGTTTATTGCAACGTTAAAGGGGGCATCTTTTAATACAGCTCCCCATTCATCCAAACTTGGGTTATATGAGTTTTCGCCAAGACCATAGACTGGTATATGGTGTATCAGAACTCTTTTAGCTGCTAATTCAAACTCAGAACTGTTAACCTCTTTGTTTAAGAAGTCGGCCTGATCCTTTCTTAAACCGCTGAAATCATTAAAACCATAATAAACCGGATTCTCATCGTACTTATCTTCGCCACAATCAAGCATCACAAATCTTGTGTCACCCCAATTAAATGAACCATATGTTTTATCATCGACATAATCCAGCAGACTTCTAAGACCTATAGAATAGGCATTACGTATCTCATGATTTCCACGTATATAGAATACCGGAACAGACTCTGCACCAACTTTTTCGTTCATATAAGATAACGATGCAACTGCTTGATTCTCATTTCTTGGATCATCGATATTATCACCATTAAAAATAACAAAATCATATTCGATATCTTCAATTAGGTTAGAAAAGAGGTCTATTAGTGCTCTTCTCTGATGTAGATCGTTAAGAATTATAGCTTTAAAATCTTCTTCATTTTCTTTTGGGAGCTTGAAAGTGTACGTTTCCGAAATTGCTGTATAGCCAAACTCTTTTCTGTAAGCCTCATACACAGCAATCTCTCTTGAGCAAACCCTGTAACTATATGTTTCTCCGGGAGTCAAACCTTCTAAACGGAATTTATGATGGAAATTATTTACAATCATTTGCCCGTCAACATACAACTCCATTCTCTGATCTAGATTTCCATCAACACCAAACTCAACCCAACTGTGAACCGGCACATTAGTTAACCATGAGATAGTAATTCCGTTTCCTGTAGGATTTTGTAAATAGGGCTTTGTTCGGAAAATATTTTCTTTTTCTGCATGAAGTCTTATATCGGCAAAAAGTGGTCTATGGTCTGAAGCAACTTTCTCGTTAATAACCCCCTTGTCGGTTAATAGTGACCAACCAGCTACCCCATCGTAACCAAAGATATAATCTATACATTTAGTTGGATTATCTGCAGGAGATGTATATTGATTAACTGGAACAAGAGATCTAAAATCACTCATCAACAATTTAACCTCCTCCGACTCTGGAGTTGCATTTATATCCCCTACGAGAAAAAAAGGCTTACTATTATCTAATTTATTAACCTCTCTATTAATGATTTCCACAGCTTTCATCCTGTCCTCTGAATTAAGGGAGAAATGTGTGTTGGCAAAGTAGTAATCCTCTAATTCAACTATGAGAAGCATTCGGGGTTCATTCCTGCAGGGTAATGGTACTTTTATAACATTGATTGGCTTCTCTTTTGATAAAACACCAATACCATATTTGCCTCCATCATAATCAATAGATGCTGCATATGTAGGATACATCAAAGTTTCACGAGATAATATATCAAGCACATCAACATCTTTACTTCTTCCGGTAACACTATCTAATTCCTGAATCCCAATTATATCAGGAGCTGCCTCCAAGATAACATTTGCAATTCTATCATAGTCTGTGATATTATCTAGTCCTCTAGCGTTGCGAATGTTGTAAGACATCAACCTGACAGAATTATCTTCTTTATCAGGAGTTGTTTGTGCAAAAGTTCTTAAACTCGCTAATGAAGTATTGATGATAAACAATAAAATAAAAGCTGAAACAATCTGTCTTTTCATTATAATAAATATATTAGTTTACTATTAGTGGAGCTATAAGAGAATATCCATTATCATTAGGATGCAAGCCATCGGAGAAAAGGTCTTCGTCGATTCTACCATTTTTCATAAGCTTTTCACTTACATCAATAAAATGCCAGCCGTTTCTACCAGACATTACAGATATATGCTCATTCAGGCTCTTAACTATTTCTTCATGATCTCTTCGTGGTAGTATGCCAATAACCTTTATTTCTGCATCTGGTTGCCTAATCTCAATCTGCTTAAGAAGGAACTGAAGACCTTCCACAATATCGTCATCTGTACTTAAACCAATATTATTAGTGCCAATCATTAGAACAACCTCATCTGCGTTATACCCATCAAGTTCTCCATGGTAAACCCTCCACAAAACATTCTCAATCATGTCCCATCCACAGCCTAAGTTAAAAAAGCCCTTAGGTTCCATATACTTCAACCAACTATTTCGACCGTTCTCTCTTCCCTCTTCATCATTCCAGTAGTGAGTTATAGAATTACCTATAATCACTTTTCTTGGTTCTTCACCTTCAATTAACTCAAGCTTATCTCTGTGTCTTTTTTTCCACTCATAAATATAAGGTTCTCTTCGCTGACTAACCGGTTGTGTTGTTGCAAATTCACCAACAGGCATATTTAAAATTCGTCTAACCACTTTTTCATATGAGTCAGCATAAACTTGCATACCCATATCGTTTGGATGAATATAATCAACAGCGCCATCTGCCGGAAAGTTTAAGCTATCCTGACTCAAATAATATATGTCAGTCACACCTGCCTGTTTTAGAGAATCAAACACTTCATGTGAGGCTCTATTTACACGTTCAGCCATTTCTTTCCTTCCAACAATCATTTCTTCGTTTAAGTATCCGATATGATCAGTAATAAGAATAGGCACATTACTCTTTTCTCTTATTGCCGAAACACCATATGCAGTTCTTTTCTTAACTTCATCATCGGTTAGATTAATCATATTTGGTAGGCAATCATAAATGATTAACGATGCATCAAGCTCATTAATCATATCAACTTTCACCTTCTCAAGTGGACCATTACCTGAATAAGCAAGATTTATAACAGGATAGTCGAGTTTGCGTGATAATATGTTTGTCCATGCCATACCAGGGCGAGATGCACAAGCGCCTTGGACTATAGATGTACCATAAACAACAATAGGTTTCTCTTTCAATAAAGGTATAAATGAAAACTCAGCTGATTCCGGAACACCTATTTCCATCCATGTTACACTGTTGTAAAGGGGCAGAAACAAACGATATTCATAACCTCTATTGTGATAATTGTTTTCAATAATATTGCTGTATGTAAAAGTTACTGTATCCCCAAAATTATATCTATCTGTTAATATTTTCCACTTGCCATCAGAATCAATTGCATACAAATCTACACCCGAAGTTCCGGTTGCCGGCATATGATTCATAGCAAGAGCACCGCTTACACCATATTTAACCTCAATTTTATTTGCGTTACTATAAAAATGAATGGCCAGTCCCGCTGAATTTTGCGACAAGTTCCAAACACTACTTCTCACAACATCCTTAGCTCTGTCGGGGAGTCTTTGATAACTATTGTTTATCTCATCACTCCAGGCTCTGTTCTGAACCACCTGAAAACCGGCATCCATAGGGTTATACCATTTAGTCTGACCAATTAAGCTAAATGAAAATAACAATATTAGAATGCCAACAAAGGTCTTTCTCATAATTATATTTGTTCGTTTGTTTCCTCATCAGGTACAATATCAATTAATAGGTAGCACCCTTAACGCGCCTTGGGAGGTATTAAAATACAAAACTATCAATAGTTGCCGGTTAATAAACCACATTAATGTGAGCTAGCTTCTTTTTTTGCCCTAAAATTCATTTTCCCCATTGAAGTATCAACAGTTCCCACAATAATGGAGTCTTTTACATTACCCTGAAGGCGAACAAGTTCATTCTCGATATAAACTCCACCTTTTAAAGTATCGTTTACTAAAGTTACATCCCTCATTTTAACTATATAACCTGAGTTAATCTCAACCTCTCCTGTGAGAACATTACTATCATTAGTCAGTATAATCTTTCCTTTATCATACCCATAGGGTGCTTGGGGCACTTCATACCTCCACACCTTTTTTGTGCTTTTCTTGTTTTGAGCAACAACAAAAACCATAACTCCACTAAGGATCATAACAATAAAAAGAGCTGCTGTTTTTTTCATTACATTATAATTTATAGTTAGTAAGAAAATAATTCCCTAAATATACAATTAAAAAAATAAAAATAATAAAATAAACGGCATAACTCATCTATAGAGTCATACCGTTTATTTGATATTCTAAACTTACTTACTATTCAACACCACTCCTCTTAAGGAGAGCATCAATTGAAGCTTCGCGACCACGAAATCTCTTATAAAGAACTTCGGGCTCTTCTGTATTTCCTAGCTCAAGAATATTACTTCTGAATGAGTCTGCGGTTGCCTTATCAAAAATTCCATTTTCTTTAAACAGAGAGAATGCATCAGCTTCCATAACTTCAGACCACTTATAGCTGTAGTAACCTGCGGCATAACCACCTGAGAAGATATGACTAAATGAAGTTGACATACAAGCTTCTGCCACTGTTGGCAGCAGTTGAACCCTTGCCATTGCATCATTTTCAAAACTTCTTACTGGTGTATCTTTGCCACCTGTTGTAAAAGGCTTTTCGAGCGAGTGCCATGCCATATCCAGGTACCCAAATGAAAGTTGGCGCAGTGTAGCATACCCCACGTTAAAGTTTGAAGCATCTATAATATTCTGAAGTAGGTCTTCGGGCATCTTTTCACCTGTTTGATAATGAAATGCAAATCTATCGAGATACTCTTTCTCAGTTAGCCAGTTTTCCATAAAGTGAGAAGGCAGCTCAACAAAATCGCGATAAACACTTGTTCCCGACAATGATTGATATGTTGTCTTCGTTAAAATACCATGTAAAGCATGACCAAACTCATGCAGGAATGTTTCAACTTCGTAGAATGTCAATAATGCAGGGGCGGTTTCGGTAGGACGAGTGAAGTTCATAACTATAGTAACGTGAGGTCTGCTATCCTCTCCATCTTTAATGAACTGACTCTTGAAAGATGACATCCAAGCACCTGAGCGTTTTCCTTCACGAGGATGAAAGTCGGTATAAAGCACTGAAAGAAAATCACCGTTTTCATCAAGAACATCAAACGCCTCAACTTCAGGATGGTAAACCTGTATATGATTGTTCTTAATAAACTGTAGACCGTATAAATCAGAAGCAAGTCCAAATACACCCTTCTTGACATTCTCAAGCTCAAAATATGGACGAGTCATCTCATCGTTAACACCAAATTTACTGTTCTTTAGCTTATCAGAATAGTATGACCAGTCCCATGGCTGAATTTCAACAGTTTTGCCTTCCATCTCTGCTGCGAAGGCTGTCACCTCTGCCACCTCTGCTTTAGCAACAGGAGCAAATGATTCTGCCAGCTTATCGAGAAGACCAAATACACCTTCTGCACTCTTAGCCATCCTGTTTTTTAGTACATAATCAGAATAACTGTCGTATCCCAAAAGGTTTGCTATCTCGAGACGTGTATTTACAATCTTGATAACATTCTCACGATTATCATACTGACCACCCTGAACATTTTTGGTGTTGTATGCCATGTAAAGCTTTTCGCGAAGATCACGACGTGATGAATACTGCATAAACCCGATATAACTTGGTCCAGTCAAATCGAACACCCAACCCTCTTTATCTTTAGATTTTGCTTTAGCTTCGGCAGCATCTATAACACTTTGCGGCAACCCTGCCAGATCAGCCTCATCAGTTAGCAACATCTCATAGGCATTTGTCTCACGCAGATTATTTTGTCCAAATTCCAAAGAGGCTTTACTCAGTTCCATAGAAAGGGCTCTGTACTTCTCTTTATTTTTGGGAGATAATGTAGCGCCACTATTCTCAAAACCTTCGTAGTACTTTTCAACAAGTCGTTTCTGTTCATTTGTCAACCCCAACTCATCTCTTAGTTCGTAGACAGTTTTTACACGTTCAAATAACCTATCATTCAGATTGATATAGTTTGAATGCTCTGACATCTTAGGACTCAAACGCTGAGAAATTTCCATCATTTCGTCGTTACTTTCAGAGCTTAGAAGATTGTAAAAAACTCCACTAACTCTGTTCAACATCTCACCAGCATACTCCAAAGCTTCGATAGTATTTGCAAAAGTTGCACTTTCTGTGTTGATTGCAATAGCGTCAATCTCTGCTTTATGCTCAACTATAGCCTTTTCAAAAGCAGGTTCGTAATGCTCAACTTTAATTTCATCAAAAGGAGCCGTTTCATATGGTCCATCAAACGGCTTAAAAAACGGGTTATCAGCTACCGCAACAACTGTTGTCATCATTATTAAATAAATTAAAATCACTTTTTTCATCAAGTCTCGTTTAAAAATAATTGGAAACTTTAATCACATAATCTCTTGTACTACAAAGATAATATTCAATTAACAAAATATCTGCCTGAGCCGATTATTCTTTCTCCAAAATGTGTGTTCACTTTTTACATTAGACACATATAAGTCTTATCAGATCATTTCATAAAATGGTTGAGCATCACTTTTCTTTCTCGCCAATCAGGCATAAATTCAGTAAGTAGTGAATAATAATTTTTTGAATGATTCATATGTATCAAATGGCACAACTCATGTGCAATAACATACTCAATACAGCTTTTGGCAGATTTCATAAGTTTAATATTGATTGAGATATTCCCTTTTGAAGAACAACTACCCCATCTCGACTTCATATTTTTTAAGCTTATCTTATTTGGTGATTTATTATATCGAGCATTAAAATCATTAACAACAGGCATCATGATCTGTGCCATCAAATCATTTGCCTTTTGCCTGTACCACTGCTCTATAAGAGGTTTCACCAATGATTTATCTTTACACACAACATCAATGTATTCGGTGTTAAGGGTTATACTATTATACGGTGCAATGGTTACTCTCAATAAATACTCAATACCTAATAAAAGATGCTTTTCACCATCTACAAACTCTCTTTTTGAGTAAACCGGTCCTAGCTCCTCGAACTTTTTTTTGTGTTTTAAGATCCAATCAATCCTTTTATTTATAACATCATCAATCTGCCTCTTAGTTGCACGATTGGGAGCACGAACCAGCACACTTCCATCGGTCTTTACAATAATTCCAATAGATTTTCGCGAAGATCTTATTAAAGAGTAGCTTATAGTCTCAGAATTTCTAATTTCCATCTATTTTAAAAAATATGCTTTTGGTACTCTCTTCATAAATCAGGTTCTTAAAAGCATTATGTGCCTCAACTGGAAAATCTGTTGACAGGATGTCACTCCCACTTTTAATAAGGTCACTATAAGCATAATCGCCCTTTGCCATTACACTATTGTCGATATTTCCCATTGTGCCAAGGATGGTGAAAATACCAAGCTCGTGAAGAGAATCGTTAAACGATTTGTCACGGGCAGAGGTGCCTGTGAAAGCAACAACATTATCGAGGCTTATATTAGTTTTAAGTAATCTCTCAAGTTCATCGTGGTTTCTGACGGTTACAGATAAAAACAGCGTTGGATACTTTTGGTGAATTGTATTTGCAACATCTAAGCTATATGTAATTAAAGTTGAGTAAGATTCAGCACCGGCATTAATTATCATTTGAGCAGTCGCGTCGAGATCGTCAACAGACTTAACATCCACAGTAAACATTGTTTTTCCTCTACCCCATTCCAGCACCTCCTTAAGAGTTGGTATTGAACCCTCAACTTTATTTCCTTTATAATCAACAAGAGTTAAACTTCTAATCTCATCAAGAGTTAAATCCTTGATCGCTTTATCCTGAGTTGTTGTGCGACCTGTTGTTTCGTCGTGCATCAACACCAAGACTCCATCTTTACTTCTTCTAACATCAAACTCAATAATTGCAGGAACGTGACTTATTGTATATTCAAATACCTCAATTGTGTTTTCGGTATAACCAATATAATATCTACCACCTCTGTGAGCAGAAACCATTGGAATACGATCTTCGGTCCATGAGAAAAACTCATATGTGTCATTTGTGTTTTCGAGTGCAATCTTATGATAATTACCACTTTTATGATTCTCATTTGAACAAGCAGTCATTGAAATACTCAATAATGCAATTAGTAGAAGGTAATAAATTGACTTTTTCATTCTATATTTATATCTAATGTGTTTTAAATTCGGTTTTAAACATCAAAGATAAAATTGTTATATGTTTAGTTATAGTTATTTGCAGAATATTATTTCAGGATAGCCTTTATTGCCATTTTTTTACATATATTTGTAAAGCTGACTACTTAATACCAATTAATATGACACAATCTATGATAGAGCGATTGTTGCGCATAATGAAAATGCTTACAGCTAACACCATGTACACTGTAGAAGACATAGCACATCGCCTTAATATCTCACCTCGTACCGTATACCGATACATCAATAGCTTTCGGAATTCAGGATTTGTAATTAAAAAACATGGCAATCGACTTAGACTCGATAAATCATCTCCCTATTTTAAAGAATTGAGTGAGCTTATTCATTTTACCGAAGAGGAAGCTTATATCCTAAAATCGGCTATCGAAAGTATTGACGAGACAAATGTTCTGAAGCAAATGCTGAAGAAGAAGTTATACACAGTTTACGACTATAAAATACTTGCAGAAACCATAGTAAATAAGAAAGATGCGAGAAATGTTAAGTTAATAGTTGATGCAATTGAAGATAAAAAACAGATAATACTAAAAGATTACTCCTCGCCACATGGCGAAACCATTCGCGATCGCAAAGTTGAACCATTTGCTTTTACCACCAACTACGTACAAGTTTGGTGTTATGATACAGAAGAACTAACATGCAAGCTTTTTAAAACATCGCGAATAAGAGCAGTGGAATTGTTAAACGAACATTGGAAGAACATAGATAGACACAACAAAGGGTATATTGATATCTTCAGAATTAGCAGCAATCACCTCCACCCTATACAATTAAAACTCAACCTCCGATCTTATAGCTTACTTATAGAAGAACACCCACTTTCGGCTAAATATATCAAAAAGGTTTCAGGTAACGAATGGATACTTGAAACCAACGTATGCTCTTTTAAAGGTGTAGGACGCTTCATATTGGGGCTTTATGAAGATATCGAAATCTTAGAGTCGAACGAGTTAAAAGAGTATATTAAGGAGAAAGCAGAAAAGATGAATTTATATATATTTGAAGAGAGAGTAAATTTTTTAGAATAAGAAAAGGATAAATTCATTTCTTTTAAATATCAACACCCATTTCATCGAACCTTGCTGCTGCATTAAGGAAATGAGCAGTTATCCAAAACACTGTCCATCCTTCCGAATATCCTCCACGAAGCTTGTGTACATCCGACATATCACCTTGTTGTGCAAAATTAGTTTGCTGCAATTGCTCTCCCTGACTGCCATAAGGGTTAGTCAATTGATAACAGCTACGATACATAACTGATGACAGTTTTTTTAGTCTCTCATCTTTTAGATAAACACCCATTTTATAAACTTCTGGTGCAAAAAGCACTCCATATACATCTATGTGCTGATTTTGAGGTGACACAACAGTCCAACCAGTTGATTTAAAATTATAGTCTGACATACGTCCTGCAGGTAACGGGATATCCCATACCACTACATAACTCAAACAAACATCCATTGCATGCTTTGCCCATTCGAGATATCGATCTTCTTTAAGCCTGTCGTATAGTTCTATAAAACCCTGAAAAGCAGCCCAAGCTCCTTCCTTATCCTCACAAGTTGCATCTAGAGTCCCTCCCCAATAGGCGCCATTCATAGTCAGATGGCGGTTGGCAAATAATTCGGCAGCTTTAATTGCAGCATCCTTGTAATCATTATTACTAAACAACTCAGAAGCAATTAAAAGTGGGGCTATATAAAAACCTTCAGCAGTAGAATAGGGATTCCAGTCGTCACGCAAGATACGCTTACTCTGTCCGTCACATGCTTCTTGCAAAAACTCCTCCCATTTATCAGTATGGTAGTTATTGTTTTTCTTAGCTGTTTCTATCGCCTTGGCAAAATTATACATTGCTTGCCCACATGAAACATGATCTCCTCCGTGAAACCTCTTTTCCGAGATACTATAACCAACAGGAAACATACCATCCTCATCTATAGGATAAGCAGTTAAGAAGTCGAGTGAACGCTGTACTATATCTTTAATCTCGTGATCGTTCAGCCTGCTGTCCAACACCTGAAGAGCAAAACCAGGAGAGCCGGCTTGTCCACACCATCCCATAACAAGATCTTCTCGTATAGAAAGGTCATACATGCCAAAACCACTAATGTCTCCCTCATCAATCCATCGTGTTTTGGCAAATCGATATTTACTCTTTACAATTTCATCAAAACTCTCAAAGCGATCTACATTATATGGTTTATGAAGGTTTAAAGAAGTATACAAAGGAGGCTGAAATCCACTTCCTTCTCGTTTTATGGGGTACAATTCGATGTAAAACTCTTTCTCTATTATCCTTCCTGGCTCAAGTGATAGATATGTGTTGCTATATTTCATTGGAGCCCTTTGCAGAGCTTTAGCAACGCTACGTTTTCCATTATACCCAATTGGTCCTGAGTAAAGCACAAACTCTGTATATCCATCGTAGGCCTCCACGCCCATAGACCACCATTGATCATTGAGAACTGCACCTTTAACAGGACTAGGAGTTGTGTGAATAGCTGCTGCGTATTTTTCATTCCTATTTTCAAGCATTGCAAATGGCATAGGATATCGGTGGTCTTCAAAAATAGCAAATTCACCCGCTTCCCCAGTATATACCGGAATAATATCAGGATTTACTTTTGCTCCCATTTTATTTCCATAATATAAAATGCCTGGAAGTAGCGGCTTCAAATTGTTTCCTTTGACCCTGAATCGTACCGAAAGAGTTGCATTATGTAAAGTATCAGGCCCCTTCCATTCAAATCTTCTGATACATTTAATCAATCCATCATCAAGTACAATATATGAATCCCTCAGCAACATTTCTCCCTCAGGCAAGACAATACTACCAGTAAGAATAGTCCAATTGTCCAAATATTCAATATGAGTGGGATTAGCATGATTCCAATCAGTCATCCAATCGTTTTCCCAACCTGTTGCAATAGACCACAATCCCTCGCTTGCTGGAGATATTAGAGTTTGCTCTTCGTACGAAATTTGAGGTGAATAACCTTCGAATGAGATCGATTGAGAAAATACAAATAAAGGCACAGCTAAACAAGAAGTAATCAATGTAAATAGTTGTTTCATATTATGACGTTTAATCTTTTTTTTACAAATATAAAAAATATATTTGTTAGTATTGAGTTAATATTGGTACGCTATTTGCATAAACAACTATATAAATCAATTTTATAAATATCAATACAAATATGAGTTTTTTGAATATTGCACAAAGCAGATATACAACAAAGAAATATGATTCTTCAAAAAAGATAGACAACAATACAATCGATAACCTGAAAGAGATAATCAGGTTGAGCCCTTCATCAATTAATAGTCAGCCTTGGAGGTTTACTTTTGTAGAAGATGAAAATGTAAAGACTGAACTTTCTAAATTTTCTCATCACAACATGGATAAAGTTAAAGATGCAAGTCATATAGTGGTGTTTAGCGTACTGAAAGATACCGAGTCTTTCGAAAACATGAGGCTATCTAAACTACCAGAAGGTGTTATGTCATATTACAACAGGGCATTGAAACCAAAGGGTGATGAACAAATAATGGCATGGATGACATCTCAGGTATATCTGTCGCTAGGCTTCTTTTTAAGTGCGGCTGCTAGCCTAGGAATAGACTCTACACCAATGGAGGGTATAGATCCGTGTGGATATGATACTGTTTTGCAGGATGATGGTTACAAAACACTGTTCGCCGTTGCAATTGGATATCGACACGAAGAAGATATTAACCAGCCAAAGAGTACTCCTAAGTATAGATTTGATAAGGATATGGTGATAAGATCAGTTTAAAATTGATCTTATATAAAAAAACTAAACATTCAAGAGAGTCAGTTCATTTATTGACTCTCTTAATTTATTAGCCTTATCTCTAAATTCTTTCTCGTTACCAAACTCAAAAAGGCGTACAACTTCGGAATTGCATATTTTGCATCTGCCATAGACTTTTACGTCATTTAATTTTGTGAGAAATATTGTATCAACAAAAATACCTCTTATTGCAAAACTTTTACAATGTGAGCAATATATATTATTTTCTATAATACAATTATAAAAATTCTTATCAAGTCCTGTCAGCAATACTCCTAATTGAAATCTATTTATCTCTATTTCACGGCGCGAATTCATCTTTCTTATAATCTGTTTTTATCATTTTATTCCAAAAATAAACATATTATACAGTCTGTTTGCATATTCTGCAATCAAAAGTTAATAATACCTCAAAAGTATGATGCATTTATGACAGTGTATGTCAAACGAATATTAATTTTCTGTTTTTACTTCTTTAGTTTGTGGTATAATAAGGTTTAATATAACGCCTATTAATGCTGATAATCCTATTCCGGTCATACTAACACCTCCTATTGTAAGTATAGCTCCTCCAATACCCGTTGTTAGGATTAGTGATACAATAATCAAATTACGAGTATTACTCATATCTGTTTTGTTGTGAATCATATTATTAATTCCGGTAGCTGCAATCATACCAAATAAAAGAAGCATAATTCCGCCTAACACTGAGCCAGGTATGGATCTGAGAAATGCACTTACTTTACCCACCATTGAGAAAAGAATTCCGGTGATGGCAGCTATACGGATTACTGTTGGATCTGTTACTTTTGTGAGAACCATTGCACCTGTAACTTCTGAATACGTTGTTACCGGAGGTCCTCCAATCAATCCAGCAAATATACATGCGATACCATCGCCAAACATTGTACGATGAAGTCCTGGCTCCTTAACAAAGTCTTTATTCGCAACCTGACTTACAGCGTATACATCTCCCACATGCTCAATTACTGGAGCAATAGCTACTGGTATCATGAATAGTATTGCACCCCACGAGAACTCGGGTTTTACAAATTGAGGGAGACTAAACCAAGCGGCCTCTGAGATACCGCTGAGGTCTACTCTGCCTAATATCATAGCAACAATGTAACCTACTATTATTCCCGCAAAGATAGGAATTAGTTTTAACAGACCTTTAGCAAACAAGCTTACTACCACTGCCGTTACAAGTGCAATTATTGCAAGCAACCAATCTTCAGTAGCCATGTTTACGCCCGTACCTGCGAGGGAAAGACCTATTAGCATGATTACAGGTCCTATTACGACTGGAGGAAAAAGACGTTTAATTAGTTTTATGCCCTGCCATCTTACAAGAGCACTCATAAGAAAATAAACTAACCCAACCGCTACCAGTCCCGACAAAGTGCCAGCCAGTCCGTATAGCTCAGTAGCTTTAACTATAGGTGCTATGAAAGCAAAACTGCTGCCTAAAAAAATAGGGACAATGCCTTTCGTAACTAAATGAAAGATCAGTGTCCCTACTCCTGCAGTAAAAAGGGCTGTTGAGGGATCGAGCCCGACTAATAATGGTACTAAGACTGTTGCACCAAAGGCAACAAATAGGAACTGTACTCCAACAATGGTTTTCTGTCCGTGGGAAAGTTGTTTATTGTTCATTAATTGTTAAAATATAATTTTGGGTGCAAAGATATATTTTTTTATTGAAATATTAAGATATTTATTTTTGAAACTCTGCCTTTTACCTAAATGATATCTAGATGAAGGAAATATCCGGACAAGAAATTAACCTGTCCGGATATAAAAAGAATGAATGAATGAAAAAACTAACTAGAACTTAAACGAAACACCTGCATTTATTACCGATACACCATATCCTATCTCTGCAAAAGCAGCTATATTATCTGTAAAAAACCAACGAGCTCCTAAAAAAAGCGAATAACCAAGTCCGCTTCCATAACTGTTAGGTCCGTCATATCCTCCTGTAGTAGAATAACTTGCAATATTATACCCAAGCATTAGCCCTGCATAAGGGTCGAGCTGCGGTATAGTTTCGATACCATGAAAATGATAAGCTCCACGTGCACCAACTACAGTGTAATTCCATTTCTGAGTATAGCCCTCCGTTTTGTATCTGAATCCGGTATTGCCAACATACCCCCCAAGACTGATAACCCCAGGGCCAGCTTCCCATAAACCATGCTCAAAAGAACCACTGATTGCTGGTCGCCCTGTGCCAAGTCCACTTAAAGCGGTACCAAACCCTATTCCAAGATTTACTGCACTTGTACCTTTTTGAAACTGTTGTGCAAATATTGGCGAGTTTACTAACATAGCCAAAATAGTAATAAAAATAATTTTTCTCATGATTGTAATTTTAATTGTTTTGTAATATTTTAAATTATATAATTTCAATTAGCCGCATATTTAATATTTGCACCTTGTATATATTTATTATTAGAGGAGTTATATACGCCCTTCCAGTCGCCCACTGCTGGTGATGATGCATTGCCATCTCCATTTGTATCTCCACCATTAGCATCATCTTTATAGGATGTAAGTATTGCTGATGAGGATATATTTATAACTCTGGATGATGACGAACTTAAACCCGAGCCTGCACTCATAAATTTTACTATTGCACCTGCACCTATATTAATAGTTTGAGTTGATCCCTGAAACCATTCATCAATTACATAAGGCACTTCTGATACGTTCCATGAAACAACAGCTCCGTTTGGCGAGCTTGATGAAGTTAAATATATACCATTGCCTGTATTGGTTTCCGCTGGATCTATCGGATTATGAAACATATTGTTTGTATTAAGTGTGTAATAGGCATTTACTGTTATTGGCCTACCATTATCATAGAAAACATTATTTGTAAAAACACTAATTTCATTATCTATCATTGCAGAACCGCCGTAAAATGCACAATTATTAAAAAACGATGCTGAAGCACTCAATGTATGTGCAATAACACAATTATCAAATGTGAACTGTGCTGAATTGGGACCTGATATTTTTACTGCATTATAAAAACCACCTGTGTTACCTCCAGCATATAAAATGTCTACATACTGAAAAGTAGTGCCATTTGTTCCATTTAAATTAATTTGTTGCCAGTCGCCCTTAAGTGGCTCTGTAGCAATACCATCACCATTTGTGTCGCCACAGTAACTATCATCGGCCAATGAAGTAAACACAATACGGTTAGTAGCTGTACCTTTTGCAAGTATAACTCCGTCAACGACAGTAATTCTTGCTCCTTTAAGCTTCACTACAACACCCGGCTCAATTGTCAGCACACTTCTTATGTTAATATTTATGTCTTTTATAACATACACATTGCCGGCAGTCCATCTTGTTGGCTCGTTAATATGATTTGTAATTTCAATAATATTGCAGTTCTGATCCTCTTCTCTTTCAAGGATATCATCTGTTTGACATGCTGAAAAGATGAAAAAAGTGCCTAAAGTGATAATTAATAATAACTTTTTCATTTCTTTGATATAATTAAATGTGATTTATAAATATTAAACGCAGCAAAGATAGATGCGTATATATAAGTCAACAACCCCCAAAAAGGGGTAATATCTTTTAAGTATTCACTATATCTTTGCAATTGTAAAAGATGTATTATTTAAATTTTATAGTTTTGAAGAATATATATTTTTTATTTTTATGCGTGTTTATGTTAAACTCTGTTTCAACATTAGCACAGAATTTAGATTCTCTTGAATTAATTCTCAACTCACATAATGAAAAAAAGGATTTAAAACCCGAAGAGTTATTAAAAGCTTATGATAATCTTAGTTGGGGCTATTTGAGCTCCGATTTTGAGAAGTCGGTACATTTTGGTGAAAAAGGTTTGAAGTTATCTCATAAAGAAAACGACAAGGATTACATTGCTACTTTTACTCGTAACCTGGGTGTTGCCTATTATATGTCAAGCCAGTTTGATATAGCCGAAGAGTACTTGAATGAAGCCTTGGATATGGCACAGAAAATTGATAACCATAATCTTGAAGGTCGTATATACGGTGCGTTGGGGAATCTATATAACAGACAAAGTCAATACACTTTAGCTTTAGATTATTACCTTAAAGCAACATCTATTTATGAAAAACACAATAATAAACTTCATTTGGGTAGAACATTAAGCAATATTGGGGTATTGTATCAAAAGCTGCTTAATTTTGATCAGGCTCTTAATTATTTTTATAGGGCTGCAGACATTGCAAATGAAATGGATGATAAAATGAGCCTTGCAAGTATTTACATATCACTTAGTGATATAAACATTGATATCGATAAAGAAAAGGCAATAAACTATGCAGAAGAAGCAATATTAATATTTAAAGAGTTTGGTAACAGATTTAGTGAAGTTGATGCTATGCTTGGATTGGCAAAAATATATTATAGTACGGATGACTTTAATATAGCTCAAAAAGTTACTGAAGATGCTTTGCAAATTTCTAAAGAGATGGGAGCACCTTTTTTAATATCACAATCATATGTAGATCTCTCCAATATATATTATTATCAGAAAAAATATGCGCTAAGTGAGCAAGCAGCCATAATTGCGTGGGAAAACGACTCTACCGATATAAATCTAACAAACAACATATTGTATAACATAACCAGAGCTAACATTTATTTAGGGAACTCTGAAAAGGCAGAAACATATCTATATAAACTACGCGATAAGCTTGAGTTTTTCTCTAATAGTGAGTATCAGAATGCATTATCTGAACTTGAGGTAAAATACGAAACAGAGAAAAAGGAGCTAAAGATTATGGCTATGGAAAATGAAAAGAGGCTTAATAGAATGTTAGTAACTGCTATTGTAGCATTACTACTTTTTGCTTTAAGCTTTTTTGTAGTGAGGCACAGACTTTCGAGGCAAAGACAAAAACTTGCCGAACAGAAGGTGGTTCAGCTCCAAAAGGAGAATCAGCTCGCAACAGTACAGGCTGTGCTTGATGGTGAGACTGCCGAAAGAAGCCGTCTTGCCAAAGATCTGCACGACGGGTTGGGCAGTATGCTTTCAGTTGTAAAATATAATCTTCCGGAAATGAAAACAGGTGTAATATTAGAAAAAGAGAGTGTTGATAGATTCAGAAAAGCCGTGGATATGCTCGACAGCTCAATTCAGGAGCTACGCAGAGTTGCTCATCATATGATGCCCGAGTCATTAATAAGGTTTGGATTAAAAGCTTCACTTGCCGATTTTTGTGATGCCATTCCAAATACTCATTTTCATTATTATGGTAATGAAGAAAGGCTAAGCAGTAAGATGGAAATACTCATATATCGGTCGGTTCACGAGCTGGTAAACAATGCTCATAAACATTCTGAGGCAGATAAGATTGATGTTCAGATAATTCAGGAGTGGGACCGTTTATCGTTGGTTGTGCAAGATAATGGCAAAGGGTTTGATAGTAATACGAGATATGCAGGTATGGGTTTGGAGAACATTAAAGAACGAGTGGAATCATACGGAGGCAAGATGTTTATATCATCTGCTACAGACAAGGGAACAGAAATACATATAGAGCTTAAACCAGATAATAAAAAAAACGACAATGAGTAAAATAAAAGTTGCTATTGTAGATGATCACAAAATGCTGGTTGAAGGTATAGTGAAAATGATTAGCGAGTACGACAATATTCAGATTGTGGGAGTTGCTCATAATGCCGGTAGTTGCAGAAGCTCAATTCCTTTTTGGAAACCTGATGTATTGATGCTTGACATTGGGTTGCCAGATATAAGTGGCCTGGACTTCTGCAAAGAGCTAAAAGTTGAATATCCCAAACTTAAAATACTTGCTCTTACAAGCCATAATGAATATGCGATGGTTAAGCAAATGCTTGGTAATGGTGCATCGGGATATTTAGTTAAAAATGCCGAATCAAAAGAGGTGATTGAAGGTATTGAAACCGTGTATGAAGGAGAAACATTTTTAAGTCATGAGGTTGATCTTTTAATGAAAAAACGACCTAACAACGAAGTATGGCTTACAGACAGAGAGCGTGAGTTATTAAAACTTGTATCCGAAGGATATACAAACGCTGAAATTGGAGAGAAAATATTTCTTAGCCCTGAAACTGTAAGAGGTTATCGAAAGAATTTACTGTATAAGCTGGAAGCGAAAAATACAGCTGTTTTAGTGAAAATAGCATTAGAAAAGAAGTTAATTTAAAGCAATCTAAAATAAAAAAACGGGCGCCGTTTACGACGTCCGTTCTTAAATAAATCTTCTTTCCTTTAAAGGATTTTACTTAATTCTTCTGGAGTTACATTCATTGCCATAATAACTCCATTTTCATCGATTAAGTAATTTCGGAACCCTCTACTCAGCTTAAAATCTCTGTATAAGTCTGATTTGGTTCCACTAACATCACTGAATAGTGAAAAAGTGTCGAGGTTATCCATTGCCATTGTTCTTTCTAAGACATTTATATTCTCATCAAATGCGATCGAGATAAATGTAACATCCGTATTAATCATCGAGAGATAATTGTGTAAGCGGATGTTGGTGGCTCTGGAGTGGGCATCATAAGTAGCCCAGAAGTTAACCACAACTTTTTTGCCTCTGTGTTCACTTAGCATATAAGAATCGCCCTCCAAATCCGTTAAAACAATTTCAGGAATTATTTCTCCGGGATAATAACCTAAAGATGGAGCTGCATCCTTTACGGATCCTGATGATAATGCAAGTGAAAATATTGCTACAAGGCAAAAGTTCACATACTTCATAAAATAAAATTTTGGTTTATAATATAGATTTGCTGATGCTTCACGCAATTGCTAAATCTCTTATTTTTAAAGACTTTTCGCTAAAAGTCTCATTTTGTGGGGTCAAAAGTACATCACTTTTTTGGAATATCGAATTTTTGCGATAAAAAAATCACTTTGAAATGTTAAAACATAAATATTCGCATATAATACAATGCGTGCACATTGTAAGTTATTTAGCTGATTAGGCACATGTTACACTCACGTTCAATAAAACTTATCTTGTTAGTTGTAGATGATATCTATAACCAATTAACTTTATTGAGAGTGGCTAAAAAAGTTTTCAATTGCTTCGATAGATGAATCTTTTAAAATAACATTCTTCTCTTTATCAAACAGATAAATGGTTGGGATTGCTTTTACATCATATAGTTTCTTGTGAGTTATCTCCATACCTTTATCATATCCATGCACCCAGTTTTGAGGCATCTGTGGAAGGTGAGCAAGCCAAAGGTCTAAATCCTCATCAGGGTATAGGGTTAGAATGGTAAGCATGGTACGTGTAGGGTTGTTTAAAGCAAGTGCATTATTTATTGCATCCGAACTGTTTAACTGATTTGTAACTACCTCACAAGTTGAGCATCCCGGGTTAGAAAACATTAATAATGTATATTCACTTTCCAAGTTATAAAATGAATGTGTCTGGCCTGTAGCAAGTGTGTACTTAAAATTATTGCCTTTTTCTCCTTCCCTATTCTTCATTACCATTTCATACTGGAACTCATAAATTGAACCCTCTGAGTCTGACAGTACTTCAGATGAAATCAATTCTCTTAAAACAGGTATATAAAACTCTTCATTTCTAAATGGAGAGTTGGGATCATAAAAATACTTTTCAAATAAATTTCTAAAATGTGAGTGCATCATATGGTCTACCTCAGCCTTATTAATTGTTTCACTTAATGAGGCCTCTGCTACATCTTTTGGAACATAGTTAAGTATATTTATATAATCTACAAATGCTTGTTCTGTAATCTCGGGCCGTTCAATTAAGCTTCTGTTAGTGAAGTCAAACCTTTTCCAGTAGTTATTTACCAAATATATTGCTCGTTCGTCGTTATCTGTTATAGTTTCTGGAATGGCAGGAAGGATGAAAGTATCTGGAGCAATAATTTCAAGCGGTAATGTATCAAAGTCTCCGGTTAAAACTTCTTGCTGATTAGATTCTGCTTTCTTACTCGATGAACAGGATGCTGTAACCGATAATATCAAAAAAATAGCAATTAAAAGAATTAAACAATTCTGTTTCATAGTAAAGTTGAGTATTCATTAATGACTGTAAAGATAATAAGGCAAAAATGAATTAACTATATAACTGTGTAATAATTTCTAAAATCTGCTTTTGAACATATTGAGTTTAGTGAGTAAATTTTGTACATTTGTAAATTCACTATAGCGATTTTTCATTCATGGATACTTTTATTGTTTCAGCAAGAAAATACAGACCAACTACATTCCGCTCCGTGGTGGGACAGGAAGCACTGACCACAACTCTGAAGAATGCTATTACAGGCAAAAAACTTGCACATGCATACCTCTTTAGCGGACCAAGAGGTGTTGGTAAGACAACATGTGCCAGAATCTTTGCAAAAACAATAAACTGCTTTAACCTGACAAGTGAGAATGAGGCCTGCAACGAGTGTGAATCGTGTGTTGCTTTTAATGAACAACGCTCATATAATATACATGAACTTGATGCTGCGTCAAACAACGGGGTAGAAGACATAAGATCTCTTATCGATCAGGTACGTATCCCCCCCCAGATAGGTAAATATAAGGTGTATATTATAGATGAGGTTCATATGCTTTCATCAAGTGCTTTTAACTCGTTTTTAAAGACATTAGAAGAGCCACCTGCACACGCAATATTTATCCTTGCTACAACAGAGAAACACAAGATAATTCCAACCATATTATCGAGATGTCAGGTTTACGATTTTAATCGTATTAACATTAGTGACATTGTTGAACATTTACAATATGTTGCAAAAAAAGAAGGCATCACTGCAGATCCCGAAGCTTTGAACATTATAGCTCAAAAAGCAGATGGTGGTATGCGCGATGCATTGTCGGTTTTTGACCAGTCTGCAAGCTATACACAAGGAAACATCACCTATAGCTCTGTTATTGAAAATCTTAATGTTTTAGATTATGAATATTACTTTAAGCTGACAGATACATTTTTGACCGGTGATGTAGTAAATTCGCTTTTAATATTAAATAATATTCTAAACCGTGGATTTGAGGGCCAATATATTATTAGTGGTATTGCCTCACATTTTAGAGATCTTCTAGTTTGCAAGGATGCTAAAACTGCTCAACTTTTTGAAGTAGGAGCTTCAATAAGAGAGAGGTATATTGAAATGGCAAAAAGATGCACTAACCAGTTTCTGTATAAGGCAATTGAAATTGCTAATGATTGCGATTTAAACTACAGGCAGAGCAAAAATAAGCGTTTATTAATTGAGCTGGCATTAATTAAACTTTGTCAATTGAATGTAACTGATGCTGATGCTGAAGTTAAAAAAAAAACAGTATTAAAACCGATTGAGAAAGTAAGCAATAACTCCAAAACAGAATTAGAGAAGAAAGATAATAGCGCCAAAAAGGAAACTGATAAACAACCAAAAGAAATCAATAATGAAAGTAAAGCAGCAACAACTTATCCATCTTCGGCAAAATTAAGAAACAGCAAATTATCTGGAATGGGTATTTCTCTAACTTCACTTGCAAATAAGGATGTGGAGGTAACTAAAACTGCAGTTGAGGAAACTGCTACTAACGGTGACAACTCATTTACAGAAGATGATTTAATAAAGGCATGGAATGAGTATGCAGGCAACCTAAAAAATGAGAAGCTGCTAAAAAATACCATGTCTCTTTACAAGCCCAAAATGATTAGTGATGTAATCTTTGAGGTGGTTGTTAACTCAGAATTAAACAAAGAATATTTGACCAGTAATGGTGAATCTATTCTCACATTTCTGAGAGGCAAGGTTAAAAATGACAACCTTACAATGACCATAACGATATCTAAAGGTAATGTCATAAAAAAAGCACTCACTTCAAGGGAGATATTTGACGAAATGGTCGAAAAGAACCCTGCTTTGCAAAAACTTTCGGATGAGTTTGGACTAGAACTAAGTTAACATTCACCTATTTTCTGATGAAATTTTTTTGTTACATCTTACTAATCTCAACACTTATAATATCCTGCAAGGCCGACAAGAAGAGCTCAGACTCTGACACTTATATCAGTTCAATAACTCTAGACACCATAATTATACCCGATACTATTATAGATGCGAGTTACTCTTTTGAGGAGGCTGTGGCAGGATCACATGCGCCAGAGGAAATATTGAGCAGCCTTGAACTGATTGAAGTTGTTTATCTTTCTACTGATAATAAAATTCATAAAGGTCAGATTGTAACTAATAGTGCAATTGCAGAGGATATTAAAGATCTATTTACTTTTATGTTAAGTGAAGGATTTGTTATAGAAAAAGTTATACCTATTGTAAGATACGACTGGAGTGATAGTCTATCAATGGATGATAATAATAGTTATAGTTTTTGCTATAGGAACATTACATACTCTAAGCATGCAAATGGTATGGCAATTGATATTAACCCGCGATTCAACCCACTTAGATGGAAACATATTGACAGACCAAACGAACCAAAAGGCGCACAATTAGATACAACCATAAACGGAACATTATATCCAGGGCACCCTGTGGTTGAAGAGTTCAGAAGTAGGGGCTTCAGATGGGGACATACTTTTACAAAGTATTATGACGACCATCATTTTGAGAAAGCCCAATTTTCCCTATCTAAATTACGATAGTTTATTGCTTCGGCAAGATGTATAGGTTTGATATCCTCACTTGAATCGATATCGGCAATTGTTCGTGACACTTTCAATATACGGTCATATGCACGTGCTGATAAAGACCTACGATGCATTGCTGTTTTCAAGAGCTTCAGTCCTGCAGCATCGGGTGAAGCAAACTTATGCAATAGTTTTCCACTCATTTGCGAGTTACTATATACTCCTTTAATATTTCTAAACCTTTCATGTTGTATTTTGCGAGCACTTACAACCCTTTCTCTAACCTTCTCACTAGACTCAGTAGAATTTCTGTCGGCAATTTTTTCGAATGGAACTGGTGATATCTCAATCTGTATGTCAATTCGATCTAGTAGAGGACCTGATATGCGGTTAAGGTATTTCTGCACAGTTCCGGGTGCACAAACACATTCTCTATCGGGATGATTGTGAAAACCACACGGACAGGGATTCATTGCTGCCACAAGCATAAAACGTGACGGATAGTTTACATTATATCTCGACCTGGATATAGTTATAGTATGATTTTCGAGTGGTTGCCTCATAACTTCAAGCACACTCCTATTGAACTCTGGGAGTTCATCCAAGAAGAGAATTCCATTGTGAGCAAGACTTATTTCTCCTGGCTGTGGCGAACTTCCACCTCCTACTAATGCTACGTTGCTTATCGAATGATGTGGAGCTCTGAAAGGTCGTGCAAACATGAGCGAATGGTTCACATCTGTGCTTCCGGCAACACTATGAATTTTTGTTGTTTCAAGTGCTTCTTCTATAGTAAACGGGGGTAATATAGAAGGCATTCGTTTTGCCAGCATTGACTTGCCCGAACCCGGGGGGCCAGCTAACAAAATATTGTGCGACCCGGCAGCGGCTATCTCAAGAGCTCGCTTAACATTTTCCTGACCTTTAACTTCTGAAAAATCGAGATCGAAATATGATTTACTTTCATTAAACTCTTTCTCTAAATCTACAGTTGTTGGTTGAATATTGCTTTCATTATTGAAAAAACTAACTACGTCACGAATGTTTTTTACTGCATAGACTTCTAAACCTTCTACCACTGCGGCCTCTTTTGCATTTTCTGCGGGCAGTACAAATCCTTTAAAACCATTTTCTTTTGCCATAAGCGCCATTGGCAAGGCCCCTTTAAGTGGCAGCACAGTACCATCAAGCGATAGCTCTCCCATAAGCATGTAGCTCGTGAACTTTTCACTAGAGATTGAGCCAGAAGCACCTAAAATGCCCACCGCTAAGGGTAAATCAAAAGCCGACCCCTCTTTGCGGATGTCGGCAGGAGACATATTAATTACAATTTGTTGACGTGGGAATTTGAGTCCATTAACCTCAAGTGCCGAAACAATACGTTCGTGACTCTCTTTTACAGAAGTATCTGGTAGTCCAACCAGAAGAAATCTAATACCTTTGGAGCAGTTAACTTCAATAGTTATAGGTATCGACTCAATACCTTGAACAGCTGCCCCAAATACTTTAACCAGCATTTGTTACAGTTTTATTTTTTTTATTTAAATCTTAATTTTCAGAAGATCTTGTTATCATTTCTGCAACTTCTTGTGCAGGTACATTCCTTAACATTATGGTTCCTTCAGGATTAACAAGTATATTAAAAGGAATATATTGAATATTTAAAAGATCAACAATATCTGAACCCCAGCCTCTATTTTCTGTTACAACAATCCAGGGAATTGAATCATTTTTTACATCAATTGGATATATATCAGAATCGATATAAACAGAGATAAATTGCATACTATCCTTGCTGAGTAGTTCATACTCATTTTTAAGTAACTCTATTGTTTCTCGCGATTCTACTCCAGTGTCAGATATAAACGAAAGCAACAAATATTTACCAACAAAATCACGTGAATCTATTAATTCACCTTCCATATCTTTTAATTGAAAATATGGCAAAACAGCGTCTTCTGCAGATTGATTTAGTTTCTGGGAATATGTTTGTAGCCTTTTTGCAATATTGGTTTCAGCAACTTCCCCCTCTAGATACCCCAAGACCCTTTCGAGTGATTTAGGAGTATCACTGTTAGTGAAAAAATTATTTATTAAGATAAGACTAGATATCTTTGTAGGATTTTCTCTTATATACTCTTCTGCTTTTAATGTTAACTCATGATTTAAAAGATTGAGGTTTGAAATATCTTCATTTCTTGACAAAGAGTTATTCCGAGATGTATCTGAATCTTTAATTATATGTAAATCAGTTAGCAATTGCCCTCTTTGCTTTAATAGATCTTGATTCGCTCTCTTGAATGCAGTCAGATCATTGTTTATTTCATTTCCACTAACTTTAATAAGATCGGGAAATAGAGCATCTCCTTTCACTGCTACCTTCTGACCATTTTCAGCAAATACAACTGTTGAGCTTTCGTTAAAATAAAGCGTAAAGGCAGTAAGTGTATCTATATTAACTGTATAATTAAATTTACCTAAATCGTATACTGGTATAGTATCAACAACAAGGGAGTCTATAGAAATATAAGAGGCCAGTATATAAGGATTTGAGAGATTAGAAATATCACCTTTTATAACCGTACCATCTCCATTTCTGCATGACACTGCAGAAAGCAAACAGATAAAGGAAATAATAATTATGTAATATTTTCTCATTATGTAACTGGAGGGTTTGGTAAATTTATTTTAATTACGAAAGGACAAAGATATACTATTTTTTTAAATATTCAATGATTTTCACATTTATTATTTATATTCTGTTCACATAGAATCTAAAGATTTTAATTATGTTGCAAAGAGAAAGAAAATAGCTAGATTGAGGAAGAAAATAGCTAGATTTGCGTATTAAAATTCAAAATACTAAACATGAACTTCTCTATTATTATCCCCCTTTTTAATAGACCTAATGAATTAGACGAACTTCTTTTGAGCTTATGCAATCAAACAAATAAGCAATTTGAAGTAATTATTGCCGAAGATGGCTCTTCAAAAAGAAGTGATAAAGTTGTAGAGAAATATAAGAATAAATTATCAATAATATATTTTGAGAAACCCAACTCTGGTCCGGGTCCTACAAGAAATAAAGCAGCTGAAAAAGCTAATTACGAATGGCTTATATTTTTTGATTCCGATTGTATAATTCCCGAGAAATATATTGAAAGCGTAACATCATATCTAAACTCTAATACCATAGATGCTTACGGAGGGCCAGATGCTGCTCTGCAATCTTTTAGCCCATTACAGAAAGCAATAAACTACTCAATGACATCTTTTTTCACCACTGGTGGGATAAGAGGAGGTAGCAAAACCATGGATAAGTTTCACCCAAGGAGCTTTAATTTGGGAGTCTCAAGAAAAGCTTTTAATGATCTGAAAGGTTACGGAACAATGCGTTTTGGAGAAGACATTGATTTTAGTTTACGACTAATTAAAGCTGGTTTTAAAACCGCGCTTATAACCAACGCTTATGTATATCATAAAAGAAGAACTAATTTCAGACAATTTTTTAAGCAAGTTTTCAACTCTGGTATTGCCCGAATAAATCTTCACCTGCTTCACCCCGGTTCTTTAAAAGTGGTTCATTCACTTCCCGCATGTTTTGTTATAGGTGTTGCAGTTATTTTGATTCTCTCACTATTTTATCCACCACTGCTTCTGCTACCTATCACATACTCTATTCTTATTTTTATTGATTCATTATTAAAGAATAGATCTGTAAAAGTAGCTTTTTATAGTATAGCTTCCTCCTGGGTTCAATTAACAGGATATGGCACCGGATTTATATCAGCATTCTGGAATCGCCTTATCCTTAAAAAAGGTGCATATAATGCCTTTGAGAAAAAATTCTACGATTGACCTTTTGATTATTCACTTAAATTTTCTCGCCATAAGCAAGATCACCGGCATCGCCAATACCTGGAATTATATATGATGACTCATTTAAACCCGGATCTATTGCAGCTGCCCAGATAGTTGTTTTATCTTCAGGAAAATTACTTTTGCAATACTCAATTGCTTGCCTGCTGGCTATTATTGTAGCAATATGAATTTTTGAAGGATTGCCTTTTGTAAGCAATGCTCTGTAGGTCAACTCCATACTACTTCCTGTAGCCAACATAGGGTCGGTAAGAATCAACGTTTTGCCTTCTATAGAAGGAGAAGCAATATATTCTATATGTATGTCAAAAGATTTATGCCCAGTTTCGCGATACTTTCTGTAGGCCGAAACAAATGCATTGTCGGCACCATCAAGATAGTTTAACATGCCATGATGATATGGCAATCCTGCGCGTAAGATAGTAGCAATAACCACCTCATCTTGAGGCACTGACACATCGGCCTTATCAAGTGGCGTATCAACAGTTATGGTATTATAGGTGAACTGTTTGCTGATTTCATAAGCCATAAGCTCCCCTACTCTTTCTATATTCCTGCGGAAACGCAGGCGATCGTTCTGAATTGTTACATCACGAATTTCCCTAACGAATGAATTTATGAGGGAGTTACTTTCCGAAAAGTTGATTACTTGCATAGGTTATATTTATAATAATGAGAAAGTGCTTTTAAAAGAAGCTATTTTCGGAATACAAAGGTACAATATTTAGAACTCCTTCTAAACTTTTAATCTGTTTTTTTGTTAATTAATTGACTAAGTAAATAAAAAAACAACAATTAAAGAAATTTTTCTTTAATTCCTTTCCCGATTAAAGTTATTTGTTTATTTTTGTAGAGTTGTTATTAGGTATAGATCGAAAAAAAGTTTTTATATATAAACATTAAACCCAAATTATTCAAGATGGCAAATTTAGATTTAAGTAAGTATGGAATAACTGGAGATTTTGAAATCATCCACAATCCTAGCTACGAGACACTTTTCCAAGACGAGATGAATCCAGCAAACGAAGGATTCGAAAAAGCGAAGTTAACAAAAAGTGGTGCTACTGCGGTTTACACAGGTAAATTTACAGGACGTTCTCCAAAAGACAAATACTTTGTAAAGGACGATGTTACTAAAGACACACTTTGGTGGGACGGAACAATTAATCGCCCATGTACAAGAGAAGCATTCGACTATTGTAAAGGTCGTGTGACCGATCAGCTTTCTAAAGCTAAAAAAATATATGTAGTAGACACTTTTTGCGGTACAAACGCCGACACACGCATGAAAGTTCGTTTTATTGTTGAGGTAGCCTGGCAAGCACACTTTGTAACTAATATGTTTATTCGTCCTTCACACTACGAACTTGCTAACTACGGAGAGCCTGATTTCGTTTGTTTGAATGGATCAAAAACAACTAACGACAAGTGGCAAGAGCACGGATTGAACTCAGAAAACTTCACACTGTTTGATCTAACTCAGAAAATGCAGGTGATTGGTGGTACTTGGTATGGTGGTGAGATGAAAAAAGGAATCTTTGCCTTAATGAACTACTATCTGCCATTACGTGGTATCGCTTCTATGCACTGCTCTGCAAACGTTGGCGAAGAAGGCGATGTTGCAGTATTCTTTGGTCTTTCAGGAACAGGCAAAACAACCCTTTCTGCCGATCCAAAGCGTTTCTTAATTGGTGACGATGAGCACGGCTGGGACGATAATGGCGTTTTCAACTACGAAGGTGGTTGCTATGCCAAAACAATTAACTTGAGCGAAGAAAACGAACCAGACATCTGGAGAGCTATCCGTCGCGATGCACTTCTTGAAAACGTTGCCGTAGACGACGAAGGAAATATCGATTTCACAGATGTCTCAGCAACAGAAAACACTCGTGTTTCTTACCCAATTCGTCATATCAGCAAAATAGTTCTTCCTTCACGCGCAGGACACGCTAATAAGATTATCTATCTTTCTGCTGATGCATTTGGTGTATTGCCTCCAGTTTCTATTCTTGATAATGATCAGGCACAATACCACTTCCTTTGCGGATTTACAAGCAAGCTAGCAGGTACAGAGCGTGGAGTTACAGAACCACAACCATCATTCTCACCTGCATTTGGCGAAGCTTTCCTTACTGTTCACCCAACTATTTATGCTCAACGCTTATCTGAAAAAATGGATCAGCATAACGCAAAAGCATATCTTGTAAACACAGGATGGAACGGTACAGGAAAACGTATCTCACTTAAAGACACACGTGCTATTATCGATGCTATCCTTGATGGCTCAATTGAAAAAGCTGAAACAGCACACATTCCGATCATGAATCTTACAATTCCAGCTAAATTAGATGGTGTTTCTGATATTCTTGATCCACGTTCAACTTATGCAGATAAGAGCGAGTGGGAAGCTAAAGCTAAGAAATTGGCTGCTATGTATATCGAGAACTTCGAGCAATACACAGA